>CEPJ01136158.1_pt1 | contig 24035 bp, 25 predicted proteins | sample 530561 | NCBI WGS metagenome assembly CEPJ01 (sample SAMEA2620404, study PRJEB7988) | marine metagenome | biome: marine biome (ENVO:00000447); feature: surface water layer (ENVO:00002042); material: "saline water (ENVO:00002010), including plankton (ENVO:xxxxxxxx)" | depth 5 m
ACAGGCGGCGACGATTCCACCCAAAAGCAGGGCGGTTGCGGGATGAGTCCCGAGCTCGGAGCTGGCGGCCAGAAAATTCATCTCAGCGATCCCAGTAGTCCTCCTCCCTCATCAAAGTCCGCTTCCCATTCCAATCCCTCATCAACTTGGAAACGTAAACCAGACCTACGCAGGCGACGAACCCGTAAAGTCCGTAAAAGGCGGGCAGGGTTTCGATTCCATGCAGGGCGAAGTCTTCTCCGAAGGCTTCGTGCTTATGCCAGCCGAGGCTGAAGATGACGTCAGCCAGGATCACCAGACCGCAGACCCAATAGAAACCCCTGATGATCTTCCGAACGTTCACCGGATCGTCCAACCAATGCTTGGATTCCTCTTTCTTTTCTTTTGCCTTGCTCATGATGCCGTGGGATTCATTCGGAAATTCCCGCCAAGCGGAGCAGCGGTCCGGATAAGAAGAAAAGAACGAAGCAACCGATCGCGGTCAAGACCAAGGGAACAACACAGGCCATGGGGGCCTCCCTGATTCCCTCTTCCTTCTCCGACTCCTCGGTCCTGAAGAAGGCGGTCACCGCTACGGGAAGAAGATAGAAAACGTTGAGCAGAGAACTGATCAGCAAGACCACCACCACCCACAGGGCATCGCGATCCAAGGCTCCGAGGGCGAGGTACCACTTGCTGATGAAACCGCCGAGCGGAGGCAAACCGATCACGCTGAGGGATCCGATCATGAACGCTCCCATGGTGAAGGGCATCTTCCTGCCCAAACCCCGAAGCTCGCTGACGTATTTCTTGCCCGTGGCCACGAAGATCGCCCCGGCGCAAAAGAACAAGGTGATTTTGCCGCAGGCATGCATGGCAATGTGGAGCACCGCCCCTCCCGCCGCCAAGTCCGTGGCCAGGGTCGCCCCCAGAATCACGTAACCCAATTGGCCGATGGTCGAGAACGCCAAGCGACGCTTGAGGTTGTCCTGAGACATCGCGATCAGGGAGGAGATCAGGATGGTGGCGCAGGCCAGGATCATCAACCAGTGCTCGCCGCTGAGATTGACCAGGACTTCGGTCCCGTAAATGTCCGTATACACCCGATAGACGCAAAAGACGCCCACCTTGACCACCGCCACCGCATGAAGAAGAGCCGAAACCGGAGTGGGCGCCACCATCGCTCCGGGCAACCACGAATGCAAGGGCATCAGCCCGGCCTTGGCGAAACCGAAGGTGAACAGGGCCAAGAGAGTCAACTGGGTTACCTGAGAGAAGGAACCGACCTTTCCGGTATCGGCGAGAAAATCCATGGTGACCTCCCCGCCGTCGAGCCAGACGTAACACCAACTCAGGGCTGGAAGCAGGAGGCACAGAGAGGTGAAAAGCAGGTAACCGAGGTAGGTTCTTCCTCCCGTCCGGGCCTCCTTATCCTGCATGTGAGTGACCAGGGGGAACGTGGAGACCGAAAGCATTTCGTAAAAGAAATAAATGGTCAGCAGATTGGCCGAGAAGGCCACCCCCATGGTGGCGGAGAGGGAAAGCGCGAAATACGAATAGAAACGGGTCTGAGCGTGCTCGTGCAAACCGCGCATGTATCCGATCGCATACAGGGAGGTGGCGATCCAGAGTACGGAAGCGACGCAGGCGAAGAGCAGACCCGGCCCATCCACCCGGAGAAGCAGGGGCACGTTGGTGAAGACCTGCCAAATTTGGAATTCGATGATGGCCCCGCCCAGAACCAGCGGGACCATGGAGAGAACCACGGAGGCCTGAATCCCCGCGGCCACGAAAGTGAACAACTCACGGAGGTTGGCCCGCTTTTCCCCCGCCAGAATGATCCCGATCATTCCCAACCAGGGAGCCAGAAAAGCGATCAGCGGACGAACGTCCTCCACGATCCAGGGCGCGATCAAATCAACGGAAGGGGCAAGCCCTTGGGCGACTAAGGGAGGATTCATGGGTGCCCGGTTCCTTTCGGCAAGTCGAAGGGTTCGAGGAAAAGCTCGATCTGGTTGACCACGTCCTGGTTGTAGATTCCGATGACCAAGACGACCGAAGCGGCCAAGAGGAGCGGAATGAGCATGGAAAGCGGACCTTCGTCGAACCTCGTCTGTTCTTCGGTCAGACCAAGATCCCCGTGGCCATGACCGAGGTTCTTACCCTCCTCGTTGACCGCCAGATGAATGCGTTCGATCAGGCGGAAGAACAGCACCACCATGACCATGGTGGAAAACATCAGGACCACCAGGTATTCCCATCGTTGGGAAACCATACCCCCGGTGATCAGGTACCACTTGCTGAAGAACCCGCAGGTCGGGGGAAGCCCGATGATGGAAAAACCACCCACGAAAAACCCGATCATGGTCAGGGGCATCTTGGCGAAGAGGCCCCGCAAACCATCGAAGTGCGTGGTCTTGGCCTTTCGCAGAATCAGGCCCGCTCCGAGGAACAGACACAGGGTCATGCAGGCGTCACTGATGATATGAAAGATCGAACCGATCAATCCGTAGTAGTTGTAAATCCAAACTCCTCCGACCATGTAACCGACCTCCGCCACGATCAGGTAGGCCAGCATCCGCTTGATCTCCCTTTGGGCGAGGGCCATGACCGCGGCGCAGGTAATGGCCACCACCACCAGCCAGGGCATGAATTCCGACCAGAGGGTGGATTCGAAGGAAAACTCCACCCCAAAGACCGTCAAAGTCATGCGTATCATAACGTAGATCATCACCTTGGTCACCAAGGGAGCCAGCAAACAGGAAGTGGTGGTCGGGGCGTTGCAGTAGGCATTGGGCAGCCAGGCGTGAAAGGGAAAGAAAGCCATCTTGATGAGAATGCCCAATCCGATCAGCGCAAAGGCAACCTGCATGCTGGGCGAATCCATCAGGCCATTGGCCTGTATCACCTCCTGCACCCCAACCATGTTCAGGGTGCCGGTCTTGATGTAAAGGTAACCCACTCCGAGCAGGTAAAGGGAAGCCCCGATGGTTCCGAGGATAAGATAATTGAAGGTGGCGGCGGCCGCCCGGTTCGTGCCCATCGCGATCAAACCGTATCCTGTGAGAGCCGCAACCTCGATCAGCACGTAGAGGTTGAAAGCATCCCCGGTCAGGCAGATTCCCGCAAGACCGGTGATTTGCAGAAGAAAAAGCACATAAAACAAAGGCTCCTTGCCGGGAGTCTCCTCCCGCACCGAAAGCTTCGAGTAAAGGGAAACGATCAGACCGACCCCCAGCACCACCAAAGTGATCAGGGCTCCGAGCAGATCCGCCCGAAACTCGATGCCCACTCCCCGGGGAAAGGCATCGAGGGTCCATCCACCGAGGATGTAGGAAACCTCGTGAACGGGAGACTGAACGGCCTGCATCAGGGTCTCCGCCCCCGCCCAGGTCGCTCCAAGCATGGAAAGTCCGGAAATGGGGTAGCACAACTTGCTTTGCCTCATGCCCACCAAAGCGCATGCAACCGCTCCGAAAAGGGGGAATATGAAAATCCAGGCAATCGCGTTTTCCATCATGCCTTTTTGTCTCCTCCCGAACCCGGTTTGCGTTTGGCCGGTTTTCGCTTGGACGTGGATTTCCCTTGGGACGCGGACCCGCTTTTTCTCGATGGCGATGCGGTGGCCTTTTTCGCGGTGGCCGAACCCTTGGCTTTCTTTGGAGACTGGGATTGGTTCGACTTGAGCGGAGATTGGGACGCCCGGTCGTCGGCCCGTTCGATCTTGGTCAACAACTCGTCCTCCTCAATGGTTCCGTATCCCTGATAGATGCGCTGGGTCAGAGCGAGGGCCAAACCCAGGGTTGCCACGCCCACCACAATCGCAGTCAGCATCAGCACGTGAGGCAAAGGATTGGCGTACTGCTTGATTTCCTCGTCCTTCAGGGCGACCGGACCATGATGAGCCTCCGCTTCCTCCCCACCCTTCTCCGGATGATGGTGAACTTCACCGTGAGGATCGTGTTCCGCCTTGTAGATCGGAATGGTCGCTTCCTCCTTCACCGCAATGGAAACGTAAAAGAGAATGATCGCTGTCTGAAAAACCGACATGCCGATCAATTTCTTGATCAGATTCCGCTTGGAGATCATGGCATGCAGACCAATCAGCAGAAGAACCACGTAAATGAAATAGTTCAAGCGCTCGAACAGCAACTCGTTGACGATGGCTCCGTCCTCGAACATATCGCTTAAATCGGAAGCAAGCGTTCAAAGACCGCCCTTCAAACGACCCTCCGTGGACAGGTTCGCATAGAGCGCGAATATGATTGCTGTGACCGTGAACCCAACGCCGATCTCCACCCCGAGCATGGCGTGGTAGCGGGCCATCTCGCGCGAAACCGGAAGCACCTTCTCGAGCTCCGCATAATCCAGGAATTCTCCACCCAGAAGCATCGACAGAAAACCGATGCCACCATAGAGCACAATCCCCAGGGCCGCCACCAGAATGCACTTTTCCGCCGAGAACCGGGCCAGGGCGACCTCCAGATCCCAAGCCAAGGCGACCAGGATGAAACTCGCACCCATGACCACGCCTCCCTGAAACCCGCCCCCCGGACTGACGTGACCGTGGGCCAAAACGTAAAAGGCGAAGATTTGAATGACCGGAACGATCAGCCGGACCGTATTGGTCACGATCAGATCCGGTTCGGCCTCCACCTCATGCTCCCGTTTTCCTTTTCTTCGAGCCGAGCTCTTGAGAATCGCCAGCACCGCCATACCCGCAATGAAAACCACCACGGTTTCGAACATGGTGTCGAACCCCCGGTAATCCGCAAGCACCGCGGTGACCATGTTGGGCACCTCGGTATCCACCCCGGTGCTTTGAATGAAATGCGAGGAAACCGGAGAGGTCGAAGCGGGTGAGGCGGGGTCTCCCCACTCGGGAAAATCCTGAGCGGCGAAGAGCAGAAGCCCTCCCACCGCAACCACCGGGACAAGAGAGATCAGCTTCATCAGTCGCTGGACTTTCTCTTGAGGTTAAAGATCGTGGCGACCATCACCACCGTACTCACGCCTGCCCCCACGGTGGCTTCGGTGAAGGCGACGTCGACCGCCCCCATCTCCGCCCAAAGCAGGCACATCAGAAAACTGTAAACTCCGAAGACCACCGAGGCGGTGATCAGGTCCCGGGCCCGCAAGGCAGTCAGAGCGGCGGCCACCAAAAGGAGCAAAATGAAGGTATTGAACAAATCCACTCCCATTATTTTCTCCCCCTTCTTTTCTTGCGCTTTGACTTTTTCAGATCCTCCTCGGTCAGGGGCATCTCGTCATCCTCGAAGGCCGCCTGCATCAGGGCGTGAGAACTTGTCGGACTGGTCAGGTAAATGAAAAGCACCACCGCCATGATCTTGATGAAGAGAAGCCAACTGCCCACCGACAAATCGTCCATGGTGACGCAGGCAAAACTCGCCAGCATCAGCATGGTCGACAAGGTATCGCCCTTCCCCGCCGCATGCATCCGGGTGTAGAAATCAGGAAACCGGACCATGCCCACGGCCGCTCCGAGAAAAAAGACCAAGCCCACCACGCCCAGTCCGATCCCCACCAATTTGAGCGCCACAAAACCATCCGCCTGTTCCCACATACTCCCCAAGACGGGCATCGCTTGGTGTGCGTCCCCGATCATGCCTTGGCCTTTTCCTTTCGTTCCCGAGCCTCCATTACCTTCAGGGAAACCGTGCGGTTGAGGTAACGGGAGACCACGATCGCCCCGACGAAGTTGAGCAGGGAGTAAGCCAGGGCAAAGTCCACGAACATCTCCAGACGGTCATAGACCGTCCCGATGATCACCAGAATGACCGCCGTTTTGGTCCCGATCACGTTGACCCCGAGAATCCGGTCGAATTCCGTCGGCCCGACCCAAATCCGGTAGACGATGGGAATCATCAGGGTGAACAGGGCGGCCCCCATCACGATGGCGAACCAATAGGTCATCGGTTCTTCAATGCCTCCGGTTCGAACACCTCGGCCACCTTCCGCTCGATCGCTCCCTCGAGCAGATCGTCCTCCAGAAATTGGCTCATGGTGTGGACGTGGACCACGTCTCCCCGGATCAGCATGGTGATGGTTCCGGGAGTCAGGGTAATGGAATTGGCAAAGACGAACTTTGCGAAATCGGTCTTCAGGTAGGTCTCGATGGTCACTACCCTGGGGGCCATTTCCTCATAGCCCTTGGGAGTCATGGCCAGTTTTAGGACGTGCAGGTTGGCCTTGACCACTTCCCAGGTGATCCAAGGGAGGTAACGGAGAAAGGCCCAAGCCTCGCGGAACCGCTCCTTCAGTTCCTTGCTCCGGTCCTTGAAGAGCAAGTCCTGGGACAACCAAGCCACCACCAGGCAGGAGATCACGCCCAAACCCAAATGGAAGACGTCGAACTTACCCGACAGGATGATCCAATTCAGGAAAAGCAGAAAGAATGTGGCGATGGGATACACGGCGCAGTCTGGGACTTGAAAATGCTAAGAATCCGAGCAAAAGGGATTTTGCCCAAGGGGCAACCCCGAACGGAAAAAAGTTTCGGGAATACCATTCATTTTGTCCTTATACCTCAGTGCAACAAGGGTATTGTTTAATTGGTAGATAATATACAAATTAGTCTTCATGGAATTTTCATCTAAAAACAACAGCAACCCTTTAAACCTTGGCCTTGGCAAAATATTGGCGGCGGCAGCTTGGATGGATGGAAACCTTAAAGACAATGAACTTGAACGCCTGACGGCCTTGGTCTTGCAAATGCCCAATATCTCCTTCGAAGACTGGAGGAAACTGAAGATTTATCTCGCCTATCCCATCAATGCCTCCGAGCAAAACGCCATTGTCGATGATTTCATCGATAAGGTCTACAACAAGGATCATCAAAGCATCGCTTGGAAATCGTTGATTCACATCCTGCAGGCGGATGGCGTTATCTCCATCGAGGAGAAGGTGTTTGCCCATGAATTGCAAAGCTCCCTGCAGGAGAGCGCCGGCAAGTTTCTCCGCAAGCTCAAGTATTTTTTCTTTCACGCGCAAATCGCAAAGGAACCCGGCTGGAAAAAGAAATTGGAAGGCCGGGACAAATTCATTCACGAATTCTTCGATAATCCGGTCTATTTCATTTTCCGCAAAGCCCTTCTCAATGAGGATTTCATCGTCACCCAATCGAAGCCCGAACTGCAAAAAATTTGTCTTTTGGCCGCCATTCTCTGCTGGTTCGCCAATGAGGACGCTCGAATTGATTTGGCCGAGAAGGACTTCATTCTCGAAACCCTAACGGACATTTGCGGATTAAATGATGACGTTGCCAAGTGCATCCTGGAGGTTGCCGGCGCCATCGACGTTTCGGAACTGCAGTTGAGTCAGTTGACCCGTTCCCTCCGCGATGCGACGAAAGAGGAAGAGCGTCATCAAATCTTCACCATTCTGGCCGACATGGTCAGCATCGAGAAGATTCTCACAACGCACGAGTGCGAATGCCTTCGCACCGTAGCCTTGTATTTGGAGATTCGAAAATCGCTTTGGTACAAGGTCATGGAAGACATCAATCTCAAGACGACTTTCAGCTGACTTAATATAAATGCAATTTATAAGTACTTGCATTACTTTCTTGTATCCCAAATTTTTTTCATTTTCTCACCTTGAACCAAGAAAAACCACTCGTAAGATGAAAGTATGATCATTCTTCTGTCCCCCGCAAAAACTCTCGATTTCGAGACCCCTTCCCCACTCGAACTCTGCACCGAACCTGATTTCCTTCCCCTCTCCAAGGACTTGATTTCCGGACTTGCGAAACTCTCTTCGGAAGAGATCGGCGCCCTTATGGGGATCAGCCCCAAGTTAGCCGAGCTCAACAGGGAACGCTATCAGTCCTGGCGTTTCAAGCATGACTCGAAATCAAGCAAACAGGCAATCCTCGCTTTCAAGGGCGACGTCTACGAAGGTTTGCAGGCATGGAATTTCAAGAAGGGCGATTTTAACTATGCCCAAAAAAGCCTGCGCATCCTTTCCGGCCTCTATGGTATCCTTCGCCCTCTCGACTTGATCCAACCCCATAGACTCGAAATGGGCACGGCCTACTGCAACCCATCGGGCAAGGACCTCTATGCCTTTTGGGGAGACCGCTTGGCCAAGGCCATCAACCGAGATATGAAAAAGGCCAAGGCCAAACTTCTGGTGAACTTGGCTTCCCAAGAGTATTTCAAGGCGGCCCAAGGTAAAATGATTGAAGGCGAAATGATCGCCCCGGTCTTTAAGGACGAAAAAAACGGGAACTTCAAAATCATAAGTTTTTATGCAAAGAAGGCCCGTGGTTTCATGTCCTCCTTTTTGATTCGCAATCGAATCGATTCGCTCGAAGGAATTCGACAGTTCTCGGAGCAGGGGTACCAATTCTGCCCGAAGGAATCATCCGACTCGAATCCCGTATTTCTAAGAAAAGAGAAAAATCGGATTGCGGCTTAGGATGGGCTTAGCCTAACCTTGGGCATGGTGCCCAATTTTGCCTCCCGCTTTGCCTTGGCCATTGTAAGTCTGGCCATAAGCCATTTCGTCTCCGGGCGATCCTTTCAAGTGGTAGCCTATAACGTTGAGAACCTCTTTGATACGGATGGCGTTTCTCTGTACGATGACTACAAACCGGAGTTTTACGGTCCGAAGGAATTGCAAAACAAGCTCAACTCAATCGTTCGATCGCTGCGCCTGATCGGCGGAAGCACGGGTCCCGAGGTGGTTCTTCTTCAGGAGATCGAAGTCGACCGGACCCCTAGGGAGTTTCCCTCCGCAACCGAACTTTTGCTCAACGCTCTGAAGAAAAACGGTTTGGGGCCCTACCAAGTCGCTCAAGGCTATGACCCAAAGGACTCTCCGGGAAATTGGCCTTCGGTTCAATGCGTGACCTTATCCAAATTTCCCATTAGTTCGACGAGGTTGCACCCCATTCGAATGGCCAGACCGATCCTCGAAACCACCCTGTCGGTGGGAGGCGTGCCCTTTACCCTCTTCAACAACCACTGGAAATCAGGAGCCTCTTCCAAGGAGATGGAGTCCCACCGGTTGCAAAATGCCCAAACCCTCAGAAACCGGATCGATGAGATCACCAAGCGAAATCCCTTCGCGGATTTTCTTGTGGGTGGAGATTTGAATTCTCATTACAACCAATCCACGGTCTATGCCAAGGACATGCCCAAGACCGGGATCAATGACGTCCTTCTCTCCCATAATCTGGAACCCGCCGGACGGACTATCGCTCCCAAACTTTACAACCTCTGGCATGAGCTTCCGCATGATCAAAGAGGCTCGGATGCCTGGAGGGGAAACTGGGGAACCCTAATGCACCTGATCTTACCACAGGGTCTGTATGACGCAAAAGGCATCCGCTACCTCACCGATTCCTTCGAGGTTTCCAAACTGAAGGGGGTGAATTCCGTCTCAGGCAGCGAACTTCCCTACAAGTGGTCCAACGAACTCGACGGTTTCGGAGTCAGTGATCATTTTCCTGTCCTAGCCCGATTCGAAACTGGCGGTCCCGCAACCCAAGGCGGGAACAGTTACCCCGAGATCGAACAATCCGCTCGAAAGGTGGATTACGCGAATGCAGTTAAATCAGCCCCAAGCTGGCAGCCCAAATCCCTGGATCCTGCGAATTACGGAGTGACCTTTCGCTTTAATGGAAAGGTTTCCCGCAGCAATCCCCTGACCATTCTCGCAGGTGGACATCAACTCGGACTTTACAGCTTCAACCCTGCGGTCCGCCGAAGACTTTTTTCCTTTCGCAAGGATAGCCGAATCGCAGGCTACGGACACTTGTCGCGCTATCGCGGACAGTGGCAGTTCATCGTCGAAGACCTCAACTGGATCAAGTGACCTCGCGTTCCCGAGCCTTGGCCTTGGCCAATCGGGAGACCACCGCCTTCCTCTGCATGTCCCGGTAGTAACTCGAATTCCCTCTTTTCTTTGCATCACCTTTGCCTGCGGATCCGCCTTTTCTTCCCATTTGGGAAGCAATCGAACTCAGGGAATGCAAGACTTTCCGAACCACTCGGTTACCTCCTGACTCGCTCGAACAACTGGAGCAAATGATCGATCCTTTTTGAGGACTCCTCCATTTTGCGGAGCGCTCTCGCCGCTCGGCGCTCATCTTCTGCGTCTTTAAAACGCGAAATTACGGAGTCCTTCCGAGGAAGCGTTTTTCTATGTTTCAAGGAGTTTGCGGTATCCTCTACCCGACCCTTTTCCCAATCCACCAATCCAATTTCCATGACTTACTTATTTGCACAAGCGTTTGTGCAAATCAAGTTTAAAAAAAATCGTTTTGAGGGAACGGGTTTTATCTCAAATGCTCCAAAAGATTTTGGCGAAGAGGGCTGAGGCCTTCCTCGAGAACCGCGGATATGAAAAAGGGTTCGATCTTGGGAAACCTTTTTCGAAAACGATCCATGTTTGCTTCGGCCGTTTCCTCATCCCTTTTGTTTCCAACCACCACATAGGGCTTATCAACGAGTCGCTCATCATAATCAGCCAATTCCTTTTGGAGATGCTCGAAGTCATCACAGGGGTCACGCTCATCGGTACCTGCCATATCCAAAAGAAAAAGAAGTACCTTACAGCGTTCGACGTGCCGCAGGAAGCGGTGACCAAGCCCACGGTTTTCAGCAGCTCCCTCAATCAAACCAGGCACGTCGGCCATGGTGATCGAACAAAAGTCCTCCGGATAATCAATCACGCCGACCGTGGGGACAAGCGTGGTGAAAGGATAGGATGCCACCTTTGGACTTGCGTTGGAAAGTACGTTCAAAAGAGTGGACTTTCCGGCATTGGGAAAACCCACAAGTCCGACGTCGGCGATGGTCTTGAGCGTAAATACGTAGTTCGCCTCCAAACCGGGTTTCCCTTCCGTAAATTGTCTGGGAGTTTGGTTGACGCTGGACTTGAAGGTTGCGTTTCCCCGACCGCCCTTCCCTCCTTCGAGAAGCAAATAGTCCTCCTCATGATTAAGCAGTTCGCAAATGATCTCGCCTGAATCCGCCTCTCGCACTTCGGTGCCAAGCGGAACCTTGAGAACGCAGGGCACGCCCCCTTTCCCATTTTGGTCGCTCCCGCGACCGGGTTCTCCGTTCTTCGCTTTCCAATGCTTTTTGAAATGAAAGGCCCTCAAATCGGCCACGTTTTCATCAGCCTGCAAAAGTACGTCGCCCCCTCGACCACCATTTCCCCCGTTCGGTCCGCCATTGGGCATATACTTTTGACGCAGAAAGGACATACAGCCATCTCCACCATTTCCCGCCTTCAGATAAACTTTGGTTTCGTCGTAAAACATCGTAACTCCAAAAGTTGCACGACCCTATCTATCCAATCTTCCAATTTTGGTCAACGAATCAAAAAAAACCGCCCCAAGGAATTGGGACGGTTTCATTGCAAATTGTAAGAAATCTAGTAGCGGTAGTGCTCGGGTTTGTAAGGACCTTCGACCGGTACGCCGATATAATCGGCTTGTTCGTCACTAAGAGTGGTTAACTTTGCGCCCAGCTTGTCCAAATGCAAACGGGCTACCTCTTCGTCCAACTCCTTACTCAAACGGTATACCCCAATCTTTCTGTCCGGGTTCTTGCGGATGTCGATTTGAGCTATGGTCTGGTTAGTGAAACTGTTGGACATTACGAAACTGGGATGACCGGTTGCGCATCCCAAGTTGATCAAGCGTCCTTCGGCGAGCAGGTAAATGCTCTTGCCGTCCGGAAAGGTGAATCGGCTTACAGGTCCACCGGGAACGGAGTCTTCCTTGATGATCTCCTTGGTAACCCCTTCCATGGCTTCGAGTTGGGCGACTTGAATCTCGTTGTCGAAGTGGCCAATGTTACATACGATCGCCTGATCTTTCATCTTGCTGATGTGTTCGGCGGTTATGATGTCTTTGTTGCCTGTGGTCGTCACAAAAATGTCCGCAGTTTCCAAAGCATCTTCGATTGTAGTGACTTGGTAGCCGGACATGCAGGCTTGCAGGGCGCAGATCGGGTCGATTTCGGAAACCATGACCCTCGCTTTTTCATTGGCCAATGAGTCAGCTGATCCTTTGCCGACGTCACCATATCCACAAACCATGGCGACTTTTCCGGAGATCAACACGTCCAACGCTCTTTTGATTCCGTCCACGAGTGAATGACGACAGCCATAGTTGTTGTCGAATTTAGACTTGGTGACCGAATCATTGACATTGATGGCTTGAAAAAGAAGGTTGCCTTGCTCTTCCATCTCAATGAGACGGTGAACACCGGTGGTGGTTTCTTCGGATACGCCGACGATATCCTTTGAAATCGGATTCCAATGATGGGGATTATCCGCATGCACTTTCTTCAAGAGGTCTTTAATGACCTGCTCCTCATGGTTGTCCGAATCCCCGTTTACCCAATCGCTTCCATTTTCGAGTTCGACGCCTTTGTGAATAAGCAAGGTGGCGTCCCCACCATCGTCGACGATTTGGTCGGGACCCGAACCGTCCGGCCAAGTAAGCGCATTCCATGTGCAATCCCAATAATCTTCCAGAGTTTCACCCTTCCAGGCGAAAACGGGAACTCCCGCGGCGGCAATCGCGGCGGCGGCATGGTCTTGGGTGGAAAAGATGTTGCAAGAACACCAGCGGACGTCAGCGCCGAGATCCACAAGGGTTTCGATTAGAACGGCAGTCTGAATGGTCATGTGCAAGGAACCCATAATCTTCACTCCAGCCAAGGGCTTGGAGGGACCGTATTTTTCACGGGTCGCCATGAGACCGGGCATTTCATGTTCGGCAATGGTAATTTCCTTACGGCCAAATTCGGCAAGGGTAATATCTGCTACTTTGTAATCAAGAGTTGGAGTGATGGTGTCTGTCATTGTAATCATTGGTTAATAGATCGACTGTCGGGTAAAAAAGGATCAATTTTTTAAGAGACGGCCCTTTGCAAATCTTCGGTTCGGTTGGTCTGCTCCCAAGGCAAATCGGATTTCCCAAAATGGCCGTAATGCGTGGTTTCGCGATAAAAGGGCCGAAGCAGATCCAATTGAGAGACGATTTCAGCAGGCTTGAAGTTGAAGGTTTCACAAATCGCCTTTTGAATCCGGTCCTCGGGCGCCTTCTCGGTGCCGAAACAATCGATGGTGATGCTTGTGGGATCAGGGTGTCCAATTGCATAGGCAACCTGAATTTCAACGCGATCCGCCAACTGCGCGGCGACCACGTTCTTTGCCACCCAGCGACACATGTACGCAGCGGACCGATCCACCTTACTCGGATCCTTCCCCGAAAAAGCGCCGCCTCCGTGCCGACCCCACCCGCCGTAGGTATCGACGATGATCTTTCGACCAGTCAACCCCGAATCGCCCTGCGGACCGCCGATAACGAATCGACCGGTAGGATTAATCAAATACACGGTTGAGGATGAAAGGAGTTCGGGCGGAAGAGAAGGTTTGATGATTTCCTCTTCGATGAAGGATCGAATCGTATCATTGTCCGCATCTTCGGCATGCTGAGTGGAAACCACTACGTTTTCGATACCAGCCATAATCCCTCCCTCATAACGCATGGCCACTTGGGATTTGCAATCCGGTCGCAACCAGGGGGCTTTCGCAGTCGTTTTCCGAACCTCCGCCATTTTGCGTAAAATTCGGTGTGCGAACATAACTGGAGCAGGCATCAATTCCGATGTCTCGTTGCATGCGTAGCCGAACATGATACCTTGGTCGCCCGCACCTTGCTCGGCAGTGCCTTTTCCTTCTGCGGCGGCAGCGTCCACTCCCTGCCCGATATCTCTGGACTGAGCGGTCAACTGATTGGTGATAAAGACTTTGTCGGCATGAAAGACATCGTCATCGTTGACGTAACCGATGTCCCGGATTGCTTCACGAACCACCTTCTCGTAATCGAATTTCGCATCGGTGGTGATTTCACCGGCAATGGTAACGCAATTGCTTTTGACGAGGGTTTCGCAGGCTACGCGACTTTTGGCATCCTGCTCCAAGCAGGCGTCCAATACGCTATCCGAGATCGAATCGGACACTTTGTCGGGATGACCCTCACCCACGGATTCGGAAGAAAATATAAACGATTTAGACATATGAGCATTTCAGCAAATACCAGTCGTCGAATCAAGTTTATTCATCAACGCATCATGATGCGTTGATATGTTTCGGCAAACTATTTTCTATTCAGAAGTGCCCGAAGATATATTCCGTAGGAGGAGGAGCCATGCTCATCCGCGAAACCTTCCAAATCCCCGCGGGTTATCCAACCCTTGTGAAAGGCAATTTCCTCAAGACAGGCAATCTTCAGTCCTTGCCTGCGTTCGATCACCTTAACGAAATCCGTAGCCGACGCCAAGTTGTCATGGCTTCCCGTGTCCAACCAAGCGGTTCCCCTGCCCAAGACTTCAACGGAAAGTTCACCTGCCTCAAGGTATGCGCGATTCAGATCGGTGATCTCCAACTCCCCGCGTGCCGAAGGCTTGAGCTCAGCTGCTCGGGCGCTCGCTTGGCTATCGAAAAAATACAAACCCGGGACTGCAAAATTGGAATTGGGATTGGAGGGCTTTTCTTCCAATGAAACGGCGCTACCCGAATCGTCAAACTCAACCACACCATAATTGGAGGGGTCCGCAACGTGATAGCCGAAGATGGTGGCTCCCTCTCTACGATCGTCGGCATCCTTAAGGGTTTTTTCCAACTCATGTCCATAAAAGACGTTATCGCCCAGAATGAGCGCGGAAGGTGAGTCACCGAGAAATTCTTCACCAATCAGATAAGCCTGAGCCAAGCCATCCGGACTCGGTTGCTCGGCATACGAAAAGGACACGCCAAAGCGCGAACCATCCCCAAGCAACTCACGAAAGGAAGGCAAATCACGAGGGGTTGAAATGATCAAAATATCTCGGATCCCGGCAAGGAGAAGAATCGATATCGGATAGTAGATCATCGGCTTGTCGTAGACCGGCATCAATTGCTTGCTTACCGCCATAGTCAATGGATAAAGCCTGGTCCCCGAGCCTCCTGCCAGAACAATGCCTTTTCTTCCGCTCATGATGCGCCGAGCCTTTCCCGTTGGTATTTGCCGCTGGTAACGTTTTCACACCATTCTCGGTTGCCTAAATACCAGTCTACGGTTTGCGCCATGCCGTCCTCGAAGGAATAGGTCGGGCGCCAATCCATTTCACCGCGTATTTTCGAAAAATCAATGGCATACCTTTGGTCGTGCCCCGGTCTGTCACATACGAAAGACTTTAGTTTTGCATGCGGAGCATGGTCAGGGAATCTCTCGTCAAGAAGGGAGCAAAGCGTGTCAATGACCTCCATGTTGGTCTTCTCGGACGCTCCTCCAATGCAATAAGTCTCACCCAAGCGACCTTTTTGCAGAACCGCGAGGATTCCCGAACAATGGTCTTCGACGTGCAACCAATCCCTCACGTTCGAGCCATCTCCATAGATCGGCAGACTCTTTCCCTCACAGGCGTTCAGAATCATAAGGGGGATGAGCTTTTCAGGAAACTGATAAGGCCCGTAATTGTTAGAGCAGTTGGTTGTCAAAACCGGCAAGCCAAAGGTGTGGTGATAAGCGCGCGCCAAATGATCCGCCGCTGCCTTCGAAGCAGAATACGGACTATTGGGAGCATAGCGGGTGGACTCACAAAATGCGGGATCCTCCGCCGTAAGAGAACCATAGACTTCATCGGTGGAAACATGAAGAAATCTGAATGCCTTTTGGAGGTCGGCGGTGCATTTCGAAAGAAAGGTTTTGGTGGCTTCAAGCAAACGCAAGGTTCCGACGATATTGGTTTGCACGAAGGGTTCGGGACCGTCAATCGAACGGTCCACGTGACTTTCGGCAGCAAAATTGACCACCGCATCGACTTCATTCTCCATCAGGGTGCTCTCGAGAGAAGTTTGGTCGCAAATATCACCTCGTTGAAAGACGTACCGGGGATGGTTTTGAAAACCGGAAAGATTTTCAGGATTTCCAGCATAAGTCTGCTTGTCCAAATTAATGACTTTTTCGAAAACATCCTCCTGAAGAAGCATGCGAATGAAATTCGATCCGATGAAGCCAAGACCTCCGGTGACCAAAATCGTTTTCACCTCGTGACCTCCATTTTCATCTCTCGAAGTGATTGCCGAACCGCTTCCTCCACGGGTCTCATTCCAACCCCCGCATTTTTGGCTTTCGTCGTATCGAGCACGCAATTCGAACGATGCGCCTTGGCGGCTCTGCTCATGAAATCCGCCTCATCCTGAAAGTATGAAAACTGTTTATCGGAGACTCCTTCCTCTTTCATCCAAGCAGTCACCTGACTTGTCAAAATGCAGCCTTCATTGGTCATATTATAAATCCCGGGTTCTACGTCTTCCCTAAAACAAGCGAGACATTTCTCCACAAACTCGTTTAAATGAGAAATGGAATTTTCCGCTTCCAGCAATCTTTCGTAATTCAAAAGTTTTTGTAGATAATTCCGAGGATTCGCTTGGTCGTTAAAGGGTATACGCAAGCGCCAAACAAAACAATTCTCGGCTCCATCAAGAACCTCCTCCCCCAAGGCCTTGGTGCCACTATAAAAGCTGCATGGCGGAGATCGAAAGGAAAAATTGGGTGGGTCTTCCTCCAACCAACCTCGGCCATCGGAACGCCTGCCCGAATAAATACACCCACTGGAAACGTGCCCCCATTGAATTCCCAAGTCCTCGCATACTTCTCGCACAACACCGGGAAACACAGCATTACCCATAAGACAGTTAGCCTTGTCGCCTTCGCATGCGTCCACGTTCGGTTTTCCGGTGTACCCCGCAGCATTGATCAGAATTTTCGGTTGATTTTCTTGCAAAAAACAAAATAGAGAATCGCGGTTGGTGTAATCGACGTCGGATCGGGATAGCCCAACAAATTCCATTTCATTGCGATCGCAATGATTGACGAAAGTCGAGCCTAAGTAACCCGATGAACCAAGGATAAGAATCATAAAAAAGAAGACAATAACTCTCATAAGAAAGTCAGCAATCGAATAAAAACTTAATTTGAGTATAGCCCTTTTGATTGCCGCAAGAGCATCGTTGGAAATGCGGTTGTCCGCAATGACAATTGGGGAACTTCAGGGAGTTTGGAGTCTGGGGGCACTGCCTCGGTTTTCAGCACAAGTTACGATGTGAGTGGTCTTCCCGGTTCCAGTTATGATTTGTATCGGAATGAGTTGGATGGTCATAGCAACGCCTCAGCCATCTTGATCAACCCTCCGATGATGGCTAGCGATCAGGCGAAAAGTTTGGCCGGCAATTCCGCTTTTGCAGGCTATGCCCTTTTATACGGCGATCGTAAGCGGAGGTGGTTCGGTCACAGGCGTCGCTCAAATTACGGTTGAAGACCTAGATCGGGAATAAATTATCAATCTATTAATATCTCATTACAGCACCGTCTAAGGATAGTGCTTTTTTGGTTGTCGATCCCACAACTTGTAAAAAGATCAACTGGGAAGACTTTTCGTCAGTTTAATGAATATTAATCTAATCTCCCGAAATGATTTTACGCCAACTATCCGGCAAACTTTTCTCTATCTCTACCTTTTCGGGATGAGATGCTTCCCAAAGACCAGTATCTTGTACCCATTTAGACATCAGGGAAATACCTTTGTCTAGGGGAGTATTTTGTGAATCAGGGAAAAATTTACGTAATTTTGAGTGATCAGAGTATGCGTGCTTAGCTTCCACCCTTTCCTCTAACCAATTTATCTTTAATTCAACGTTGAATTCTTTTGAAATCAATTCCGCTAATTGTTTAACCGTACTCACTTCATCAGATCCAACGTTAAAGGTTTCGTTAAAGCAATCCGTTCTAAAGGCGGAATCAGTAATTACAGGTGCTAGATCTTCAACATAGGAGAATGCCCTTGATTGCAGCCCATCACCAAATATGGGGAATGATTTTCCTTCGATGGCGCATCGCATGAAAATCCCGACCACATTGCGATAAGGGTCCATTATATTTTGTCTTTTACCGTAAACATTGTGGGGTCGAAAAATCACTGAATTCAAACCCCACATTTCATGAGCTGACTTCAAGTCCAGTTCAACTGCGTATTTTGCTATTCCATAGGGGTCCGCAGGTAACGGTATGGTTGATTCAAGCAAAGGTGGGTTCTGCTCTCCATAAGCGGCAATTGAAGAAGTGAAGACGAAGCATTCACAGGTTTCAGACTTCACCGCGGCATTTATTAAATTTATTGAGCCGATAAGATTATTATTGTAGTTGAAGCGTCTAATGAAATGAGACAATCCCTCCGCGGCATACGCAGCGAGATGAAACACTCGATGGAAAGGACCTTTGCTTGTCCATAGATTTTGGACAGATTCTTGATCGGAAATATCGCATTTCACAAAGTCCACCTTGTCGTTTACGTTTTCCAAAAAGCCGCCCGACAGGTCGTCAATACCTACAACCTGAAGGTTTTCATTGATCAATGCGTCGCAAATATGCGAACCCATAAAACCTGCGGCTCCGGTTACTAAAATTTTCTCATTATTCACGATGTCTTACCCGAAAATTGGTTCAAGAACAGGGTCTAGTTTTTTTCTTACAGCCTTTGGTACGCACTTAGACCAAAGAACTTTGATCAAAGGTTTATCTGAATGCTTTTTTGAAAGAGATTCAATATCAGAAACTGTGATTGGCTCGTTTCTTTGAGATTCAAGAAAGATTTGCAACCAGGTTTGAACGGAAACTGTGGAGGCATTTCTTTTCTCTTTGATATCAAGAATTGTCTGAGTGGGAATAGCAGGTCGCTCGTATGCGGATTCAAGTGAAGTTTTCCATTCCTCAAAATTATTTTCCGCCAAGTGTCTGCTCATTAGATCACTCTCCGCATAAGGCGGACTGTTGGAATAAATCGCTTCGATTCCGAAACCGCCATATTCAACCATCTTCAAATCAGATTTTCCTGAAATAAAATCAAGAGTTTGTTTGTCTGCTTTGGTTTCGAGAGGAGCAACCGCGATGGCCTTTCCGTATAATTGATCGAGAATTTGTTTGTGCACGAGAAAATTGGTCATTCCAAAATTTCGGATTTGCGAGAACTTGGAACTTAATTCTTCGGAAAATCTACCAAAAAGAAAAAGAGGCAGGTTCTTGTCTCTGCAAAATGCTACACAGGCTTCCATAATTTCATCTCTTGAATCACCTAAAGCCGCAAAGTCACTGGAAGTCCAAATCAGCGCTTCGGCTTTTCCTTCCCGGAATTGAGGGGTACTCGAGGGAAAAGTGATGCAATTGGGCGTAACTCTAAACTTTTTCAGGCAATCTGTTCCCGTATATTCCTTGATCAGATTAGAGAGTCTGGCCGAGGTAACTGATAGTAAAAAACATTTATCGACTAATTCCTGCGTCTGCTCAAAGTGCAAGTCCTTCCATCTCAAAAAGTCCGCTTCCCTATGAGTAGCATTTGCAAAAAGAAGGTCATCGATATCAAGTATGAACTTGTCACGGAAAATTTTAGAACGAATTTGGGGATTGTCGGTTCCTTCGCGTTGTAAGTACACGACATCGAAGCTATCAACGGATCCTACGACCTTTAAGCACCCACCGCTCAGAATTCCAAACCCCATAATTAAACCCGACTTGTACAGGTCGTATAAAATAGCCTCAACCCTAAGCGTTCGAAGAGGTTCTCCTTCGGGAATGAAGGTTATGCACAGGACTTTTGGCAATTTTTCTGACAACATATATCGGGTTGGCTCAAGTGGTCTACTGTTAGTACTTATCTCGGGAACTGACTTTGATAATGCAAACTTTAGAGAAAGACGAGCGTTCTCGAAATTAAAGTCTTCATATATTGCTTTAGATGAGTTTGCAGAAACGACTTTCAGCTTTTCAGGGCATTTCGAAATAAGGCGAATCATTTCACAAACATCTTTGCTGTTGTTGTAGACAAAGCCACAGTCCGCTTTTTCGATGATCTTTGCCAAACTGCTCCATTTAGGATGAATGACTGGTATGCCCTGACTAAGAAATTCAACCGTACGGGTCGATAAGGCTAGCTTGCGCTCATAAGTTTTACTAAACAAATCAAGGGCGCAGGAGGATTGGTTCATGAATGAATGAAATTCTTCATGCGGCAAAAATCCGTGAAAATAAACTGAGTTCAATTTTCTTAAATATTGCTCAAATTCACTATACTTGTCTTTGCAAAATTTATGAGCTCCACCCAAGAAATGAAGTTCCGCGTTTTGTTCCGATGCAATAACTTCAGCGATTTCTAAGAGCATTTTCTCATCAAATAACCAAGGATGCCATCCTCCGACGAAAGCAAATCTCACTTTTGATTTAACCGAATAGTGAGTTTCCTGAAATTGTAGCGCAAGGTTTACGATTGAAGTCCTAAGATTCGTAGGATCGACTCCAGCGCAACTTAGCAAACCCATCCAGTAACTTTTTTGCTCTTCTGAAACAAATGTGAAAAAATCAATAGAATGTAAATTTTCAGCAATTCTATTGGATGCGTGACCCAAGGACTCTCCCGTTATAAAAATTGTCTCTAAATTAATTGGGCCGTGAAAATCAACGCATTTGAGAATTCCCGGATTTTTCTTGCACAACTCGCTGTCTATGGTACCAGGATTGCACCACCATACCATATCGTAAACCTGACCTCCGATAAATTCGGTTTGGTTTGCCAAATTATAAAAGCCCAAAAATTCGAATGCTGAGGAATCACACTTGTATTTTGAACCTTCGGGAATAACGAAAGAAACCTGAATGTCCAACGAACTAAGCAGTTTCATTATCTGGAAACTTCTGATCCCTCCACCACTTGTTGAATTCCCCTTGGAGGGAATTTTATCCGAGCAAAAGACGAGTGCTTTTAGAACTTTTGCCACAACTCAATTAATTTCTTTGTAAACTTTGGCATAGAAATAAGCTTTTTTTGTTCTAGAACCGCTTTCTTCACATTCAACGACTCGGACCCAAACATTTGCCGTTCATAGGGATAGGATGCTTCATTAGCTAGTTTATTTAACCTTAATGAAGTAGAGCAAAGCGAATAGTAAATATTAAGAGAGTCTTTAAAGGCAGGATCTAAAATTCTTTTCATGTAGGCATTTTTGGGCAAATATTCACGATTAAACATGACCCCTAGACCTTGTGAATGAAAAAATTCAACGGTTCTAAAGTCTTTTTTTATTTCAGCCCAAAGATCGACCACCCCAAAATCATCATTTTTCGAAGCAACGTCATGAAAGAGCATAATGCCATCTTTCTTGAGTTTCGGAAGCCAACTTTCAAAATCATATTTCGAAGCTTCGTATGAATGAAACCCATCAAGATGAAGGAGATCAATGCTTAGATCTTTAAAACTCATTAATTCCTCATCAAAGGAATTCCTCACCAATTTTATATTTTTGAAATTTTCGGAGGAAATTTTAGAGACATAGTTGAAAACCTCCTCATCTAGTTGTCCCGCTTGCGAATCGCCTTTCCAATGATCAATTCCAAAAATTTTGGTTTCTAAATTACTCTCTTCACAAGATTGTCCTATCGCAAACAATGAATCACCTTTGTGCACACCCAACTCCACAATTAAGGACGGTCTAAAATGTTCAATAAGGTCACGAACGAAAAAAACGTGTCCGTGCCAACTATCAATATTTGATAGAAAACTAGGTCTAAAATTACTGGAAGGGAATTCAATCATTGCAATCAAGAAGGCTCGAGAAACTGTCAGCTATTAGCCAATGGCTTTTCGGATATTGGTTTGTCATGATAATTTTTTGCAAACAATCATCAATCAATTCCTGAACCTCTTTCTGGAGATCCAAGCAAATTGTAGAATCAAATAGTAAATTTCCGCTCAATGTTCTTCTGCATAGGAAGAATCCTATTGGAATTTCATTTTTCTTGGCAAAATGCGCTAATCCAGCCTGAATCTGGGCTTCATTTTCAAAAATTTTGAGCCTTAAGGAACTATTGGAACCAGCAGCAAGTAAATCCGCTAAAGCCACTCCCATGGCTCCATTCTTTAAGTGCTTCAGAAAAGTCTTTTTTTGTTCTTCCAAATACATCACCTCACCACCATTCAAAAATCTATTCATTATCCGGTACTTGTTTTCAAAAAAACTACGAATTGAGGGCGGAAGTTTACTCGAATTAACTACATTAGAACCAAGTACGTATATTGGAAGCCCCAAGCTCCTAAGCCCTAAAATACCTAGAGTAAAAGAACCATAATGCAATGAAAGCATTACCAGTCCTCTCGCTTTTCCCGCGTTAGTGAAGTTAATCAAATCTTGAGAGCACTTGGACTCTAATTTTTGTACTTCTCGAATATTTCTCTCGCTTCTTAATGACAATATATCGAATTCTTCCAAAGAATAAGCGATGAATCGGACCAAAGAGCTCCATCCATACTCGGGAATTCTTAAAGTCTTGGAGGCGCCTCTTCTTATCGACTTATCAAGGATTAGGTTTCTCCAATCACGATCGAAAATGAAATTTAAGAATCCCCGTATGATAAAAAGGCATCTTACAAATCTATGGCAAGGCAACCTTGTAATTTTGTCTATTAGAAGATATTCGATCTCAAATGAAATCCATTGGATTTTATTTGGTTTTTTTATCCGCTAAGGTCCTCCCACAAATGATCCATGTTGAATATACCAACTTCTTTTCCGTCTTGCTCTACTTTAATTTTTTGGGAAAGAGTTAAATGGTCCAAGAGTAAAAAACCCTCTTCGCATAATAAAAAAACATCAATTTCAAACTCCCCTTTTAAGAGTTTGAGAGACGGGAACTTCACTTCTACCTCGCTATAAGCTTTGGAAGAGGAAGTCATCTTATAATCAAATCCATCGAAGTGAGAACCTGCACATGCCAACGGTCGTCTATGCGAATCATGTATTACGACTCCAATCTTTGGCGGTTTAGATTGCTTATCAAATTGAAACTTCATGTTAATCGAAAGATCATCTCGATTTGATTTGAAGACCTTTTCCTCCTTTGAGAGGGAATCGATTGAAAGATCGTTCTTCTTCAAAACAATTTCCTGAAATCTTACCTTCTTACCTTTTCCTGATGTGCTTTCATCATTAGGTTCACTGTCCTCATCACATTTACTTTCAATGTCTTGTTCAAATTTCACCAATGCTTCTTTAGTTGGTCCGTAAAAATCAACTTCACCGTTTTTGAGATAAAGTACTTTATTACAAATCATTTGAATATGATAAGGAGAATGTGATGATATCAGCACCGTTCTCCCCCTATTGATCAGTTGCTTAATTCTTTCAAAGGATTTTCTCGCGAAGGCTTGATCGCCAACGGAAAAAACCTCATCTAGAAGTAATATTTCAGATTCAACGCAGACAGCTGACGAAAAGGCTAAACGCGCTATCATTCCTGAAGAATAAGTTTTTAAAGGGAGATCAGCAAAATCGCCAAGTTCAGAAAAGCTTATAATTTCTTCGACAACTCTACTTATCTTATTGGCAGCTATACCAAGGACTGAAGCATAGATTCTTGCGTTTTCCTTACCGGAAAAATCATAATCAAAACCACTTCCTAACTCCAAGACTGCAGACAATTTTCCTCGTAATTTTACTTCTCCATATGTTTGAGCTAAAGTGCCTGAAATTATTTGCAATAAGGTCGATTTACCTGCGCCGTTTAAACCAATGATACCAACGGTATCACCACGATAAGCTTCAAAGGAAATACTACGCAAAGCATTGAAGCCTTTATTTTTTCCCCCAGTAAGCGCTTTCCAAAAACTAGAGAACTTGCCAACACCTAAGGGATAAGTTTTTGAAAGATCTGCAACTTCTAGAATCGGATTCAACGAATCAAAAGGCAAAGAACCTGCCTAATTCATACAGAGTAAAAAGACTATTCCCGATCGAGGTCTTCAACCGTAATTTGAGCGACGCCTGTGGCCGAACCACCTCCGCTTACGATCGCCGTATAAAGGGCATAGCCTGCATAAGCGGAATTGCCGGCCAAACTTTGCGCCTGATCGCTAGTCATCATCGGAAGGTTGATCAACATGGCTGAGGCGTTGCTATGACCATCCAACTCATTCCGATACAAA
>CEPJ01107651.1_pt1 | contig 23772 bp, 22 predicted proteins | sample 530561 | NCBI WGS metagenome assembly CEPJ01 (sample SAMEA2620404, study PRJEB7988) | marine metagenome | biome: marine biome (ENVO:00000447); feature: surface water layer (ENVO:00002042); material: "saline water (ENVO:00002010), including plankton (ENVO:xxxxxxxx)" | depth 5 m
AAACAAAATCTTTAAAATCAATACCAAATAGTGGGGTAATTAACTGTAGAGTCTGACGTTTTAATTCACCAGTACTAGAATCAATATATTCAGCCCCCTCAAAGCTGTTCCTAAAAGATAAACCAGCCCATAGTCTTCCATAATTTAGTTTATAATAAGCTTTAAAATTAGTGTCTATTGCTTTTTCTCTCGTAAGCTCTGAAACCTGAAATAAAATAGAAGGTTCAAATGACCAAGGTTTTTCTGTATAAAAGATATAACCCAGGGATGCGACTAATCTTTTAAAAGATGTTTTGTCTCTCGGATAATCATATTCAAAATCACCGTACATATTGTGAGGGCTAAATAAAAGATTTTTAATTGTTAGATGAGCATAATATTTCGAGTTTACATAAGACATTCCAACATCCATATTAAAATATCCAGTGTTTTCTAAAAGACCAGAAATTAAAGGATCTGGATCAAACAAATCAAATGAAGTTTGATCCAAGGAATTTTGAATACCTCCAACACTAATTCCAAAAGATAATTGATCAATTTCATCATATTTTGAAGGATAGGGCCTCTTACTCAAAACTATATCATCATTAAAATTAATGTGATGCGCATATGTCAGATATAATCCTTTTTGTGAATGATATCCATTCTGATCATTAAATACGGTAACACCAATACCGGACCTTTCAGTCAATCTTAGATCAGCTGTCAGTGTTTGTAATTCTGGAGCTTCAACTTGGTCAAACCACTGTTTTCTGGCGGTCATTCGAAGTTTACCACCAACTAAATTAACGCCTGCCATTGATGGGTGAACTAAATAATAGTTTTCAGTCAAATAATCAAAATATAAAGGTACTCCCTCTTGTGATTTTATCTCACATATGAAAAAAAATAATAAAATTAGAGTAGTATAGAATTTCACAGTGTAAACTTATCAATAATTAGACCCTATCTCTTTTAAATGGTATAATCAGGCCTTAAAGATAATTTAATTTTTCTTAGTGAATAAGAAACCTATTGGTATGAATAAAAATAAAGCAAAAAAATTAAACATGTATGCAACAATTGGTACTAGAATCATTAGTAGAACCAACCAAAATGAATTATTAGTTTTCATTTGCAATCATTTTAACTAATTCTTTTTCTGGAATTTTACCTAAATCATCAATTTCATCAAGCCAATCGTCTAAAATTTTATTAAATTTTGTTATTTGATCTTTAAAATTAATATCTCCTGACAGATTATTCAATTCAAAAGGATCATTTTCTAGATCATATAACTCTTCTGCTAGTTTTGGTAATCTGAACCACAAGTTTTCTTTTTCTGATAATTTATTTTGTAAGTGTAGTCCAGTTAGATGCCTCATCAATGGCATTTGAGTTCTATATTCAACATCTAAAGCATGGGAATTTTCTGGATAATAATTTCTTATATATTTATATTTTTTATTTCTCACAGCACGAATTCTATCTGGATTTTCATCAAATCTATCACTAGATGTAAATAAATACTCACGTTTGTTTTCAGATTTAAATTTTCCAAGAAATGGAATTCCTTGGTACTCACTTGGGATTTCAATATCTGCAATTGATAGAACTGTTGGTGCAAAATCAACGAAACTTAAAAATTGTTCATTATCTATTTTTTCTTTTTTTCCATTTGGCAGTTTTACAAAAAATGGAACTTTAGTACCTGTTTCATATATAGCTCTTTTATGTCGGGGGAAAGGACCACCATGATCACTGTAGAAAAATATGTAAGAGTTTTCATATAAACCTTCTTTTTTTAAAGTTTTAACAAGATCTCCAACTTGTCTATCCATCTCAATTAAATTTGAATAATTTACAGCCAAAGAATGTCTAACAATAGAGTCATCTGGAAAAACAGGTGGGATCATTTTTAAATCATTAGGATTAACTTTAAGCTCCTCTCTATCTCTTTTCCACATACTAGATTCATGAGTAACGTTAAAATTATATACTGCAAAAATAGGAGTCTTATTTTTTGAAAGTTTAAAATTAGTTCTATATCCAGACCATACAGAATCTATATCTAAAATAAAATTGTAATCACCCTTTGCATCATTGTATGTATAGTAACCATTTTCTCTTAAAATTTCTGGAAATGTTCTAATTGATTCAGCTAATTTAGATGAATAATAAGGAACCTCTAAAACTTGTTCTTTTTCACTCCTTTTTCCAAATTTTTGATCATTATTAAAATAATTATCAAAATGCATTGCTCTCATGTTGTGAGTTCCTATCGAATTTGGATACATACCTGTAATTATAGAACTTCTAGCAGGCGCGCAAACTGGATAGGTTGCATACATGTTATCAAAAACTATACTCTTTTCTGCAATTTTTTCCAAGTTTGGTAGGGAAACATCTTGGTTACCGTTAAATGGTAAAAGATATTGTGACTGATCTTCAATCGTTATCCAAAATATATTAGGTTTTACATTTTTGTTGCAAGAAATTAAAAAAAAGAAACTTAAAATGATTACAAAAACTCTATTCATTTTGTTAATTTAATGAAAATGAGTGCGATAAAAAAGTAGTTTTTTTTTACATTGGTTAAGATTATGATAAAAAAAACTATTTCATTATCAATGCTAATATTGGTATCATTTTTTATAATACTTATTTCTTATTTTCATTATAATCAATTGCCAATTTACAATTGGGGACTAGCTTTCAAGTTTATCAAAAATTCAACTCAAACTGAAAATTTTGAAATACTTTCAAAAAATTTAGGATTTAGCTCTGATGAAAAACTATTAATCATTCATGCAGATGATCTTGGGCTTTCAGATTCTGTAAATGATACATCAATGGAATCTTTACTTAAAAATACAGTGACTTCAGCAAGTGTTATTATGAATGCTGAAAAAGTTCAAGAAATCGCTGATTTCTCTAAAAAATATCCTAAAATTGATCTTGGTGTTCATTTAACTGTTACGAGCGAGTGGAAATTTCACAAATGGGGAGGAGTTCTTAGTAATAATGATATTTCATCATTACTTAACTCAAAAAATAATTTTTATTGGAATAAAAGAAAATTTACAAAATATTCAAAAATTAAAGAGTTGCATGATGAACTTCAAGCTCAAGTAGATTTAGCAATTTCAATGGGTATGAATGTTTCACATATTGATAGTCATGAGGGTGCTCTATTTTTTGACCCCGATGTATTTAAAACTTATTTAAAAATTGCTGAAAATAATAATTTACTTGCTTTTGTTCCTGTACAAGCAAGTGTTCATTTTGATGAAAGTTTTCCAAAACCAAAACACGCTATAATTATTGATCAATTCTTTATGGCAGAAGCAGGAATTAAACTTGAAGAAATGGAGGAATATTATCTTGATATACTAGATAACCTTGAACCAGGTCTAAGTGAAATTATTGTACACTTTGGTCTAAATGATGATAAAATGAAAGAAATCACTGTTGATAAAATTGATTATGGTTCAAAATGGAGAGAAATGGATTATAAAATTTTTAACAGTGAAAAATTCATCAATTCAATTAAAAAAAATAATATAAAACTCATTAACTACAAAGATTTAGAAAATCATATTAGATAAAATGAGAAATTTAATTTTTGTATTTGCAGGTCTTCTATTATCATGTTCTCCACTAAAAAAATATGAGAACACGGCAGATATTTTTGAGGATGAAATTTTAAACCTTGAGAAAAAAGATAATCAATCTAAATCAAGTGAGAATTCTTTACTATTTATTGGAAGTTCAAGTATAAGAGGTTGGGACAAAATTGAAGAAGACATGATTCCCTATAGTACAATTAAAAGAGGCTATGGAGGAGCACATTACTATGACTTAATACATTTTATAAATAGGTTAGTTAAAAATCATAATCCAAAAGCAATTTTAATTTTTGTTGCTAATGATATTACGGGCTCAAAAAATAGTATAAATAATAATCATAAAGATTTAAAACCCATAGAGGTAAAAAAATTATTTAAATTTATTTACAAATCAATCAGAAAAATTCACAAAAATACTCCTATTCTTGTTATTGAGACAACTCCAACTCCAAGTAGATGGAAAGTTTGGGATAAAATTTCTAAAGCAAATGATTTTATAGAAAGATTTTGTAATAACGAACCACAACTACATTATATTAATACAAGAAAAAAGTTTATTGGAGATGATGGTCTGCCTATAAAATCTTTTTTTGTAAAAGATATGCTACATCTTAATAGGTCAGGTTACATTTTATGGTCTAATATTATTAAAGAAAAATTAAAAAAATTGAAAATTTAGTCTAGAATTATAACAGGGCTTTTCCAGGTTGTAGAATCTCCAGTTATATTATGTTTTTCACTTATTATTTCAAATGATTTACACTTAATAATAAGAAGTCTATATTTTGATTTATCAGGATAAAATTTATCCCAATCTTCTTTCCAAAATTTATTTTTAAGATCAGTATCATCAGATATATAAGCATTACCAGATATAGACACAAATCCATCATTTTTATTAGAATTAAAATGTACAGTTACATTTTTATTTTTTTTTATTTGATTAACTTTTCTTGAGTCAGTGTTTGTTCCCATATAAATTATAAAATCATTTCCAACCTCAAAATGATCCATAGTCCTGGAATAAGAATAATTATTTTCAATTGTTATCAACACACTGTATTCTGATGAATTGATAATTTCTAATGCAATTTCTTCAATAAATTTTTTATTGTTTTCCTGAGAAGAAATTGTGTTTATCATAAATATGTAAAAAATTAATTTTATATAAATAAACAAATTCATATAAATCTAAATTTAAATAAATTTGGTTTAACTGAGGTATAAAAATATCCAACAGAGAAGGATTTGATTTTTTTTTTATATATTAGAGGATATTAAAAAGTATACTAACTTAAAATTTAAAAAAAATGGGATACACTCACACAAACAGTAAAGGTAAAACTTATCACCTACATTCTAAGGATGTTACTTTAAAAGGTGGTAGAAACCAGACTATTTATTATTTTGCTAAAGATTCAAGATCTAATGCTTGCGATCTTCCTGCTGGAATGAAAGTAGTAGAAAGCCCAAAAACTGGACTTCCATTCGTAAAAGGTGCTTAAACCTCGATCGAAATGTAAAAAATAAATCCCATCGAAAGGTGGGATTTTTTTTTAAATTATTTTGAGTGATAATCTGCAGCTGAAGTTGCAATTTGATTAAACGGCTTGATATTGACTTTAAAACCTAAAGAATTTGCCCAACCTTTAGCTACAGATACCAATTTATTAGAATAATATTTTTCATCAGAATTATAATCCATATCAATTTCGAGATTGATTTCTTTATTATCTAAAATTTGTGCAATTTCAATACTTAATTCAGTTTCTTTCCATAGTCTTTCCCATTTATCTATAATTTTTGGAAAATTACTTTTTGAATATATATAATGAACGCCTGATTGATTAAACCTATAGGCAATAGCTGTAATATATCTTGTATTATCGTTAATTGAGTGAGAGTCAGTTCCGACATGTATTTTAACATCAGGATATTTTTTAATTATATTTAGGGTGTAGTCTAGCGGGTCTATTTTTTGTCCGTCTATTTTTAGAAATTTAATCATTTTAAATACATTTTAAATCTATTAAAAATTCAAATTCATTATAAATTATTTCAATTAAATTTATTGACAACTGTTAATATCTTGAATTAGCTCTTACTATATGCTATTAATTTATTTTTTGATTATGTAACAATTATATTTGCAATAATGAGGTTAATAATATTAATATTCGTCCTTTTATACAACTCAGTCAAATCACAAGAAGACAAGTATCTTCTTAGCACAATTGCTTTTTATAATGTAGAAAACCTATTCGATGCTAATGATGATCCAAAAAACAATTGGGATCAAAAATGGCTTGAAGAAGGTACATGGACAGAGGAAATATATAAGCAAAAACTAGAAAATATATCAAAAGTTATCCCGGATATTGGTTATCAATATACACTAAGTCATCCAACTATAATTGGATTATGCGAAGTTGAAAACAGAAAAGTATTAATTGATCTAGTCCAAAGCACATCAATGAAAGATTTAAGTTATGGTTTAATACATTTTGATTCACCTGATGAAAGAGGAATTGATGTTGCTCTTTTGTTTGATAGGAAAAGATTTAAGCCTATAAAATCAAAAATATATCCATTATTATTAATTAAAGGAAATGGAGATAGAGATTATACTAGGGATCAATTACTAGTTGAAGGCTATTTAGATGGAGAGAAAATTTATGTAATTGTAAATCACTGGCCCTCAAGGTCAGGTGGACAAATTAAAAGTGAACCCTACAGGATTCAGGCAGGAAGATTAAATAAAAAAATTATAGATTCGATTCAATCGGTTGACATGAATGCTAAAATAATTTCAATGGGTGATTTTAACGACGATCCAAAAGACATTAGCATTAAATTAACATTAAATACTAGCTCTAAAAAAAATAAACTTGGAAAAGGTCAAATCTACAATCCATTTGAAATATTACACAGAAAGGGATATGGATCGCTTAAATACAGAGGAAATTGGAACATGCTTGATCAATTATTATTGACTGAATCTTTAGTAAACAATTCTTCAATTTCATTCATTAAAGCTGGTATTTACAACAAAAAATATCTAATTAATCCTGAAGGACGTTACAAAGGCTATCCTTTCAAAGCTTTTTATAACAAATGGCTTGGTGGCTATAGTGATCATTTTCCAGTTTTTTTGATTTTAGGAAAAAAATTGACTAAAGACTCTTTTTGATTTGTCATTTTAAAAAACTTTTCCATTACCAATAGAGAAATTATTTTTTCTTTTTTTAAATCTCTGAATTTTGAAATAAATTCATTAGCGTTCTTAACGATATATTTAAGTTTATCAATGTTCTTTATATAATACTTTATTTTTTTTTCTAAATCAGAGTAATCATCTTTTATCATTATGTAATGAAAATCTGGAATTAATTTTCCCTCCATAAACCATGTTTCAAATTTAGGTTTTGGCATAACAGCAACCGAATTTGAGGACATAACCCATTTTAGGTTTGAAGCTACATCATTACCCTCAATACAAAGAATAAATTTATGTTTTAAATGATAATCAAGTGATACTTTTCTTTTAAATAAAAAATCATGGTCAGTTCCCCTATTAATTTGACCTAAATCACACAATTGATGATTGAAAAATTTATTATAAAAATCAAATCTTTTGTTTTGATATTTATATACAGCAGCTCTTCCAAAAAGAATATTTTTCTTTTTTTCAATTGAAAAATTATCATTGACAAAATTAAAATGCCTTACTTTATTTAATTTGAGTATTATAGAGTTTTTATTATTACTTGAAATTGGTCTAGATTTTACAAAAGAAGGTATTTCAGGCACAAAATTAACGTCTCCAAAAACAAAATTTGCTTTGTAATTTTTAAAATATCTAAACACTGAAAATGAATCAAAAAAATAAGTTTTTCTTTTTTTCCCAAGCTTTATTTCTGAAAGTAAATTTGAGTTGTCAGGATATTTAATTTCATTATTAATTTTATTATAATAATTAACTCTTGTAAAAATTTCATCAAAATCTTCTTTTGGAATATCGCTAAGTTCATTCTTTAGCAAAACTCTAAAAAAATAATTTGGGATAATTAATGAAAGGTATGATCTTAAATAATAAATAAACTTATTGTTCTTATGATTTTTGTTAAAAAATCTCATTCATACCTAAAATAAAGATAACTTTTCTTGGAGCCAAAGATTTTGAAATTTATTGCTCGGGTCATACCTCTCGCTTTGAAATTTTATATTAAATTTTCTGTCTCTAGGGTCATTTCCTACACCTGAAACATACATCCAATTTCCATAATTACTATGTACATCATAATCAATTAATTTAGATTCAAAATATTTAGCTCCCCATCTCCAATCAATTTTATTTTCTTTAGCTAAATAACTTGCAACATTTTGTCTTCCCCTATTACTCATCCATCCTGTAAGTTTTAATTCAATCATATTTGCATTCACAAATGGTTCTGGTGTTTTACCATTAATCCACTTTTCAAATAACTTTTTATCATGATTCCAAGTATATTCTTTTTCTAAAATACCTCCAATTTTAAAAATTTTACTTCCATGTATTTTTGAAATATATTTAAAAAAATCTCTCCATATTATTTCAAAGATCATCCAATATGTAGACTGATTTTTTTCAACTTTAGATTCGTAATCTTTAATATTATGGTATATAATTCTTGGTGATAATGAACCGTTAGCTAGCCAGGATGATAACTTTGAGCTATAATCAATGCCTAATAAACCATTCCTTGTTTTCTTGTAAAAACTAACCTTTTTCGATTCCCATAAATAATAATTTAATCTTTTAATTCCTTCTTTGTATCCACCTTTGAAGGGAAATGCTGATCTTTTATCATTTTCAAAACTATCTAAACCTAAATCTTTAAGGGATGGTATTTTAAAATCATTTTGCAATAGATTATTTTTAGGCATAGAAAAATTCAAATTGTATGATGCTCTCACATTAAGTTTTTTTTCACAATACTTACGGAAATTTGTGAAAATATTTGAAATTTTTTCTAAATCAACATCTTGAGGATGATATAAAAATTGATCATTAAACTTAAATAAATTTATATTTTTTTTATGCAGAAACTTTTCTTCATTTATTTCTTCATCTGTCCACTCTTCTTGCAAATAAATTCTATTAATTTCATAATCGTTAATGATTTTAGAAATTAATTTTTCAGGTTTTTCAATAGCTACCAAAAGAGTTATATTAATTTTTTTTAGTTCATCTTTCAAACAATTTACTGATTCAATTAAAAACTTAGCTCTAAAGGAATCTGTTCGAGGAAAACCTAAATCATTTAACTCATATTTTTCTTTACTAAAACAAAAAACTCCTATAACTTTGCTAGAGTTTTGAATAGCATGAAATAATCCAGAGTGATCATCAACTCTAAGATCATTTCTAAACCAAATTAGAGAATTTATTTTTTTTACATCTTTTACTACAGTATTTGACATCATTCCAGTTTTTTTCCCACTTTTTTCTCCAAGTAAAAGGTAGTTGACATATTGGACAAATCTTAGTAGGTAAGTTTATTTTTTTCAAAATATTATCAATTCATTTTGAATAATTCAAAAACTTTGCCAGTGACTATATATGCAAAAGTTAATAACAATTAACTTTTCAAATAAAGCATAAAATTTGATAGACTAAAAATATGACAGAACTAATTAATAACCCAAAAGTTATTAAAAACGCTTTTAAGTACCTTTCAAAGGATCCGGTGATGAAATTTTTTATTTCAAAATTCGGTAATAAAATCAATCCAATTGAAAGATATAATTCAAACTATGCGATATCAATCTGTAACTTAATAATTGAACAACAGATTAGCTTTAAAGCAGCAATTACAATTAAAAATAAATTTTTAAAACTAATTTGTAATAAATCTAATACTGAAATCTTAAAAATGAAAAATGAAAAAATTCAGAAAATTGGGATTTCATATAGAAAAGTTGAATACATTAAAAATGTATTAAATTTTTTTGAGCATAATAATTTAAAAATTGAGGAATTATCAAATGATGAAATAATAAAATCATTAAACAAAATTAAAGGTGTTGGAAATTGGACGTGTAAAATGTTTTTAATGTTTGTTTGCTTTAGAAAAGATATTTTTTCGTTCGCTGATCTGGCTTTAGTCAACAGCATGAAGATTAACTATCAAACAAATGAAACAGAAACCTTAAAATTAATTGTAATTAAATGGAAACCTTATAGAACGATAGCAGCACTTTTACTTTGGTTTTCAATCGAAAACAAAATTTTTTTTCAATCAAATAATTTATTAAATAAATTTTTATCAACTCTAAAATAATATCCATTTTCCTCATGGATACTACCATCAGGTTTAGTTTTAGATGTATGGTATTTCATAATATGATTTTTAAATTCAATTATATTAGGAATTTTATAATCTCTACCATTTAAATCTTTAATTATCATTACTTAATAGTTTGTTTAATTTGTTAATTATGAGTTCATATCCTTTTCTGTTTAAATGTAGACCATCTCTTAAAAAAAAACTTTTATCAATCATTCCAGTTTGGATTATTTCTTCAAAACAATTTAATTGTATCAAATTGTCATATTTTTTAAAATGATCTGTTATCATTGAGTTAAGAAAAATAATGTCTGTTAATTTTGAAACTCTTTCAATTGATGGTTTTAGTTGAATATTAATTATTTTAATATTCTTATATTTTTGGTTAATCATTTTTATTAATTCAACTAGCTTATTAAAAATTTCTTTTGGTGAAAATCCTAGTGCCAAGTCATTTCCTCCACAATAAAGAACAATAGTTTTTGGTGAAATTGTTTTAAATAAATTATGAAAATTATCAATCATTGAATCTATTGATGAACCACCGAAACCTAAATTAAGAGTGTTGTGATTTTTAAAATCTTTATCAAAAGATTTCCAAAGTCTTAATGTTGAACTACCATAAAGAACTAAAAGATCATTTTTATTCTTCTTTAAAATAATCTTATTTTTTAAAGCTCTGATTTCTTGCTGAAAATCTAAATTAAATTCTCTAAGACTATTTATTTTTTTCTTAAACTTTTTATTTAACTGAATTAAAAATTCCTCAATTTTTGAATCATTAGGATCAAAGATCCCAAAATCACTCATTTTAAATGGTTTTAAAATCTCGCATTTTAATACATTTTTAGAAATTACTTTATCAAAATTTACCAATACAATAGGGACAATAAATGGTTCTTTTTTTGCCATAGTCGCAAGCTTAAAGGCACCCGATCTAAAAGACCCTGGTGAATTTTCAGTTTCTTGAGAAACACCCTCTGGGCTAATAATAATTCCATTATTATTTTCTAGTTCTTTTAAGGCATTTTGAAAAAAATTCAAATTGAATTTTCTTATTCTATCTTTATCGAAATTTTTTGGAATAAAATTTTTTGAAAAAACTCTTATGTATCCAAATCTGTCGTAGTATAATTTATGATTTTTTTCATTTTCTAAGGAACATCTAACAATTCTTATTCCTGGTTTTTTGTAATACTTATTTAAAATAAAACTACTTATAAAATGACTATCAAGAGTAATTTGAAAATCTGATCCTATCAAATAATCAGGATTATTATTTAAATGATTATATATGAATATTGATGATGACTGGAAAGGTAAGTACTCCGATCCCTTAATTATTAAATTTGCATTTGAGAAGAGCTCATAAAACTTATTTGCTGCTGTTAATCTTGCATCTTCCTCGGATTTGGTTTCATCTAAATTAACTACAGTTGTATACAAATCATTTAATCCTTTTTTGAAATAATTTTCATCAAATAAATTATTTTTCACCTAATTAAGATTTGATAGTATTGACTTAATTTTATCAGAATTTTTTACAAAATACTTAGCTAAAGTATTCTTTTCACCAACTTTTATTGAAATTGAATTTTCAGGGAGAGCATTAAACATATATTCATCAGAGGCATCATCACCACAACAAAAAATAAAATCATAATTTTCATTACTCAATAACTCATTTATTATATTTCCTTTATTAATCGAAAGATTGGTAACTTCCAAAGCTTTATTACCATCTATAACAGAAATATTTTCTGAAATCAAACTTGATAAAACTGTTTTTAATTCCATTATTCTTCTTTTTGCAAGTTCTGGATCTGTTTTTCTGTAATGCCAAACCAAAGTATTTTTTTTATTCTCAATAAATGTACCTGGTGTATTATCAGTAAATGACTCAAATATTGGTGAAACATCATTTTTCCATTCAAGATCATCATTATTTTTTGAAAACCATTTTGAGGAATCAGAATATTTTATAAAATTTCCATGTTCAGCAACTAAGTTTATATTTAATTTACCAAACCATTTATCTAGAAAAAATTGATCTCTTCCACTAACTATAAAAACCTCTGTTTTATCTTTTAAATTAATTGATTTCAATAGTTTCAATAAATTTTTGTTAGGAACCGCTAATTCAGGATCATTATTGAATTTTACTAATGTGCCATCGTAATCTAAAAACAAAACTTTTTTAAAAGATTTTTTAAATTTTTTATAAATAGTCTTCTCAATTGTCTTGTTAATTTCAATGGTTTCTTTTTCTAAATTAATACTTGATTTTTTTGAAAGACTATTGATAAAGTCTTTTGCCCACCTTTGAACTGTGTATCTAGATAACCTTTTTTGCATGGTTAACATCCTCCTTTTTTGTTCGCTTGCAGGCATTTCAAGTGCTTTAAGTATACTTTCTGACATTTGATCTAAATCAAATGGGTTAACCAATATTGAATCAAATAACTCAATTGATGCACCAGCCATTTCACTAAGAATTAATACTCCATCTAAGTTTACTCTCGTTGAAACAAACTCTTTCGCAACTAAGTTCATTCCATCTCTTAGAGGAGTTATCATAGCAATATCAGAGTTCATATATAAATCAATTAAATCATCAAAATTCATTGCCCTATAATAATACCAAATTGGCGTCCAGTTAACTGTTGCAAATTTTCCATTAATTCTACCAACTAATTCATCAGTTTCTTTTTTAAGATTTTTATAGTCAGAAACATCAGATCTTGATGGAACAGTTAGCATTACAAGTCTTACTTTACCTAAATATTGAGGGTACTTCTCAAGAAATATTTCAAATGCTTTGACTCTATTAATAATCCCTTTTGTATAGTCAAGCCTATCAATAGAGAGTATTAGCTTTCCTTTTTGTGAAGATTTTTTGTGTAAATCTAATTGCTTTTTAAGATTAGATTCTTGAGATTTTTTTAATCTTTCATGAATTTTTGCAGCATTATGAAATTTTTCATAATCTATTCCCATTGGGAATGTATTTACAGCAATTTCTCTTGAATCATGAGAAATCCTATTAAAATTAACTTCCTTTCTCAAAATTCTCTTAATTGAGCTTAGAAAATGTCGTTCATAATTATAGGTGTGAAATCCAACAAGATCGGCACCTAAAATTCCTTCAAGAAGCTCTTTACGCCTAGGAAAAATCCTAAATATCTCATAAGATGGAAAAGGAATATGTAAAAAAAATCCAATTGAAAGATCAGGTCGTAAATCTCTAATCATTTTAGGTAAAAGCATTAATTGATAATCATGCACCCAAACAGTCCCGTTTTTTTCAACATTTGAAACTACAACATCACAAAACTTCTTATTAACCTGAAAATAAGTATCCCAATGATCATCATTAAATTTTGAATAATCAATAAAATAATGAAATAATGGCCATAAACTTTTGTTAGATAATCCGTAGTAATAATTTTCAATTTCAACAGAGCTGAGCTCAACTTTTATTAAGTTTTGTTCTCTTAAAATTTTTTTAATATGATTATTAGATTTGGTTGTAAACTCCTCTGATTTTACTCCACTCCAACCAATCCATACTGAGTTATCATCACGAATTGAATTAACTCCAGTAGCTAATCCTCCTGACGAGGATGTTATATCGAAAGAATTTTCTAATTTTGATAATTGAATCGGAAGTCGGTTCGATACTATTACATTTTTTACCATTTCAAACGCAATGTATGCATAGCAACAAACTTCATGCAAAAAAAAATCTACTTAATTATGGTATTATAGGGAATTGTAAATCTAGTGCATTGATTTTTGAAGATTCCTCAATAAATTGGTGCTGTTTACCTCAATTTGATTCTTCTTCAGTTTTTGGAAAAATTTTAGATGATGAAATTGGAGGGCATTTCAAGATAACAGTCGATGATTCTTACTTTATTTCTCAAAATTATTACAATAATACTGCTATCCTTAAAACTAACTTTAAAAATAATGAATGTGAGTTTGAATTAATTGATTATATGCCAAGATTCAAAAATGACGATGGGTCTTATTATTCCTCACCTGAAATTCATAGAATTTTAATACCAATAAAAGGTAACCCAAAAATAAAGGTTGAATACCACCCAAAACTTGAATATTCAGTTGGTAAAACTGTGAACTATTTGAAAAAGAATTTTATCGTTAGTATAGTTGAAGACAAAAATTATGAAACACTTTTTCTTTACACTGATTTAGATAAAAAAGATATTTTAAATGGTAATGAAATATTAATTGATAAAAAAATATTTTTTTGTGTTTCATATAACGAAAAAATTAATATACCAAACTTCGATAGTATTCGTTTAGAGTATGAAAAAACTAAAGTTTACTGGCTTAATTGGACAAATAAAAATCCACAATATAAAAATTACTCAGATCAAATTAATAGAAGTGCGATAACCTTGAAACTTCTAACTTTTGAAAAAACTGGAGCGGTATTGGCTGCGGCAACAACCTCAATTCCTGAAACCATAGGTGAGGTTAGAAATTGGGACTATAGATTTTGTTGGATAAGAGATGCTTCGATGGTTATAAAAATAATAACAAAACTAGGGCATGTAAAAATAGTTAAAAATTTTATCGATTTTATTGTAAATCTAATTCCTAACAAAAATGAAAAGCTTCAAATTATGTACGGAATTAATGGAGAAAAGATTCTTACAGAAAAAAAATTAGATCATTTGTCAGGTTTTATGAGTTCTAAGCCTGTTCGTATTGGAAATGCAGCATACTTTCAAAAACAAAATGATATTTACGGTATTTTGATGGATGCAATTCATTTTCAAATTTTAAAATTTCAAGAAAATAAATATCAACAAGAGCAACTATGGTCAATTGTAAAATCAATTGTTTGGTCAGTAAATAAAAATTGGAAAAAAGCTGATAAAGGCATTTGGGAGTTCAGAAATAAAGAAATGCACTTTACTTTTTCTAAATTATTGTGTTGGGTTGCTGTAGATAGAGCAATTAAGATATCAAAATTAATTCAAAGAGGAGAAAAAGCTAAGAAATGGGAATCATTGAGAAAAGAAATTCATGATGACATTATAACCAATGCTTGGTCAAAGAAAAAACAAGCTTTCACTCAGTCTTATGGTTCTGAGGAATTAGATTCTTCAGTGCTTTTAATGGAAAGTTACGGATTTATAAAAGCTAATAATATTAAGTTTATAAAAACAGTTAAGTCAATTGAAAATGAACTGATGTTTGAAGGATTACTGTTCAGATATAAAAATAAAGATGATTTTGGTGAACCTAAATCTTCTTTTACAGTTTGTACTTTTTGGTTCATTGATAGTTTGTATAAAATAGGTGAAAAAAAGAAAGCGAAAAAAATGTTTGATAAGCTTTTATCTTACAGTAATCATTTAGGCTTATTTAGTGAGGATCTTGATTTTAAATCAAAAGAATTGCTTGGAAATTTTCCACAAGCATATTCTCATTTAGCTCTAATTGAAACGGCACTAAATTTTAACAATGAGTAAATTTATAATGAACTATTTACAAAATTTAGATTAAACTATTTGAAAAAATATTTTAAAATACTGATAATTGCTAACGCATTTATAATTTCACTATCATTTTTACTTTCACATTTAGTGATTAAATCTCTCTTATTTGGTATTTTTTGGGAACTCTTAATATTTCCTTCTTTTTTCCTTCAATTTTTATTGAACTCAATTATAATATTTCTGTTAGTAGTAAGAGAATACAAAATTGAATTTTTTGGGATTTTTAATTTTATATTTTCTATTCTATTGATTATCAGTTTAATTTTTCTCTAAAGTTTTTAAAAATATGCATGAAAATTGTTGTGGTTATAATTGTCTATGCTTAAAGTTGCCTACAGTAAAATATATAATCATCCCCTCCCTGAAAATCATAGATTTCCAATGGAAAAATATGATTTAATTCCAAAAAAACTAATTGCTGAAAAAACACTTTTTATAGAAAATTTTTTTGAACCTGGATCTATAAACAATGAAGATGTTTTATTAACGCATTGTCATAATTATTATGATAAATTAATTAATCAGTCTTTGACGAAAAAAGAAATTCGTCCTATAGGCTTTCCAATGAGTAAGCTTTTAATTGAAAGGGAAAAAAAAATAGCTCAAGGAACAATTGAGTGCACTAAATTTTCTATTAAAAATGGAGTTTCTATGAATATTGCAGGTGGAACTCATCATGCATTTAAAGATAAAGGTGAGGGATTTTGTATGTTAAATGATCAAGCAATAGCAGCTAATTATTTATTAAAAAATAAATTGGCAAAAAAAATATTTATAATAGACCTAGACGTACATCAAGGAAATGGAACTGCTTCTATTTTTAAAAACAACACTAATGTTTATACATTATCATTTCATGGTAAAAAAAACTATCCATTTAAGAAGGAAAAAAGTGATTTAGATATAGAGCTTGATGATGGAACAAAAGATGTTGAATATTTAACTAAGCTTAAAGATATTGTTCCAAATTTGATAAAAATGATTAATCCTGATTTTATATTTTACTTGTCTGGTGTTGATATACTTAAAACAGATAAATTGGGTAGACTTGAATTAAGCATTGAAGGCTGTAAAGAAAGAGATTATTATATATTAAACCTTTGTAAAATTTATAATATTCCAATACAGGTTAGTATGGGTGGTGGGTACTCAAGTAACATAAAGGATATAATTGAAGCCCATTGTAATACATTTAGACTAGCTCAAAAAATATACTTTTAAATTTTACTTTTTTTGAGAACAACACTCTTCATCTTGACACTGACAATATTTCAAATTATAAATGTGTAAAAATGCAAGATTTGACGCAGCAATATAAGTTACAAATTCTGGAAAGTGATAGAATCCCAGCTCTTCATTAAGAATTAAAAAAGAAAGAAAAATGAAACCTAACCAAAGCAAAGGTTTCATTATTTTTCTGGAGGTATTTTTAACTGAACCGAATACAGCAAAAAAAGAAATAATAATAAAAATAAAATTAAGACCTGTCCACCAAAACGGAACAAAAAAAAGTAGTGGAGTAACAATACAATGGATTAAGCACAAGGTTGAGAATGCAACTCCAAATATGTCTGAATTTTTTAAAATTATTCTCATTGATTTTAATTTGTCAGCAAAAAAACAAATATAAATTATTATATCAAAGTTAAGATAAGATTTTAATACTAAACATTTTGATATAAATTAGCAAAATCATAGATGAATGATACGTAACATTTCAACAATATTAATTTTACTTTCTTTTATTTCTTGTAACATGAAAAAAAAAGTCCCTTCTGCAAAAAAAATTAAAAAAGAATTAATCGCTCATGGAGATATTAGAATAGATAATTATTATTGGCTAAATGACAAAAATGATAAAAATGTCATTAAATACTTAAATGATGAAAATAATTTCACAAAAAAAACATTAAAAAATACTGAAGATTTACAAGAGATTTTGTTCGATGAAATGAAATCAAGAATAAAAGAAGATGACATGTCTGTTCCATATTTTTTTAATGAATATTGGTATATAAAAAGGTTTGAAAAAGGAAAAGACTATCCAATTTATTCCAGAAAATATAAAAGCTTAGATAATGAAGAAGAAGTACTAATAGATGTAAATAAATTGGCATCAAAGCATGCTTACTATAGTGTTGGCAGTATTAGTGTTAGTCCAAATAATAAAATATTAGCTTATAGTTTTGATACACTTTCTCGAAGATTATACTCAATAAAATTTTTAGATTTAAAAACAAAAAAACAGTTTAAAGAAACTATTAAAAATACTACTGGCTCTATTACTTGGGCAAATGATAATAAAACAATTTTTTATTCAAAAAAAGAAGATAAAACTTTGAGAGTAAACAAAATTTATAGACATCAATTAAATTCAGATATCAAGAATGACATATTAGTATTTGAGGAAAAAGATGATCAGTTTAGTACTAGAGTTTATAAAACTAAGTCACAAGAATTTTTAATTATTGCATCAAGAAGTACTTTAACTACAGAAATAAGATTTCTTAATGCAAATACACCTGATGAAGAATTTAAACTATTTACAAAAAGAGAGAAAAACCATGAGTATAGTATAAATCACTTTGGCGATAGTTTTTACATATTAACAAATTCTGAAAATTCTAAAAACTTTAGGATTATGCGTTGTTCTGTGAAAGATACTTCCATATCAAGTTGGGAAGAAATTATACCACACAGTAAAGAAATTTTAATTGAAGATATTGAACTATTTGATGAATATTTTGTCATTTCTGAAAGAGAAAAGGGATTGGTCAAATTCAGAATTAAAAAATGGAAAGCTAACGATGAATTCTATCTTCCTTTCGATGGCCAAACATATAATGCCTCATTGGGTATTAATCTCGATTTTAATTCGAAAAAACTTAGGTATAACTTTACATCTTTAACTAACCCTTCGTCTGTAATTGAATTTGACATGTCAAAAAAATCAAAGAATATTTTAAAAGTACAAGAAGTAGTAGATAAAAATTTTAAATCAAGTAATTACGAATCTAGGCGTGTGTGGGCTATTTCCCACGATGGCACACAAGTTCCGATATCTATTGTAAAAAGAAAAGAAACTGTTTACAGTGAAAATACTCCTCTTCTACTATATGGATATGGCTCATACGGAATAACCATTGACCCATATTTTTCATCAACAAGATTAAGTTTACTAGACAGAGGATTTGTTTTTGCAATTGCTCATGTCAGGGGAAGTGAATATTTGGGAAGAGATTGGTATGAGAGTGGTAAATTATTTAAAAAGAAAAATACATTCTTGGATTTTATTTCCTCAGCAAAATATTTAATAAGTGAAAATTACACATCTAGTAAAAACCTTTATGCAATGGGAGGCTCAGCAGGTGGCTTATTAATGGGAGCCTTAATTAATATGGAACCTGAATTATTTAATGGAGTTATTGCAGCTGTACCATTTGTAGATGTCATGACAACTATGCTAGATGAATCTATTCCATTAACAACACTTGAGTATGATGAGTGGGGTAATCCAAATGATTTAGAATTTTATAACTATATGCTATCCTACTCACCATATGATAATGTTTCTAATCTTAATTATCCGAATCTACTTATTACAACTGGACTTCATGATTCTCAAGTACAATATTGGGAGCCTGCAAAATGGATAGCAAAACTTAGAGATTATAATAGATCAAAAAATCATCTCTTACTTCACACAAACATGGATACCGGCCATGGAGGTGCATCGGGAAGGTTTAATGCACTAAAAGAAATTGCAATGGAATATGCGTTTCTAATTGGTTTAGAACAAAAGTTATTCTGACGACTCAGCTAAAATTCAACAAAAACTCTTTAATTTTAAAAATATTCTTTATATGAATTTTAACTTGTAATTATGAAAAAATTATACTCACTAATCATATCAGCATTATTGATTTCATGTAGTGATGGAATTGAAAAACCTAGAATTGGTATAGCTGGTATAGCTATTGAATCTAGCAGTTTTTCACCAGCAAGGACGACTATTAATGACTTTAATATTAAAACAAATGAAGATATTTTTTCAAGTTATTCTTTTTTTAATGATAACTATGAAGACAAAGCTAAATGGTTTCCGACAATGCGAGCACGAGCACTGCCTGGTGGAATTGTAACCAGAGAATCATATGACATAATGGTTAACCAAATTCTTGAAATGACAAAAAAAACATTACCATTAGATGGGTTGTTTTTTGATATACATGGAGCTATGAATGTTGAGGGAATGAATGATCCTGAAGGTGATTTCATTGATAGATTACGTAAGGTTATAGGTGAAAAAACAATTATATCTACTTCAATGGATTCTCATGGTAATGTGTCTAAACTATTGGCCAAACATTCAGATTTAATTACTTGTTACAGGATGGCTCCTCATGAGGATGCTATGGAATCAAAACAACGAGCATTAGATAATTTAATTGAAAGGTTAACTTCTGGAAAAGGAAAACCAAAATATAAGGCTTGGATTCCTGTACCAATATTGCTACCAGGTGAGCAAACAAGCACAAGGGTTGATCCTGGAAAAACCTTATATAGTAAGGTAGCTCCAATGACTGAAAAAAAAGGGGTTATTGACGCTGCAATTTGGGTTGGTTATGCTTGGGGAGATGCACCAAGAAATCATGCAGTTGTAATGGCATATGGTGATAATAAAATTGAAGTAGTTGAAAGTGCAGAAGAACTAGCTAATGATTTTTGGAATTTTAGACATGATTTTGATTTTGTTGCTCCAACTACAGATTTAAGTAGTGCATTTAATCAAGCCTTTGATTATTTAAAAACGAGAAAAAATAATAAACCTTTTATTATTAGTGACATGGGTGATAATCCTACAGCAGGAGGTGCTGGTGATGTAACTTGGACTTTAGATAAAATATTAAAAATGAAAGAGTTTAAACAAAAAAATGGACACAGTTTAATTTATGCCTCAATCCCAGGGCCTAATCTAATTTCAAATGCCATTAAGGCTGGTATTGGAAATCATGTAGAAGGAATAGTTGGTGCTGAAGTAGACAATAGATATTCCCCGCCAATTAGAATTAAAGGTGTCGTTCATTCTTTAAAAAAAGGTGATCTAAATGCGGAATATGAAGCAGTAATTAAAGTGAATAATGTTTTTGTAATTGTAACAAAAAAAAGAAAACCTTATCATTATATTTCAGATTTTACAGACCTGAATTTAGATCCAAAAAATTCAGATTTATTGGTTGTAAAAATTGGCTATTTAGTTCCAGAACTTTATGATATTCGTGGAGATTGGGTAATGGCATTGACACCCGGAGGTGTTGATCAAGATTTAGAAAGATTAGGTTATAAAAATATAATAAGGCCGATGTATCCATTAGATAAGGAAATGGAAGATCCAGATTTATCAGCTAGATTGATTAATTAATATAAAAATTACCAATGAAAATAAAACTTAAAAATATTTATGACTCGCATTCAATAATTGAAAATGAAACAGGTAATTCAATTTTAATTGATGATAAAACATCTCAAAATCCAAAAGGTGTGTCTCCAATGGAACTTCTTTTGATGGGAGTTGCAGGATGTAGTAGTATAGATATAATTTCCATATTAAAAAAACAAAAACAAAAATTTGAAAAACTAACAATTGAGGTTGAAGGAATCAGGGAAAAAGGTGAATTACCATCTTTATTTCAAAAAATACATTCAAAAATAAAATTTGATGGAAAGATTGATAAAAAAAAAGCTTTTCGAGCTTGTGAACTTTCTTTTACAAAATATTGTTCTGTTTCAAAAACACTTGAAGCAACAGCTGATATCACTTTTTCAGTTTACATAAACAATAAAAAGGTTTTAACTTAAAATACATTTAAGTTTTGTAATTTCAATTATTTAGTTCAAATGAATTTAAGAGACATCGAAGAAAAAGAATTTTTCCCTGGATTTAAAGGTAAATTTGTTCATGGAAAAAATATTAGTTGGGCTTTTTGGGATGTTAAAAAAGGAGCTAAAGTAGATTTACACAAACATTATCATGAGCAAATCATGCATGTAATTGATGGAGAATTTGAATTTACATTAAGTGATAAAACAAAAATATACAGGTCTGGTGATATTGTTTTAATACCTTCAAATATTGAACATTCTGGTACTGCCCTCACAGATTGTAAACTAATGGATGTTTTTAGCCCAGCAAGAGAAGAATATAAATGAACATATCATTAAAAGGAAAAAGCGCTCTAATTGGAGGAAGCTCAAGAGGTTTAGGATTAGCAGTTGCAAATCAATTAGCTCATTCTGGAGCAAATGTTACATTAATGTCTAGAAATGAAAAAAAGCTAAAAGAGCTTGTCGAAATTTTAGAGGATAAAACCGGAATAAAACACAATTATCTTAAAGTTGATTTCAATGATTTTGATTCATATAAAAAAATTATTAAGTCATACGTTAAAAAAAATCCAATTGATATTTTAATAAATAATACACAAGGACCGATATCAGGAGATGTAAATAATTTGTCCATAAAAGATTATCAAAAAGCATTTGATCTATTGTTTAAGTCTGTAGTATTTACTACAATGTTAGTTCTTCCCTTTATGAAAAAAAATAATTGGGGAAGGATTTTAAATATGACTTCAATTTCAATTAAAGAGCCTCTGAGTTATTTAGCTTTATCAAATACTATTAGATCATCAGTAGCTACATGGGGGAAGACACTTGCTAATGATGTTGCTATAAATAATATTACAGTAAATAACATATTAACAGGATATTTTAAAACTGAAAGGATAGAAGAACTTAATATTATAAAAGCAAAAAAATTAAATGTTTCAGTGGATAAAGTTTATGAACAAATGAAGAATCAAGTTCCAATGAAAAGAATTGGCAATCCAAAGGAGTTTGCATATTTGGCTTCTTTTTTGTGTTCAGATAATGCGAATTATATAACTGGAATTAATATTCCAATTGATGGTGGATTGATAAAATCACTCTAAAAATGATAGAAACAAAATCATTAAAATTTAGCTATGATGGTAAGTTTGTATTTGAATTTCCAAATATTAAACTTAAAAATGGTGAAAATTTACTTATTCTTGGTAGTTCAGGGATAGGTAAATCAACGCTTCTTCACAACTTAGCAGGGATACTGACTCCTCAGTCTGGTTCCATAAAAATTTTTGGAAATGATATTTCTAAATTTTCCGAAATTGAAATTGATAAATTTAGAGGTGAAAATATTGGAATAATTTTCCAAAGACCTCACTTTGTAAATTCATTGACTGTCAAAGAAAATTTACAATTAGCTCAATTTCTAGGAAAAAATTTAGAGGGTGACATAAAAGAAACCCTAAGAAGCTTAAAAATTTTGGATAAAATAGATAAAAAGCCTAATGATTTAAGTCAAGGTGAAAAGCAAAGAGTTTCGATTGCAATTGCAATAATAAACTCCCCAAAATTAATTCTTGCCGATGAACCAACATCCAGTCTTGATGATAGCAATTGTAGTAATGTAATTAATATTTTAAAAGAACAAGCATCAAAAAAAAATGCTCAACTAATTGTAATAACTCACGACAGTAGATTAAAAAAACATTTTAAAACATTACTCAAACTATGAATATTTTCAAGCTAAGCATAAAAAATATTTTTAATAGACCTTTAAGTTCTGTTCTAAGTGTAATTCTATTATCACTCGGGGTTAGTATGATATCACTGCTGATTCTCATAAATACAGTTTTAAAAGAACAAATGGATAACAATCTGAAAGGAATTGATATGGTAGTAGGTGCTAAAGGAAGTCCACTCCAATTGATTTTATCTAGCGTATATCATGTTGATTCCCCTACCGGAAACATTCCACTAAATGAAGCTAAAGCGATTGAAAAAAATAAAATGGTTGGCAATAGCGTTCCATTACTATACGGAGATAATTTTAAAGGTTATAGAATTGTAGGTACTAATTCTAATTTTCTTGAATTATACAATTTAAAGATTAAAGCTGGAGATTATTTTAATGATTATTTTGAAGCAGTCATAGGCTCAAAGGTCGCTGAAAAATTAAATTTAAATCTTGGTGACGAATTTGTTAGCTCACACGGATTAAGAGAAACAGGTGAAACTCATGATGATACCTCATTTAGTGTGACTGGAATATTAGAATTTTCAAATTCTGTAGCCGATAATTTGATTTTGACATCGCCTAATAGTATATGGGAAATTCATGCAGATCATAATCATAGTGAACAAATTGATAATGATGATGAACATGATCACGATGAACATGATCACGATGAACATGATCAC
>CEPJ01113600.1_pt1 | contig 23541 bp, 22 predicted proteins | sample 530561 | NCBI WGS metagenome assembly CEPJ01 (sample SAMEA2620404, study PRJEB7988) | marine metagenome | biome: marine biome (ENVO:00000447); feature: surface water layer (ENVO:00002042); material: "saline water (ENVO:00002010), including plankton (ENVO:xxxxxxxx)" | depth 5 m
GCCAACTGAAGAAAGATTCTTAAATTCAAAAGAAGAATTAAAAGGCCAAATAGCTACACTTCTCGGTGGAAGGTCTGCTGAAGAAGTAGTTTTTGGAAAGATTACTACAGGCGCTTCAAATGATTTACAGAGAGCAACTGATATAGCTGAACAAATGGTGGGAACATTTGGAATGAGTGATATTCTTGGCCCACTTGCTTATGACAAACAAGGCGGAGGTCAGTTTTTAGGTAATGGCAATAATCCTAGAAGATCTGTTAGTGATGCAACTGCTCAAGCAATAGATAAAGAAGTAAGAGACCTTGTAGATGATGCACATGAAACTGCACTGAATATCTTAAGAAATAATTTATCTCTCCTCGAATCTATTTCTCAAAAAATCCTTCAAGAAGAGGTTATTGAGGGTGAAGATTTAAAAACTCTTCTCGCTGAAAGTAAAATGCCATCGTAGTGTATTGACTACCAATAAAAAGATCGATGCTAAAACCAAACAAGCTTTCTAAAAAGGATTTTTTATCAAGCTTGGATACATCAACAGAGGAATTAATCCATATTCTTGACCTTGCTAAAAAATTTAAAAATAGAGATTTAAATATTTCACTAGATAACAAGGTATTAGGTTTGATTTTTGATAAGTCTTCTACTCGAACAAGAGTTAGTTTTCAAGTTGCGATGTCAAGATTAGGGGGCACTACGATTGATTTAAATCCTTCAACTTCACAAATAGGTAGAGGCGAACCAATTAAAGATACAGCAAGGGTTCTTAGTAGATATTGCGATGTACTAGCTATCAGAACATACAACCAATCCGATTTAGAGGAATATGCACATTGGTCTTCAAAACCTGTCATTAATGCATTAACTGATTTAGAACATCCATGCCAAGCTTTGGCGGACTTTCTAACGATTAAAGAGGAATTTGGAATCTTCAAAAACTTAGTATTAACTTTTGTTGGTGACGGAAATAATGTTGCTAATTCTCTTTTATTATGTGGAGCCTTATTAGGTATTGAAGTAAGAATTGCTTGCCCAAAAGGGTATGAACCTAATGATTTAATTATCAAAAAGGCTATGGAGATTAATGAAAACAAAAATTTAATAAAAATTTCAAATGATCCTTATGCTGCTTCTTTAGGAGCAAATATTTTATACACAGACGTATGGTCATCAATGGGAGAAGAAAATCATAAGTCAAAAAAAGAAAAGGATTTTAAAAGATTTACTATTAATGAAAATTTAATTAGTAGAGCCGATGAAGATGCAATAGTTTTACATTGTTTGCCGGCATATAGATCTAAAGAAATTACTGATGAGGTTATTGAGTCTAAAAAGAGTCGAATTTTTAATCAGGCAGAGAATAGAATGCATTCTCAACAGGCTCTTTTAGCATGCCTTATTAAATAAAAGACTTGCAATTTGATAAATAAAGAGGTACAAATGTATTAGTTAATAAAGATTTTCGTGGTATCTCCTTCGGAATGTAACCTCACTGATGCTCAACATGAGTTATATAGATGGATAAAAGAATATATGAGAGATTTTCAACACAGTCCTTCTATTAGGCAAATGATGAATGCTATGGGATTAAAATCTCCTGCCCCAATACAAAGTAGATTAAGACATTTGCAAGAAAAGGGATATATATCATGGCAAGAGGGAAAAGCTAGAACCCTTAAAATTTTAGAGGAGGCTTTTGATGGTATTCCGATTATGGGTTCAATAGCTGCTGGAGGATTAATAGAAAGTTATTCAGATGTTAGCGAAAGTCTAGAAATTTCCGATATCCTTAGAAAAAAGGATATATTTGCACTTACAGTAAATGGAGACTCTATGATAAATGCTCAAATAGCACATGGGGATATGGTTTTAATGGAACCAATTAAAGAATCTTATTTAATAAAAAATGGTGATATAGTAAGTGCCTTGGTTCCTGGGATGGGGACTACATTAAAGTATTTCAACAGGAAAGGAAATAAAATTTTTCTTGAAGCAGCAAACCCTTCTTATGATCCAATTGTTCTTGATTATGAACAAGTAGTAATTCAAGGAAGATTATTGGCAGTTTGGAGAAAAATATAAATTTTTAACTTATAAATCAAAAGTTTTTTCTGGGGTTCCTCTAGATATTAGTTTATTATTTTTAATCTGATAAATTTGATCACAAAATCTTAAAGTGGATGTTCTATGAGCAATCATTATTAAAGTTGTATTAGTAGATAATTTGCTTATGTTATTGATTATTTTATTTTCGGTATGACTGTCTAGAGCACTCGTGGCTTCATCAAAAATAAGAATCTTTGGTTTTTTATAAATTGCTCTCGCAATTCCAATCCTTTGTTTCTGACCGCCGCTTAACCTTGATCCTCTTTCTCCAACTTGAGTTCGGAATTTATGTTTTGTATTTACTATAAAATCATAAATTTCTGCTATTTTTGATGATTCAACTAGCAGACGTTGATCAATTGAATTTCTGTTAGTCCCTAAAGCAATATTTTCTTCGATGGAATTATCAGTAATGAATATTGATTGTGGGACATGTGAAATAATTGATCTCCATTCATATATAAACTCTTCTTCAGAATTCCCATAAAGATTTTTACCATTGATTATTATTTCTCCTTCTGAGGGTTTAAGTAAACCCATTATTATATCAATAAAGGTTGATTTACCTGATCCAGTTGATCCGATAATGCCTATTTTTTCTCCTCTACAAATTGTCAGATCTATATTATCTAAAATATTTTTTTGATTCTTTCCAAAATTAAAATATAAATTTTTAAATTCAATTTTTTCAAACTCTAATTCTTTTTTTGCTTTAAGATTTACGTCTTTTTCTATCTCTTCTTTATCCGGAAAATATAACGTTTTAAGAACTTTTTCTAAAGATGCTTGAGCATAGTATATATCGCTATAAGAAGAATAAATATTATTGATGGATGGTATTAATTTTTGAGAACCATATGCTATTACTCCAATATATGAAATTGTATTTTCTAATGTCACTCCCTGCCTGCTTAGAATAAATAGATATATTGATAAAGCAACAATTCCGATTGATTCTATTAGATATCTTGGTATCACAGTTAAAAAAATAACCTTAGATGATTTATCTCTTAATTTCCTATTTAATTTTTTGAATATTTTTGAATAAAAAATTTGATTATTGTCCAGTAAAACATTTCTTATATTTCCAATACTTTCAGAAATCAACCTTATTTGAATATCCCAAGCATCAGTAATGAATTTCCCCGCAATTTTTAGAGTTTTCTTTACCTTGAAATTGAATAATGCATAAAATGAAAAAACTAATAGAAAAGATAATATTGATAATTTCCAGTTAACCAACAATAAACCAATAACCACTCCAAAAGATATAAATATAGATGTTGCAATTTGGAGAATATTTCTTACTGTATCTCCTACTCTAAGGGAATCAACAGTTAAAAGACTAACAACTTCACTACTATTTCTCTCTAAATGAAATTTATATGGTTGATAAATTACATTTTGATATATGAGTGTGGCGATGTCATTATCGGCTTTTGCCACAATTCTAAGTGAATACCAAATTGAAAAAGTTCTAAGAAATAATGTATTCAATGTAAAAAATATTAGTAATATTACGTTTCGTTCTAGATTGGAATATTGATTAGGAAAGATTTTATTAAGCATGTTAAAAAATGCATAATTGCTATTTGTATCACTGGTAATTGAGGATATTGTCTCTTTAACTACTAATAAACCAAAAAGTTCAGAAAAACTCAAAACTACAAGAATTAAAATTACTGATAGGATTTCTAGATTTCTTCTTAAAGAAAATTTCTTTAATAAAAATAATATTATTTTTGCTATTCTCATATAATTTATAGTTATTAAGTAATTATAAATTATGATTTACATCATTACTTTCATAATTAAAGATTTTAATTTACTAAAAATTAAAGATTAAACTAATAAGAATTTAATTTGGATTTAAATATTTTGCAGCAAGTTAAAGGCTTTTTACTTAAATGTTTCTTCAAGTTTTTTACATAAACCATCTAAAGTTGGTAATTTATTGAATAATGGCTCCTTAAGAATACTCTTATAAAGATTGTTATCATTATCAATCCTTATTATTGATTCAACTAAAGAATCCATATCTGAATAGTCAATCAAGTTTAAACAGCAATTTTTATTAAAATCCTGGCCATACAAATCATCTGAGTAATATATTGGTATATTTCCTGCGACTTTAGCATGTAAAAGTTTTTCCGTATACCAACCTCCAGGGATGGCATTTTCAAAACATATTGAGAATTTATATTCGCTAATCACTTTCATTTTTTCAAGTTCGCCAGCATGATTAAATTTTTGCGGAATTTGCTTTTCATGGCATTTTCCATAGCAATCAATTTTTTTATATTGTGTTAACTTTTCAACCATATCTAATCTATTTTTATAGGGGACACTAAAAACTGCGCTACAGAATTTTTTTTTCTCCTTTAAAGAAAAAGGGTTATCTTCATTTAGATAATTAAGAGGTATTAACCAACCAGGGTTACCCCAAGATGAAGTATTAAACCAATCAATATAAAACATCCATAAAGGTATTCTAATATTTTTTAAGTTATATTCTTCATAAAAACTTGTTATTGAATAATCACACTCATTAAAATTTGGTCTAGGCGCACTTTCTCCATTAAAAAAAATTTTTCTACAATTATTGAAATTTTTATTTTTTTCTCCAAAAATATTGTATACGAGATAGTCACAATTTCTTGGTCTAGTGATTTTAATATCATCAAAAACTTCTCTAAATAAATAAGTAAGGAAATTGTTTTTAGAATTAAAACCTGGCCAAAAATCAATAAAAGCGATTTTCATTATTACTTTTTGATCTAAAAATAAGGTCTTTTTATTTTATAATAAATTATTTAAAGAATCCTTAATTAGTTTTTAAAAATTTTAATTGTTAAAAAAAGAAAGTTATTTAATAATTTATTAAAATAGTATTTAATTCTTTTAAAATTAATTTTTGTATCTCTAGATTTGGTAACCAATAATTACTATTTGAATTAATTATGAATATAGATTTTTTGGATTTAAAAGCTAATAAAAAAATTAATGTGATTTTTAATTTGCATAAATTTAGTTAATAAAATTTATATTTTTTTTTATTAAAACTTCTATTTAATTTTGAAAAGTGATAATATTTTAAAAAACTGTAAATTGAATAAAAAATCTATACACGATTACATTAAAAAATTCTCATCATCATTTGAAAATATTGACGATGAAAAAATTGACCAACTAAAATTAGAAATGCTCAAAAGAGTAAATACTTCTAATGAAATTTTCATTATAGGGAACGGTGGGAGTGCAGCAAATGCAAATCATATAGCTGGTGACTATTTAAAAACTTTTTCTCTAGCAGGATTTAACTTTAAAATAAACAGCTTATCTGAAAGCACCTCTTACCTAACTGCAGCATCCAATGATGTAGATTTTTCTGAGGTTTATGAAATTTTGATTAATACGCGCATATCTAAAGGTGACTTACTTATTTTTTTATCAGGTAGTGGTAATTCTATCAACCTTATAAAACCAGCTAGAATCGCAAAAAAAGTAGGAATAGTTACAGCAGCTGTAGTGGGCTATTTAGGTGGCGGTTTAAAGGAGATTGTAGATATACCAATACATATTGAAATACAAGATATGGAAATTTCAGAAGATGCTCAAATGACAATTTTTCACTACCTAAAACAATGCCTGTTTGATGAGTTGATTAATGATAAAGATGTCTCGATAAAATACAAAAAAAGGACTAATGAAGGCTTAATTGCATGATAATAATATCTAGATGTCCTTATAGAGTATCTCTTCTAGGTGGCAGTTCAGATCTTGATTGGTATGTAAATCAAAGTGGATATGGGATTGCCATTGGTTTTGCAATTAAGCTTTATAGTAGAGTTGTAGTAACCTATAGAGAATCAAGTGATAAAGGCATATTAAACTATAGTTCGAGAGAAGAATATAGGGATATTGATGCTATTTCTCATCCAATAATTCGTGCTTGTCTTAACAGATTTAATATTACAAATAAGTTAGAACTTTCTTCTTTTGGAGGGAGTTTGCAAGGTTCAGGATTAGGAAGTTCTTCTTCATTTTCTGTCGCACTAGTTAAGGCAATTACAAAATTAAACACTCTTAAATTAAATAATAGCGAAGTTGCACATCATGCATCTGAAATAGAGATATCTGATTTAAAAAAACTTATAGGAAGACAAGATCAATATTTATGCGCTCTTGGAGGAGTCAATGTGCTTGAATTTAAGCCAAATGGGATTGTAAACAATTGCAATCAAAATAATATAAAAACTGCAGTAGAAAGATTTTCTAAAAATTTATATTTAGTAAATACAGCCATTAGCAGAAGTGCAACAAAGAAATTATCAGATTTAAAAAATGATATGAATACAGTAAGTTTCATCAATGATATTCGTCAAATAGCGATTTCATTTCTTGAAAAAAGCAAATCACTTAATCAAAATGATATTGAAGAGTTATTAGGTATTTATTTGTTAGATTCATGGAGAATAAAAAGGAAAATGTTTGGAGTAATGAACAAAGAACTTTTAGATATTGAGACTAAGATATTAAAATCTGAATTCAAAGTTCTCAAATTACTTGGCGCAGGTGGAGGAGGTTATTTTTTGGTTTCATACAACGGGAATATGCTTTCAAATGCAAAATCGGAATTACAAAAATATGGTTTAATGCTGACCAAAATAGAGATCTGCAATGAAGGATGTAGCTCACTTTCCTTTTAAATGAAAATTTCACAAGCGGTTATTACTATTGGCGGAAAAGGTACGAGATTAGAGTCGATAACAAATGGTGTTCCGAAGCCTCTATATCCAATTAATGAAGTAAGTACTCTTGAGAGAGCGATTAATGTTCTCAATCTTCAGGGGATCTCTAAATTTGTTTTTTTGATAAACTTTTTACCTGATTTATTTAAAGAATTTTCAAATAAAATTATTGAAAAATACAATGTAGATATACAAATTATTTTTGAAGATAAACCAAGAGGAGAAGCAGGATCGATTTTTGATTGTTTAGATATTTTAGACAATGAATTTCTATTCGTTCATGGAGATATAATTTTTGATATTGACTTACAAAGATTTAATAATTTTCATTTTTTAAAAAATTCTGATTTAACGATCATAACCCATATTACAAATCATCCTGAAGACTCAGATTGCATTATAGAATCTCCAAATCTTTCTATTGCAAAATATAAATTAAAAAATTCATTTCAACAAAATAATAGTTTTTTCTTAGGAAATGCAGGTTTAGCGATCGTATCAAAAAAAGTGATAAATTATCTAAAAAATCTTTTTAAATTTGAAGACTACGAAATTTCTTTTTTTAAAGACATTGTTTTAAATGCATTGAAAATTGAGTTAAGGGTTTTTAGTTATAATACTTCTGAATATTTAAAAGATATTGGAACTCCAACTAGGTTTAAAAATGCTTCTGAAGATATTAAGAATAATTATGTTTCAAGAAAATCTTATAGATCAAAACAAAAAGTTCTATTTCTTGATAGAGATGGTACTTTAATAAAATGTAAAGAAAAAAAATACATTTTAGATAAAAATGAAGTAATTTTTTATGAAGATAGAATTAGGAAAATAGCATCAATAGCCAAAGATTTCGATTTTTGTCTTATTGTTACCAACCAACCTCAAATTTCAATGGGACTTATATCTTGGCAAGACGTTATCGAGATTAATGGTTTAATAATAAACCAATGTCAGGCTTGGGATTTAAAAATTGCTGGATTTTATCTTTGTCCTCATCATCCACACTCTGGATTTAAAGATGAAATTAATTCCTTAAAAGTAAATTGCTTTTGTAGAAAACCTTATCCAGGTTTATTTTACGAGGCGGCTTATATGAGAAATATAGATTTGAAAAAATCTTTATTAATAGGGGATACCGAAAACGACTTAAATGCTGCAAAAAATTCAAAAATGGATTTTTTATCTGTTGATGAAATTGAATGTTATTTTGCCTAAAAGATTTAATTTTTTTAAGAATTTATAACGGGGACTTCACTCTCTATTTATATGCTTTTTTGAGATCCTCAAAAGATATATTTTAAAAAAACATAATTTATAATCAAAAGTTTTCTTTAATTATTTCATCGATTGCTTTAAGGACTGACTCTTTAGAATTCATCTTTGGTTGCCATCCTAATTTCTTAGCCTTTTTAGTTCTATAAGAAAATTTAGGTATATCTCCTAGCCAACCTTTATTTTTATTCCCATATATAATTTTTGCATTTGGGGAAACTTTCAGCACTACTTGCTCAGCTATCCATTTAACTTTAACCGAATCATCTTCTGGACCTAAATTAAAAATTGGGGTTTCATTTTTATCGAGATCAATCTCTGATAAAAAGATCATTCCAGAAATTAAATCATCTACATGTAAATATGATTTTTGTTGACTGCCATCTCCAAGAACTTCTAAAGATTTGTTGTTTTTCTTTAACTTATTAATAAAATCAAAAATGACTCCATGAGTTGCTGGTGTGCCAACTACATTAGGAAATCTAAAAATTCTTAATCTTTTCAGGAATGATTCATATGCGGCAAAGCATTGTGCCTCTGATGCTAATTTCATCGCTCCATAATTAGAAATTGGCATTAAGGGTCCAGTATTCTCCTCAATATTTTTTATTCCATGGTCGCCATAAACTGCCGAACTGGATGCGAAATAAAAGGATTTAATTTTATATTTTCTCGCCATTTCAAGAAGGTTAAAAGTTGTCATAAAAGTATCTCTTAAATCTATATTTGGGTTTATTATCCCAGATGGAATATCTGAATTTGCAGCAAGATGCCATATCTCTTCGATACTTTCAGATTCGGTTAATGCTGTTTTTATAGCATTATCAATTTCTCTTTCAATCGATAAATCGCATTCTATAACTTTCAAAAGATGATTTTTTTGTAAATTGTTAATGAAAATTTTTTTCCCATTTGAAAAATTATCTAAAATAAATATTTTGGAATTTTTCTTTAATAATTCCTTACTTAGATTTGTCCCTATAAAACCTGCTCCGCCAGAAATTATTATTGCCATAAAAAAATCACTTTCCAAATATTATATATTTGAAGGTTAGACTTATAAAAAATAAAAACTCTTTTATTGGAAAAATTAATCTTTAGAAGATTATTTTTTTTGCATTTTGAGAAATCTTTTTATTCTATACTTTCTATCTATATAAAATTCTAGTGGTATTTGGAGTAATGATTTAAGTTTAGGTAAAGGTGAAAATCTTATGAAATTTTTGGAATCATCTAATATTAAACTTAACCACTTTGCCGAAGTATATAAATTACATTGAGAATACGAATGTGCAAGTAAAAGTTGTTTTTTTAAAATTTTATTTTTTTCGGGTTCTGATAAATTAAACCAGTATAAGATCTTTTGTGAAAGCTTATTCTTTTTTGAGACTCCTATTTCTCCGATTTGATCGGTGTAGTCACACATTCCATATTTAGTAGATGTGATTACTGGTATGGATAGGGAATAGAGTTCTAGAATTGTTTGTGAAGCTGCTTCTCCTATTCCAAGAGGACTAACTATGCAAAGATCTAACATTGAAGCATAACTATATGGGTTTTTCACAACTCCTGTAAAGTAAACATTGTTTGGTATTTTCATATTATTTTTAAATGATTTAAGGATCTTTTGTTCATATTCTTTTTCTACTTTTAATTTAGAGGATAGTGAACCTGAAGTAGGATTTATTTGACCGCCAATGACTATTAATTTAGGGTTATATCCTAAGTTGATTAATTTAGAAGAAATATCGTTCCAATACTCAGCTAAAATATGAAACCCTTTTGACTCTCTTAAATTACCAAGAAAACCTATATTCAATTGATTTTTGCTTTTTTTTGTAAGGTTTTGATCTAAACATTTTTCCCTTGAGGCAGATATAATTCCATCTTCATAAAAATAGTTATTTATATGAGAATGTCTTCCCACATAAATTTTATTACTAAAGTATTGAAATAATCCACAGGATACTACTTCTGCTCTAAGTTTTTTTGCTAATTTACATTTAGGTTTATCCAGAGGATGATGAATCCAAACAATCTTTTTCTTGAATTTTGACCTTTCAAGGAGTAAAAAATGTTTTTCGCATCCACCACTATTTATGATTAGTATATTTTCGCTATTATCATAGTTTTTAAGAGCATTTTTAACACTAAGAGTTTTTACACCATTAGAAAACATATAATCATTATCATTATCAGTTAAGGCAACGATTTCTAACAAATTTGAATATTTATCATTCAATTCTAGTATTAGTCTTAATTGAATAAATTCAGTGCCTCCAATTCCTGGATTATATTTTTGATCATTCCAAATTTTTTCAATTGAGTACTCTTCAAAATGATCAATATATATATAAACTTTTTGTTTTTTTAAGTAATCATTTAAGAGCATTTTTTTGGATTTCGAAGTTCATTTTTTTATCTTTTATTAGACAGGTAGTTAAGAGATTATAGATGGCTAAAATTTTAGTATATGAATCAGATTATTTAAGAATTTTTTTTTTATATTTAATATGAAAATTCTTTTAAGAGATTTTAAATTATTTTTTACATCTTTAAATAAAATATTAAAATAAAAATATTCAATGCTAATCAAACAAGTTAAATCAAATTTGAAGTTAATTATCAAAAACAAATTAAAAAGTAATTTTTATACTTACTATTTTCTCTCAGGATTAAGAAATTATTTAAGAAAATTTCCAAATATTTTTTTTAATACATATTCTTATTTTTTATGGTTTAGGTTATCCAAGAAAAAATCTATAAAATTAGAATTAGGTTCTGGAGAAAAAAAAGGTAAAGATCAATGGATAACAGTAGATATTTGCTCTAAAGCAGATATATTTTGGGATTTAAGAAAGAGGATTCCATTACAAGATTCTACGGTTGATTGTATTTATTCTTCCCATCTTTTGGAGCACATACCTTATCAAGAATTAATATTATTTCTGAAAAATTGCTTAAAGTTATTAAAAAAAGATGGTTATTTTTCAGTTTGCGTACCATCTGTAAGAAATTATCTAGACGCTTATTTTAATGGGGATGAGTTTTTCGAGAAAGAAAAGGCTTGTAAAGGTGCCTTAGTTGAAACAGGCTCCAAGCTTGATCAGCTGAATTATATTGCTTATATGGCTGGACAACATAATTATATGTTTGATGAAGAGAATTTAGTAAATATCCTACAAAAAGTTGGTTTTAAAAGAGTAAAAATAAGACAATTTGATCCACAAATTGATAATAAAGGAAGAGATTATGAATCAATTTATGCTATCTGTTACAAAGAATAGTAATTTTTAATGGAAAAAATTAAAAATTTTGAATATCTATTCTTTTAATTTTGTGAATTTTATTTTTAACAAAATGGTTATAAAAATTTCCTCAAACAAAATATAAAAATAGTTCAATGATTTCTAAAAAAAGGGAAAATATATTAATTACTGGTGGAGCTGGTTTTATAGGTGGCTGGTTAGTTAAAAAATTGATAATGTTAAATGAATTTAATATCATAAATGTTGATAAATTATCTTATGCTAGCGATCTATCTATTATTAATGAATTACTAGATTCTTCCCCTACCAAAAAACAATTTTATAAATTTATTAAAGTTGATCTTTGTAATTACAAAGATATAAAAAGAGTTCTAAGTGAGTATAGACCAAAATTGGTTTTTCATCTTGCAGCAGAAAGTCACGTAGATCGTTCCATAGATAATCCATTTAACTCAATAAATAATAATATTTTATGTACATTAAATTTATTAGAATCTATAAGGAATCTTTGGAGCAATTTATCTTTAGAAGAAAAAAAAGTATTTAGATTGATTCATATTTCTACTGATGAAGTATTTGGTTCATTAGGTAATAAAGGTCTCTTTAAAGAAACAACAAAATATAATCCTAATAGTCCTTATTCTGCAAGCAAAGCTGCAAGCGATCATCTTGTTAAAGCGTGGAATAAAACGTATGGAATTCCAAGTATTTTGACTTTTTCGAGTAACAACTTTGGTCCGGAACAATTTCCAGAGAAATTTATTCCTACTATTATTTTGAAGGCTTTGAAAAATGATCCTATACCGATTTATGGCATAGGGGATAATATCCGAGATTGGTTATTTGTAGAAGACCATATTGAGGCACTTTTAGTTATATCAAAAAAAGGTAAACCTGGTAAAAGTTACTGTATAGGAGGTTTTTCAGAGATGAGTAACATAAATTTAGCAAATAAGGTTTGCGAAATACTAGATATTTTAAAACCAAAGGGAAATTCTTATAAACAACAAATTAAGTTTGTTTATGATAGACCTGGTCATGATTTCAGATATGCTATTGATTCATCATTATTGAGACAAGAGTTATCTTGGGAGCCAAAAAATACATTTGAAATTAATTTAGAATTAACTATTAGATGGTACGTAGATAATCTAGATTGGTGTTATAAAATAATGGATAAATCTTTATTTAAATTAGAAAGATTAGGAAGAAAAAAGTTAAATTTTTAATTAAAAAATTTAAAGTATTCGATTTAATAAAAATCGTATTTTTATAGTTAAATTTTGTATGAAATTAATACCACAATTAATTTAAAAAAAATCAAATTATAATTATTTGACTTTTGGGATAATCTTAAAAAGTTTCCAAATATCTCCTTTATTTTCAATTTCACTTATATTATTGGTCTCATAAATTTCAATTAAACTTTTTTTATTACAAATCGTGTTCTGACTATCATCATTCTCATAAGGTTCCTTGTGTGGCTCTGAATATTGTGATTGACAAATATGTAATATATTTGATTTTTCTTGTTTAGACTTTTTACTCAAATCTTTCATATATTCAATTTTATCGCCATATACAATGGGTATTTCTTTGCTATTAGATAAAGCATAATTGAAATAGCACCCCCAACTTGAACAATTAATTATGGATTCTTCATCAGCATTTTTAATAGCTAAATTAAATATTTTAGGAATCTCTTTAGATGCATGAAGTTTAGGTGAACTAAGTGTAAATACTACAAAAGATAATAAAATCAAACTGACAAATGCTTTATAAGTAAAAAAGTATGCTTTTTCTTTTTTTATTTGTACAAAAATAAGTAATGCTATCAATAAGGGATATTGAGCAAATACATAATGGTGATGCAATGCACCACCTGAAATGAAAATACAAAGATTAAAAATTATATATGAGGAAAGTAAAAGTAATAAGTTTAAATTTTGTACCTCCTTTGACTTTACAAGAAATTTACAAATAACATAATAATATCTTACAGAAATAATAATAGTAGATATAGCTAAAATAAGAACGGGAAAATTTTTTAAAATTAAAGCATGAGACTCTGAAAAATGGACTACTCTGTGTAAATATTGAGGCCAATAAAATGTATATTTTAAAGGATCAAATATACTTAAAAAATTTATACCAGCTCCTCTTGGGTGGCCCATTAGCCAAATCAAATAAGGTTTGTTCCATTCTTCCATTCTTAAAAGAGTTAAAAATAAAAAACAAAAAAACGTCAAAGAAGAGAAAATTTTGATCATCTCTAGTTTTCTTCTTTTAAAAATTTCAAGAATCAATTCTTTATGCAATGCAGAAAGCATTAGTAGAACTGTTCCAGGGATAAGAAATATAAAAAAAGGTTTATCTTCCACACTGATTATCCAAGATAGTGAAATTAATAGGAAAAGTAATAATTTTTTTATACCTTTTTGTTCAAGATATTTTCTAAACAGGTATGGAGTCCAGCTTATGCAAATTAGAGAAAGTCTTATTGGCCCACCATCTCTTAATATTGAAAAAACTATTGGAAAGAATAACAATGATAAAGGTAAGTATTGAATTGTTATACGAAAACTCTTGGCTGTACCTAAAATGATTAAAATTAAACTTAATATCCCTACAAAATATTGGGTCCATATACTATCAAATAAATTCTGAAAAGGAAGCAGAAAAAGAGAGGAACTTATTCCAATATAAATATAAGAAAGTCTATATTTTAATGCACCAAAAACTACCGGATATAACTCGCATCCATCTCTATAAATACTTATAGATTGTTGCTTTTGGAGGCATGCAAGCGAGTTATACATTAAATATTCATCCATATGTTGGGGGATATAGAAAATTATGAAAATTATTGTAAATATTGCTGTTATAAGAGTTAATTTAAATATTATTGAATACTTCATCTGAAACCTTTATTTTATATAATTTTATTTTATAGATTATTGATTATATCTTTATTTTTAAAATTCAAATGTTGTTACAAATATTGAGATTATGTTGGCTAGAAAATAAGTTTTATGAAGCTGTTTATTCAATTAAAAAAAATTTCACTTTTGATTTTCATAAACTTTTTCTTAAATAATTTTTTTAATATTTTCTTTAAAGAACTTTATTTTTTATTTAGAATTGTAAATCATTTAATAAATGGATATAACTGTACTAACAATTCTTGAAATAGAAGTAAAAGGGCTTAATTATTTTTTAATTTAAGTTCTATTTATTAAGATTTTTTAATAGTTGATTTAACTGTTTTAAAATTTATTTATTTTGGACGAATTATCAAATTTATTGCCTATCACTAAAAAAGGGTAATTTTCTTTTTTAACTTTATATTAGGATTTATTATCAATGATTATTATCTTTCGTAAATCAATCTTGCACTTAATTATTGCGCAGAATAAGTTATGATAACGACGATTAATAGATGAAAACTTTGAAACTTTGATAGATTATTTCAACTCAAATCTATTCGTTGAATTTGAAAAGTTTTTATCTTGGGGCCATAGCTCAGCTGGTAGAGCACCTGCATGGCATGCAGGGGGTCAGGAGTTCGAATCTCCTTGGCTCCATCAAAATTTAACTTTTTCATATGAGATCTATTAGGGGGTTTGTTCTTTTATTTTTTTCGTTTATATCAAATGTATTATTTATTTTAATTTTTTTAAGGAATACAAATTCACCAATATTCATATCTGGGAACCTTAAGGTTCTTTTATTTAATATCTTTCTTGCAATCATAATCTTATCTCTTAGAAAATTCCCCATATTTAAATTTATGGGAATTATTGATCTCAAAAATTTTAGTTTTTATGATATTTTTTCAAGCATATTTATTTCATTATTATCTGGAACAATATTTTGGTCATTAGGGCCTACAATTATAGATAGGTCATTGAGCGTTAATATATTAGGAACTTTATATTTAGCGAGAGAGCCTTTAAGTATGGAAGATATTAATTGGAGTTTATATGAAAATTATATGAATGGAAAATTTCAAACAAAAAAACGAATTGAGGAGCAACTTTTCTTAGGTAATATAAAAGTAATTGATGATAATAAATTTATACTTACAAAAAAAGGATTTAAAGCCGCTCAGGCTAATATATGGATTACTAGGTATTTCAATTTGGATTCTTCAAGCTCATCTCCAAAGAGATCACCGGTTAATAATGATTTTTAAATTTTATATTATTTTTAATTACTTAGAAATAAAAATTATGCCTAGGCAACAGAAAATAATCCCAAATATATTTACGATTTTAAGGCTTTCATTTAGAAATAAAATTGCTAATAGAGTACTGAATATTATGCTAATTGTAGCTAATAGTGGATATCCTAAAGAAAGTGGTTTCAAAGACAAACCCTTTTTAAAAAAAAATAGATTTAGCATATAAGAAATACCTCCTCCAATAAAATAAATTTGACTTAAATATGAATATTTGTTAGCCGATAATTTCATAAAGAAATTACCAATAGCAGAAAATAAAGCCGCAATAGGTATAAAAAATTCCATAATTTAAAATATATTTAGAGAAAATCCTAATAACTTTAATATGCCTTGTTTCATTGGGGAAGAATGAGGAGATTTGTGTTTATGCTCAATTATTTTTTTGTTTTCATTTATGTAGTGCTTGTATGAATCAATTATTGCACTTTTGTTAGAATATTTTGAGTGCCAATTTAATTCTTTATAAGCTTTAGTTGTATCAAAAAAAAGGCTCCTGCCATACATCAAAGAATGATAAGGACCTAATGGTGATAATTTTAATTTAGATGCTACATTCATCAAAAACTCGAAAGAAGAATGAGGCAAACTTACAACTTTTGAGCCTGTATTAGCATATTGACATAGACTCTCAAGAGTCTCTCTCATTGAACAATATTCTTGAGAACCGATATTATAAAAATTTAGTCCTTTGGACTTTGATGATAAGATACACGCTGAGACTAAATCATCAGCATGGACAAATTGATAGATATTATCTCCAGTTCCTAAAACAGGTATATTCCAACCTCTTTTTACCCAATCAAAAAGTATCTGAAATATTCCTAATCTACCGTGTCCAAGAATTGTCCTAGGTCTTATTATATTTATATTAATATCCTTAGAATAAGTGCTTAATAGAAATTCAGTATCTAATTTCGATTTACCATATTTTTCAGCAGGATTTGGTAGATCATTTTCTGTAACAGGATTATGACTAGGGACTCCAAATATTGCACTGCTTGATGTGTAGATAAAGGAATTTATATTTTTCTTTATGGCTATTTTGATAGTATTTTTTGTGCCAAATAAATTTGTTTCTTCATAATTACTGGATTTTGTAATTGGAACTAATGCTACATTATGGAAAACTGTATCAATATTATTAAATGTATCTTCAATGTCAGAAAGATCTCTTATGTCACCTTTTATATATTTATAGTTTTTTAATAAGTGAGTTGGCTGGTTAATATCAATATTATTTACAAACCAGCCTTCATTTACTAATTGTTTGCAAAGCAAACTTCCAAAGTATCCTGATCCTCCTGTAACTATAGCTCTCTTCATATTTAAGTTAAATGTTTACTATAAAATATGAAGTTAATTTAAATCAATTTAGAAAAGCTTCTTCAATCTCTTTATGAATAGATTCATAAATATTTATAAATTGATGATCCTTAAATTCATTTCTATATAGTTCCGAATTCGCTTCTATATTCATGCCTAATTCACCAATAACATGAATAATTTTTGAATAAATACCTATTTTTTGAAGCAGTCTATCAATAAAACAAAAAATTGTAGAAGTTAGTGGAGGGAGGAAAAACAAGTTATATTTTTTTCTACCTCCTTTTTTAATTTCTAGATTTCTAGCAGCGTCTTGAATTAAATAAATAAATTCTTTCATGGAAATGGGCTTTTCTTCACATACCCAATAAATGACTTTTTTTGAATTTCGAGTTATTAAATTAATTGAAGCTATTGCCAAATCTTTTGTATTTACTATTGATCTTTTATTTGTTCCTGGAAATATAATTGGAAATGATCCAGAGGCGCTCTTCTTTAAAAAAAGTTTTTGTCTTTCAGGCATGAAATTACCATGAAACCAAGGAGCGCGAATTATTTTGAGTGTATTTTTATTAAATTTAGAAAGCAAAAACAGTTCAGCTTTTTTCTTTGATTTTCCATAGTTGCCAATTGGATTGTAAATTGAACTTTCATTAAACCTTTCTTTATTATTATTGAAACCAAAAGGCGAATTAGATGAAATATACAAAAACTTTGAAAGTTGATATTTTTGGAGATTTTCAGTAAATATTTTTAGTGAATCTAAATTTGTCCTAAAAAAATCACTTGAAAATTTTGCATGTATTAATGAAGCAGCATAAATTACAGATATTTTTTCATTTGAAGAAAGTTTTTTATTTAAATTTTTGTAAAAAAATTCTGATTTTAAATCCCCAAAAATCCATTCAAATTTATTTGTTTTTTTAAATTTAAAATTTTCTGAAATATATTTTGGTTTTAAGTCTTTAGGACTATGTGTACATAAAATTACTTTTTGAAATTTATTTAAAACATCTTCTTTTCTAATTTCATCGACAAGACTTTTTCCTAGCCATCCACCTGCTCCTGTTATTATTAATGTTAATTTATCTTTAGACATTCAGAAATTTTTCTGTATTTATAAATGATATTACACAAGAAGTGGCCTGTGGATTTACTGTGGGGCATGATGGCATTGTGCTTTGATCAATAACAAGGAGATTCTCAACGCCTGAAATTTTTCCATCACTATTTAGAGGACACATTAATTTATTTTCACCTATTGCAGCAGAAGACATTATATGTACAGAAGAAAGTGTTTTATTGATTCCACTTTCAATGAATTTATCAATAATCTTTTTACTATTAATAGTATTTTGATTTAGCACCATACCAGGATGAAAAATATGGGATGCATTACATTCATTTGCAATTTTAATAATAATTTTTATGCCTTCTTTCAATGAATATTTAGCAAATTTGTCTAATTGATAAAATTTTAATCCCTTCAATAAACCACTTAAAATTATTTTCCCCTTAGTATTGGTTGGAGCCATTGCATAAAAATTTTGAACTTGCGAGAAATTAATATTATGTCGATTTTTTTTAAAAGGATATGCCGATTTTGATAATCCATTTCTTGTAGCTGATGAACCTATCATTAAGTATGGGAAATGTCCTGTAATTTGGAAAGGTTCCACTATACTCTCAGACTTTTCGTAATCAGGAAAATAACAGGATACTCTTGCTGAAGGATGAATTTCAAATTTCCCTAGTTGATAATGCCTTAGTCCTAAGTTTCTGAGAGCAATTGGAGTCTTGCCTGCTCCTAAAGCGAGGATTAGATTTTTTGACTTAATTGTATATCTTTCCCCTTTTAGTAAGTTTTTAAGATATATATTCCATTGATTATTTCTATCTTTATCGGCGCCTAAAAATTTAGTAAGAGTCCTAATCTGGCCTTTATTTTCATATATGGTCTCGCTAAAAATTTGTCTTGCTGTAAATCTATTAAAACCTTTATTCTTATCTTCTAAACCCCACCTTGGAATTCTTGTGACCTTTTCTCCGATTAATTCTGCAGTTTTATAGAAAATAGAGGGTTTTATGAAACCTAACTTAGCTGAAAAAATTTCTTCAATTTTTTCATATATATCGTCAACTTTTTGTTCATCAAATCCTCTAAGTCCATATAATTCTCTCCATTTATGCCATATATGTTTAGGTGCCCTGTGATGAAGGGAAGAATTAACTGTACTACCACCTCCTAAGCATTGACCTTCACTCAACAGTACTGGAGGCTGCCCTAATGCAATATTTATACCTCCACCAACATATGCTTTAGATATTTGAGAAAAAGTATAAGTATCTTTTTCCCTATCATCTACTATATCCCCTTGCTCAACAATAAGAGTCTTTCCATTTTTTGAAAGTATACTTCCAGATAGCATGCCACAAGGACCAGAACCAATAACTACATAGTCAAATATTTCCATTTTAATTATCTTTTATATTTTTCATTCTTTCAAGAAGAGATTTTTTTTTGGAATAAGTAAGTTTAATTAGAAGATGCTCTAGCAGAATTAATATTTTATACTCAATCCTGACATTATTTAAAATTTTTTTAATATAAAAGATATTCATCCTATAAGAAATTAGTGATAAACCAACAAGTTATCAATAAGATTAAAACTATTACTTTTATTGTTTTGTCTTTAAAAAGTATAACTGTAGGAGATTCACCCTCGGGATCAGTACCTTTTTTGTTATCACAAATAAATTGATATCTATTAATTCCAATAAGTAATATTGGACATGTAATAAGCATATAATTGCTTTGAGATCCATTAAAGATAGGTCCACTTGCCCATAACAAATAAGAAATAAAACCAGAACTTAAACTTAAAATCTCTATTTTCTCTAAAAAACTAAACGAATACTTTTTAAGAACTTTTCTTCCAGTTAAACCATTTGTAGATATTCTCAATAGTTCAGATTTTCTTTTTTGAATAGCAAGAAAAAGAGACATACATCCCGATGTAATTAAAAACCAAGGAGAGGGAATTGCCTCTAAAGCAAAAACACCACCAAGGGCTCTCAAGACAAATCCAAACGATATTAAATAAATGTCAATTAAAATAATATTTTTACCTTTAAAACAATAAAATAATTGTGCTAATAAATAAGTCAGAATTATTATTGAAAAATTTATATTGATTAAGGTTGATAAATATAAAGCACTCGCAAAACATAATAAAGCAAGAATGATTGCTTCCCACCTTTTTACTTTCCCAGAAGCTATTGGTCTTAATTTCTTTCTTGGATGGTTAATATCATCCTTGATATCTATCAAATCATTTATTAAATAAATAGTAGAAGATACAAAAATAAAAGAAATCGTTGCGAAGACTATTTTGGATAATGAATTTGAACTCCCAGGAGTAATTACTATCGCTGAAAAACATAACAGATTTTTTGTCCACTGTTTAGGTCTGCAAGCGCTGATTAAATAATTTAATTTATATAAAAGAGGCATACTTTTCAGAAAAAATTTATTTATATATATATTTCCCCTACCATTTCTTTATTAGCTTTAATGTAAACCACTTGATCATTCCATTCTGGCTGCCAAAAGTAATCACTTATAGTAAATCCATTATCTTTTATAAGTTTCTTTAGATTAGACAATGTTGGATGAAAGATATGATGATCTTTAAATTTTTGGAAGCCTATTTTAACTAACATACTCTTTATATTTTCTTTAAAGAAATCTAAAGTTGAAATTTTTTCATATTTACCCCCTTCAACAAATATGCCTATAAGAACAAATCCTTCCTTTTTGAGGACTCTTTTTGCTTCTTTTAATGCTAGATCAGGTATTTGTACATGATCAATCATAGAACGCATATGTACACAATCAAAACTTTGTTCTTTAAATGGAAGAAACTCTGCCATAGCTCCAATAAAATTAAGTTTTTGGGAAAGGCACTTATAAGCTTTTCGTCTGGGTTCAGGTATTTCTTTAAGGCAATTAATATAGGGATCTATTGAAATATATCTAGAATCTTTATTAAGGAATTCTCTAGTTGTACCCGTTAGGCCTCCAACATCTAAGATATCTCCTTTAAGTTTAAAGTGATCGTAAATAGACCTATCTCTATTAATTTCCTTTTTATAGTTTTCTACTTTTGACTTATAGTATGTAGATGATGTTTCCCATCGCTCAAATTCCGTTTGACCTTCAGTCCATTCTTTAAAACCGTAAGTATTTTTTAAGTATATTCTTGCATCAATAATTCCATCAACCTTCTTAAATTCTGAAATAGGTTTTTTTTCTTTTGTTATTGGATCTCTTAATATATCTTCTACCCATTTATCTAATACAAGTTTTGCCATTCTATATAAAATTTCATAATAACACAATTCAAAAATACAATAAAATAGTTTAAATTTTATTTTTAAAATTACAAAAACTAAGAAAAATTATTTATATTTTTATAAATTTATTTTGATTATTCTTTATAATTCAAAAATTGAAAGAATAATCAATTAATAAAAAAAAATTGGTATTTAATTTATTAAAAACTGAGTCAAATATTTATTCATCAAATTTTTTGCTTGCAACGAATGATTTTATCGAATCATCTAAATTGCAAGTTGGCTTCCAATTAAATAATGATTTAAATTTTTCGGTATTAGCCCATACAGCATCAGGATCTGCAGGATTTCTCTCTAAATTATTAAATTTATTTGGTACTGAAAGATGCTTGGAAAAAGCATTAATAATTTCTATTACTGAACGGGGTTTGCCAGTCCCAATATTTAGATTAAGACTCAACTTTTTATTCTGTAGAATTAAATGTTTTGCACATAAGTAATGGGCCTGACTTAGATCTCTCACGTCTATGTAGTCTCTTAATGCACTTCCATCAGGGGTATTGAAATTAGTACCAAATACATTTGGTAATTCACCTTTTTTAAGGCTTTTATATAAGCAAGGAAATAAACACTCCAAACTATTATCATAAGCCATTGGGAAATCATCATTTCCAATAACATTAAAATAACGCAAATTAATAAATGAAAGATTAAGCTCTTTTGCACAATCATTTAAAATATTTTCAGAGGTCGATTTTGTTTTTGCATAGGTACTTAAAGGCTTTGGAGTACTTCCCTCTGTTACCTCATTTCTATCCCCATAGATAGAACATGAACTGCTGAATAAGAAATATTTAACAGGAGAATTTTTTAATGATTTTATTACCCCTAGCATTGCAGAAATATTTTTGTCCCAATATTTCAAAGATTCTCTTTCTGATTCTCTCGCATGTTTTAAAGCAGCAAGATGTACTATTCCTTCAATATTATTTGAATTTAAAATATTATTAACTTTATCAGATTCAGAACAATCAAGTTCTATCAATTCTATACTTGTTGGTATTCTTTCTTTTATTCCAGTACTTAAATTATCTAAGACTAAAACATCTAAATTATTTTGAAGGAAAGTTCTTGTTACATGAGATCCAATATATCCTGCCCCTCCGATTATTAGCCATCTACTCTTAGAAGATATCATTTGTTTTATTGTTAATACATATTTATGTTCATTAAAATAATAGTTATCTAGTTACATGTTCTTTGGAAAAATTTACCTTTAATTATAATTTTTAATAATAGAGCTAAAACTTTCCATAAAAAGTGAGGATTGAAGAAGACCGGGCTCTGACCATGCGACATTAAGAGATTCCTTAATTATTATTTCATTTAATTTGTAATCTATAGGCCAATTTACTCTATTAAGATTTTTATAAATTTTTTCTGCAGCATTTAAAGAAAACATCATTGCATGAGTACATCTTGTAAGTTGATTTTTACCAAAATGTATAACTTTTTTTGGATTGTAAAATTTTGATTTGAATTTAAAAGCAGTCCCAATCATAAGGCAATCAAGTTTTGGTATATGGTTTTTAAATTCAAAACTACAAATATTTAAATAATTTTCTATTTCATTACTTAAAATAACATCGTCCTCAAATATTATTATTATTTTCCTTTGATTTTTTATCTGATCTTCAAAACAGTATTTCATTTTTAGAAATAAAGAGTATTCTGAAATTGTTATCTCTCTGCCAGCATTTTTATAGTAAGTATATTGATATTGATCTATACCAGGCAGGGATTTATCAATTTTATTTTTTTCAAAAGCTAATTTTTTTTTATAATCAATCTTAATATCATATGGAGAAAATCCTTCAACCCACTCTAATTTAGTTTTAAATTTATCTACTATTTTTTTTAATCTTAATTTTCTATGTCTAAGGGGAGAATGATGACAGATATAAATCTTATCAATTAGTTTTTTGTTTATTTTCTTTTTTAAGCTTATTTTTTTTATTTTCTGATAGTGAAAGAATATATTTAATTTTATAAATTTCTTAGCAAAGAATTTATAAATTATTTTTAAAAAATTTGTTGAAAGAAAAATTCTCGAAAAATATCTATTAATAATCATTGTCCAGTTATAAATAATTAATTTTTAATATATGTATAAGACTTTATTGATTTCATTTTATTTGATTAATTTTTCAAAAAATTTTTTTTT
>CEPJ01086511.1_pt1 | contig 23379 bp, 33 predicted proteins | sample 530561 | NCBI WGS metagenome assembly CEPJ01 (sample SAMEA2620404, study PRJEB7988) | marine metagenome | biome: marine biome (ENVO:00000447); feature: surface water layer (ENVO:00002042); material: "saline water (ENVO:00002010), including plankton (ENVO:xxxxxxxx)" | depth 5 m
TACGGCAGTTTAGATGATTTTGACGACCCTACTGGTGAACTGGCTAATGATGTAATGAAAGCAATACAGATAGAATTTAGACCAGAAGATTATGAAGAGGCGAAAGAAGTAGTAGCACAAGCTAGAAAAAAAGGAATCTACGTAGGCCAAGAACTTGTAAACGCGCTTAGATCATTAATCTAATGAAGTTAACCAAAACTTCTTTAAACGGAGTTCAGTTCTTCTACAGAGAAGGCTACTCCGATATTAAGACTTTCAATGAGGTTTTTATTGATAAATCTTACCTAAAAAAAGGTATGGAGATTCTTAATAATGAAAGTTGGCTTGATTGTGGCGGTAATGTTGGTGCTTTTTCTCTATTAGCAGCTTCTAAAGGTGCATCTGTAATAACTTATGAGCCTGACCCTTTTAATTGTGAATTAATTGAAAAAAATGCAAAACTTAATGGCTTTCAGAATGCCATAACAGTTAAACAAGCTGCCTTAGTGCATGACTTTAGAAAAGATACAACCTTATCTATTGCTCAAAATGGTAATGTGTGGCGTAATACCATAATGAAAAAAAAGAGTAACAAAGCTATAAAAGTACCTTGTTTAAATTTTGATGAACAATCTGTATTAGCTGATAACTGCAAGATGGACATAGAGGGTGCAGAGATTCCAATACTTACCCATACAAAAAGTAGTTTTAATAAACTTGTTTATGAGTGGAGTTTTGATATTGACCCAATGTTGCCAAAGATATGGAAAGTTATAGAAAAACAAAAGATCAAATACAAAGTAGAAGCACCATACAAAACAATCCACTATGAGGAAAGAGAGATTAAGTTATGGGGTAATCGCTGGTTCCCGCGTTGCATTATGGTTTATTGTTTTAAAAGATGAAACTACCTGAACTAATCCTGAAGCCTGTAACTTCTCCTTTAAAGATTGGAGATAGTGTAGGCGGTTTCGAGCCTAATATTTTTGAAGATTGCATTCTAATAGACCCAGATGGTACTCCTGTGGGTTTGTTTATAAAAACATTGCCAGACGATTTACAGAACCTTGTGAATATAGCTGACAGAGAAATACATACTAAACGCGTACCCAAATCAGAAATGAAAAGGTCTAGCGGTCTACATAATAAAAAAGCTGAAGTATTGCAATATTCAACTATTCTTGGTTCATGTCCACCTAAACCACATATGAGAAGGCCATACGCAACTAGATCATCTGTTCATTCTGTAAAAAGTGCTAATACTTTTGTTAAAGCAATGTTTGCAGCTGGTATAAAATCTTTTGAAATAGTAAAAAAATATATTCCAACTGTTGCTGAAAATCATCTGTTTAAGATTAAGCAAAGAATCCCTGACAACTGGCGTTTCGCTAATAATTTCAGTTCTACAATCTCAAATTGCAACATATCCGCACCAGTTCATCAAGATCACGCCAACGTAAAAGGTGCTATAAATATGATAATTACCAAAAGACGTAACAGTAAAGGAGGTAACTTACACGTACCTGATTACAATGCCACGTTTGACCAAACCGATAACTCATTATTGGTATATCCAGCTTGGCGTAATCGACATGGAGTTACCCCAATTATCCCTACTCATCAGGGAGGGTATAGAAACTCTCACGTTTGGTATGCGCTTGATTCCTTTCACAATCTAGAAAAATAGTGCAAAAAAAGAAGGCTACACAGTCAGAAAAAGATTATAGAACTTACAGAATTGCAAGCTTACTTGCACGTGGAGTAACGCGCTCAGAAATCATAAAATATACCGCGGCTGAGTGGGGGTTGAAGTTAAGACAGACAGAGCAGTATATCCAAGACGCGCGTATAGTTCTCAAGAAAGATTTTGACATTGACAGAAGGCAATTTACCGCGGACATTTTAAGCCAGCTTTCTACCCTACAAAAAGAGGCTAGAAACAACAACCAATTACACGTTGCTTTAGGCTGCATTAACGCTATGGCAAAGATTGCACAAATAACAACATGAGCATCTTAACTAGAGAGGGTTCAGTATTAGATATTGCAGGCACTAGTGGAGTTTCGATTGATATAAAACAATTATTAGCAAATATAAGAAATGATCTTCACGAACCACAAAAAGAGTTTTTTGATAATAGTAATACTGAAATATTAGGACTATCAGCTGGTTATGGTGCAGGCAAGACTAGGGCATTATGTGCAGTTTGCGTTAAGTTAGCTGCCCTTAATGTCGGCTTTACTGGTGCAGTTATGGAGCCTACAGGCTCATTGATTCGAGACATCTGGCAAAATGACTTTGAACAGTTCTTAGAACACTATGAAATACCTTACTCATACAGAGCTAGTCCATTACCTGAATACATTTTGCACTTACCTGAAGGGGATACAAAAATACTATGTAGAAGTTTCGAGAACTGGTCTAGGATTATTGGTCTAAATTTAGCTTTCGTATTAGCAGATGAAATAGACACTGTAGCACCATCTGTTTGTGATAGAGCATTTCCAAAGATTTTAGGTAGATTGAGGTCTGGCAATGTCAGGCAGTTTTGCGCAGCAAGTACACCAGAGGGTTTTAGATGGATGTGGAATACCTTTGGCTCAGAAGCAGCACAGGAAAGAACAGACCGAAAGCTAATAAGAATGAGAACGCAAGATAACCCGCATTTACCAGAAGATTTTATAGAAAGAATGCAAGCAAACTACGACCCTAGTATGTTGCAGGCCTATCTCAATGGAGAGTTTACTAACCTCACAACTGGTCAGGTATATGACAGATTCGTAAGAGAAGATAATATTGTAGATACTATTCCAAGTATCCAGATGGAGCCATTAAGGATAGGGGTAGACTTTAATATTGGAAATATGAGCGCTGTTATAGGGATTAAATTAGGAGAAAAATTGTTAATAATTGATGAGATTGTGTCAGCACATGATACAGACGCACTTGCACAGGAAATACAGCGTAGATATCCTACTAATAAGATTTACGTCTACCCTGATGCTTCAGGAGGCAATCGTAGTACTAATGCAGCAAAAACAGACATACAGATTCTTGAATCCTATGGCTTCACTAATCTCTCGGCCAAAAGCAATCCAGCAATTAGAGATAGAGTCTCTGCCGTACAGGGTTTGTTATGCAACGGAAAAGGGCAAGTACGTCTACAAATCAATGCCAGTTGCAAACGTATGATTGAATGTCTAGAGTTACAGAGTTATACAGATAAGGGCGAACCAGACAAAGACGCTGGTTATGACCATATGAATGACGCACTAGGATATTTAGTCTGGAGAGAGTTTAATCCATTATTTGCACGTGCGGGCAAACGTACAGGCATTAGAATATATTAAGAACATGGTACTATTGAGGCAAAACTGTGTATAGCTCACTAAATATTTACAATCAGCCCATAACACAAGCTGCTACAACAGTTGCCAGCCCTAACGCTGCTTACCAGAGAATGGCTCAGTTCTGGGACTTAATAACAGACTTGAAGGAAGGTACATATAAGATTAGAAGCGAGCATAGAAAATATTTACCACAGGAGGCTAGAGAGACTGACGATAGTTATGACGTAAGGCTTAGTAGGTCAACAGTAGTACCATATTTGCAGCGTATTGAAAAAATGCTTTCAGGTATGCTTGTAAGAAAGCCAGTAAGACTTGATGATGTCTCAGACCTAGTAAGAGAACAACTATTCGATGTAGATTTAGAGGGTAATGATCTCAATGTGTGGCTCTACCAGACTGCAAGGCAGGCCATCAGCTTTGGTCATGTAGGTGTTTTAGTAGATGCCCCAAAAGAAGGGGATAAAACTAGGCCATATTGGGTTACCTATACACCAAAAGATATATTAGGTTGGCGGTCTGAAATTATAGAAGGCTCAAGACAGTTAACTCAGTTAAGACTAATGGAACAAATAGTAGAGCCTGATGGAAAATACGGAGATAAGGTAATTAAACAGATTAGGGTATTAGAAAGAGGCAGATACGAAATTCACAGAAAAGATGATAAAAAAAATGAATATAAATTATTTGATGAAGGAGAAATGAGTTTGAAAGATAAGATTCCCTTTGCAATAGCATATTCTAATAGAGTTGGTTATTACGAAAGCCGCAGCCCACTATATGACATTGCAGAGCTAAACCTAAAGCATTATCAAATACAATCTGATTTAGATAATATTTTACACATCAGTTCTGTACCATTGCTTGCTGTTTTTGGGTATCCCAATGCTGATGAAATAACTACTGGACCTAGCGAGGCACTAGCTTTACCGCCAGAGTCAAGAATGGAATATATTAGCCCATCTGGAGACAGTTATGATAGTCAGTTCCAGAGATTAGCGGATATTAAAGACCAAATAAACACACTATCACTAGCAGCTGTACTAGGGCAGAAGTTAGTAGGAGAATCAGCGGAAGCTAAACAAATAGATAGATCGCAGAATGATTCGACAATGATGGTAATAGCACAGCAAATGCAAGATTTAATAGATAATTGTTTAAAATTTCACAGCGAATATCTTAACGAGCCTAACGCGGGTAGTTCATTTGTTAATAGAGACTTTGTTTCTTCAAGATTACAGCCACAGGAAATAACCAGTTTACTAACTCTGTTTACTGCTGGAACTATTACACAAGAAACTCTATTAAACCAGTTATCTGCTGGGGAAGTCTTAGGCGATGACTTTGACGTAGAAGAGGAGATTGAAGGTACACAAAGTGGTAGCTTAACAGAATCAGAACCACCTGAAGAGCCAGACCCAGAACCTGAAGATGAAGAAGAGGAGGCACCAGAGGAAGAATGATAAATGAGTATTCCAGAGGTATTTTTTCGGGAAACTATAGACCTTAATAGATACAGTAATGCTGTAGCTAATAAATTTGTAGAAAACTATATTCAAGTAATTTACCAAACTACCAAACAGTTAGTTGAACTCGATAAGAGACAAAAGAAAGCAGGGGTAAATATTGCAGTAGCACCACAAACAAGAAAAAGATTAAGAGCAATACTGGCACAATCTAAAGCAAGTATGGACAGATGGAATAAAGATGCAACAAAGCAAATGATAAAAGAAATGGAAGGACTAGCAAAGATACAGACAGGATTTATTGAGGGAGAACTCAAAAAAGCTGTAAAGTCTGGCGGTATTCCAATAAATTCAGTTGCAGTTAATCAAAGGTATGCAACTTCCTTTGTTAAAACAGACCCTACGAAAGTCAACATATTTACAAGCAAACAATTTACTGAAGATGATTTTATTAAGTTTGGGTCGGGTAAATTTGAGTTAACAGCTAGGCAAGGTGCAATGATGACTTTGCCAAATGGCGAGACAGTTCAAAAAGCTTTTAGAGGTATAGCTGTAAGGAATCAAGCATTATTATCAAGAACTATTAGAGCTGGTGTTTTTAGTGGAGAATCAGTAAACGTAATTGCTAAAAGATTGGCTGGTACACTTGAGTTTGATGCAGTGGCCACTACAAGACAAAAAGTTGCAGCGGGTGGTCAGGCTATAAAATTAGCAAGCCATCAAATAAAAACAGTAGTTAGAACCTCTGTTAATCAGGTACAGAATCAAGCTTCTCAATCTGTTTATGCGGCTAATAGCAAAGTAGCACCGAGGTATGAATATGTTGCAACCCTAGATAGTAAGACTAGCAACGTCTGTATAAGGCTTGATGGTAGGAAGTTTCAATACAATAAGGGACCAACACCGCCACAGCATTTTAACTGTAGGTCTACCACAGTTCCAGTTGTTGACTATGAAGGGTTAAGCAAGCGCAAAGGCTTTGAAGATCTAACAGAGCCACCAGTAGGAAAAGTAGTTAGCAGACCTAGTGCTACTGGAAGAGTCCCACAAGGGACACAATATGGCGATTGGTTATTACAGCAAGATAAAAAACTACAAGTAAAGACTCTAGGCACAGCAAAAAAAGTCGATTTTTTTAAGAAATTAGCAAAAAAAGAAGGCTCTGGACACGCGGCTATAAGAAAAATGATTAGGAATGATGGAACAGAAGTATCACTAGAAACATTACAAATACTTTATGGTAAGCCAACAGATGTAGCTAAAGCAATAAAAAAAGTAACAAAAGCGCCCAAGATTAAGACATCACCAACTATGTCTACTGAGGGTGTTGATACATGGCTTACTAAGAACAGATTTGGAAATATTCAGGAGTTTACAGAGGATAGCTTAGACGGAATGGAAACTCTAGGCGGTTTGACTGAAAAACATATTAAGAAGATGAGATTGTTTATGAAAAAAGGTAATATTGTAAATCAATTCAATATGAAATATGAAAAAACTGCAGATATTACTAAGTTAAGGCAAAGATTTTTGACAGGTAAAAATTTTGAAGCTTTTAAAAAGTCTAATGAAACAGTTATTAGAAGATTCGAAGCTATTGATAAGATTCCAGAAAAAAATTTAATTTCAGAGGTCAAAGATTGGAAAGAAAGGTGGAATGGTGTTGGCACTTTAAGGAGAGGGTCACGCAAAGATTTATTTGCAAGGAATATAAGAGCGTTAGAACAAGATGGAATGCTAGATGTTAGTTTTCAGAAAAAGGTAGTTAATAACTTATTTGGTAATGCAACTGGAAATACAAATGGCTATACCATTATGAGTTCTGGAATGGTTCATACAAGGTTAAGAGAAGGTGCGAAAAAAATTAGTGCAGCATCTGCTAAGCGAATAAAAAAAAGTGCAGCAAAAACTTTAGAAACTAACTTTAAATTCAGCAAATTTAAAGGCACAAAGTACGAGAGATACAGACAAGGACTTAAGGAAGGTATTGAGGAAGTATGGTCCAACTCACACCCAATGGACGAAACAATAGATTGGTTCTCTACTTTTGTTCATGAAATGGGACACCAAGTACATTTCCAAGCTGGTATGCCTAAGTTAGGAAGGCGTTTTTTGGACTTAAAAGGCATGACCTATCCGACTCAATACAGTCGTAAAGATGTAGCAGAACAATTCGCAGAATCTTTCACACAGTATATTTTTAATCCAGAAGGGTTGCAAAAGAATGCACCACGTTTGTATAAATGGGTAGATGAAACCTTTGAGGAGGCCATGAAAAACTTATGACACCATTTGAAGCATTAGAACTATCAAGAAAATTTCCTAAAAACAGATCAGTGGTAAAACGTATTTACGATGCATTGCAAAAAACTAGAGGAGATAATAGAAAAAAGTTTGAACAAATAGTTGAAGGTTTGTACGTAAGTGCCATTGATGATGAGGACTTTGACATACTCAACAAATATTTTGGATAGCTATGCCATTAAGAAAAGGTAAATCACAAAAAATTATCTCAGCTAACATTCGTAAGCTTATGAGAGAAGGTAAAACACTAAAGCAGGCTCAAGCTATTGCATTAACAACTGCTAAAAAACGTAAAAGGAAGTAATATAGTTACAGCTACTTTTATTATTATGCCTTCACACTATGGTTCAATGAAGCCCAAGGGTAAAAAGAAAAAGGTTAAGAAGGGAGGCAAAAAGTAATGGGATATATTTTTAAAGTGCAGGGCGAAGAGGAAACCAAAAAGCCTAAAGAAACCAAGCCAACTGCAAAAAAGAAAACTAAAAAGTGACTAAGAAACTAAGGCGAGTTCCAAAGGACAAAAAGACAGGCCTACCTAAAAAGTACCTGTCTGGTGCTAAAAATAAATCTGCAAAAGCTGCAGAGATTAAAAGAACTGCCGAAGCTTACAGAAAAGGGTTGTATATTGATATTAAGGCTGTAAATAAATCACGCACTAACCAAAATGTCTCCTCAAGCAAAAAGAAGAAAACCACTAAGCGAAAAAGTAAAAAGTAGCTTAAAGAAAAAGGCTGAAAAGTCTAAGTTTTTTTATGGAGAACTTGCACAGGTCTATAGGAAAGGTCAAGGCGCTTTCTTGTCTAGCGGTTCAAGAAACGTACCAATGCCAGTATGGGCTATGGCTAGAGTCAATAGCTATATGAGAGGAGGCAAAGCTAGAACTGTAGATTCTGCAATTTACACAAAATACAACAAAAAAAGATGAAGCTAACAACAAGACAAAAAAATACTTTAGCTAAACATCAAAAAGCGCATGGTCATACCAAGGCGCACATGGATTTTATGAAACGTAAGATGAGAGAAGGGGTTTCATTTACAGAGGCTCACAGATTAGCAATGAGAAGGAAAGGTAAATGAGTGACCCTAGGATAAAAAGGTTTGGACTTGCTGGTTTCAATAAGCCTAAAAGAACACCATCACACCCTACAAAGTCTCATGTTGTACTAGCTAAAGAAGGAGATAATATCAAATTAATTAGGTTTGGTATGCAAGGTGCAAAGACTAAACCACCTAGAAAGGGAGAGTCAGAAACAGACAAAGCAAAAAGGCGTAGTTTTAAGGCAAGACATGCAAAAAATATTGCCAAAGGTAAAATGTCAGCTGCATATTGGGCAGACCGCACGAAGTGGAGCTAGTATTGTGAATAATTGTTAATTTTTTATTTATGGCTGACGAACCAATCAAACCAAATCCACCTGTAGATACAGCATCATTAATGGCAGAGGTTGAAGCACTCAGAAAAAGTAACAGAGAAATTTTAGATGATTACAAAAAGGCAAAAGAGGCAGCCAAAGCAGTGCCACCAGATGTTGATGTAGATGCACTTATTGCTTACAAACAAAAAAAAGAGCAAGAAGAACTAGAAGCAAAAGGTAGATATGATGAGGCAATTGCAAAACAAGCACAACAGTATCGAGAAGCTGAAGAACAAAAGAACAAAAGAATCCAAGAACTAGAAGCCAGACAAAGGCAGCTAGAGGTAGAAGCCCCTGCAGTGACTGCACTTGCTGACGTTGTTCATGACCCTCAATATGTTCTGTCTCGCATTGACAAAGATCAATTAGCTAGAGAAACAGATGGAACAGTTGTTGTTGTAGATGGCTATAACAGAACTCCTGTTAAAGAGTGGGCTATGTCAAAGATGCCAGCATGGGTACAAAAAAATCCAAGACCACAAGGAGGAGGCGCAACCACAACTAAGGTTCAAACAGAAACTATTGCAGCTGGGGAAAAAAATCCATTTGCAAAAGAATCTTTTAACCTTACAGAGCAAAGTAGGTTATACAGAACAGACATAAATAAATATAATATGCTCAAAAACGCAGTTAGCGGTTAGTATAGTAACAACGTGGTTGTGCTACGTCAGAGGTTGTGCCTCGAAGTAAACATATTTATTAAATTCTAATGGCGACATTACGCAGTGATTTAATAATTCCTGAGGTGTTTACTCCCTACTTAATCGAAGCTACAACTCAAACTGACAGCTTTCTACAAAGTGGGGTAGTACAACCTTTAGCAGAATTGAATCTATCCGCAGAAAGAGGCGGAGACTTTGTAAAAATACCTTTCTACAAAGCTAATTTAACTGGAGATTTTGAAGTTTTAACAGACTCAACATCATTAACCCCAGCTAAGATTACAGCTGATAATCAGATTGCAGCTGTACTTCACAGAGGTCGTGCATTTAGTTCACGTGATTTAGCAGCTCTTGCAGTCGGTGGCGGTGTTGACCCAATGGCAGCTATTGCTCAGAAGATGGCAGCTTATGTTAACAACCAAAAACAAAAAGATCTCTATTCATGTTTAACTGGTGCATTTGGTTCAATCAATGCGAACTCCAGCAGTTCAGCTTTGTTTGATCTAACCATTGACTCTGAATCAGGTGATACTCCAACAGTGCTTAGCCCAAGACACGTAGCCAAGGCACAAGCCTTACTAGGCGATCAAGGTGGTAAGTTAACTGCTATCGCAATGCATTCAAAAGTCTTTTATGACTTGGTTGAGAGAAATGCTATTGATCGTATTTACGATAATACAGGCGCACCTGATGGAGACGCTACAGGCGGTAGCACAACAAGGGCATTTGATGGACCTAACACTGTAAATACTTTTATGGGTTTACGTGTAATTGTTTCAGATGATATTCCCACCACAGGCAGCGGCTCATCAACAGAGTACTCTACTTTCTTCTTTACACAAGGGGCAGTAGTAACAGGGGAGCAAGCACCAATCAGAACACAAACTGATAGAGATATACTTGCTCTAGAGGAAGCAATGGCAGTAGATCTTCATTACATCTACCACCCTGTTGGTCTTAAGTATGCAGTTTCAACTGTAAACCCAAACAGATCGACACTTGAAACAGTAGGCTCTTGGTCGAAAGTCTATGAAACTAAGAACATCGGTATCGTTCGCGCTACTAACGTATCTAATCAGGACTAAATCATGCCATCATTATTTGACGTAACTGCTGGTTCTTTAATTGGACCTACTACAGGTGGAACTGTCACACAGGCTAGTTCAAAAGCCACTGGAGTCACTCTAAATGCAGAGTCTGGCCAGATCACAATGAACAACGCAACACTAAACGCTGGGGTTGAAGTAACTTTCGCTGTTACAAATAGCAAAGTCTCATCAACAGACGTTGTCGTTGCCTGTCATGGTAGTGGCGGAACTGCTGGCTCATATCTTGTTAACGCAAGTGAAATAGGGTCTGGCAGCTTCAAAATTACAGTTTCTAATGTATCTGCTGGAAACTTAGGTGAAGCAATAGTTATTAACTTTGTTGCTCTTAAAGGTGCATCAAGCTAATGGCAATATACGCATTTAGGCGTATGAGAGAGAGAAATGAAGCTGCTGCAAAAGTGGCTTCACTCACTCCTACAACAGAAGAGCCAAAAACTAAACCAAAGCCCAAAAAGGTAAAACTCAATGGCGATAACACTTGATGCTACTGTTGGCGGTGCTAACGCGAACACTTACATAACCCTTAATGATGCAAACTCTTTTATCGAAGGGCTAGTTCTTAGTGATGACGCTGCAGCATGGGACGGCTCAAGCAACGACAATAAAAATCGTGCGCTTTTTACAGCAGCCCAAAGAATAGATAGAGAAAAATTTTTAGGAGCAAGAGTCTCTGATACTCAAGCTCTAGAATGGCCTAGGTCAGGAGTAAGGAAACCTGACACATACACAAATTTGTATGGTTTATCATTCCCAAATAGATTAGTTGCAGATTATTACCTCGACACAGAAATACCAGATAGGGTAAAACACGCTCAAGTAATTTTGGCTGTTTATCTTAACAATAATAGGAACGGACTGGAACTAAGTGGGTTAGAAGATTTTAGTGCAGTAAGTATTGGTAATATAAATGTAACTCCTAAATTTTACGGAGCTGTTGGGGTTGATCGTATTCCACCAATCGTTGACCACTACTTAATGGGTATTAGAATAGGTGGAAGAGCAAACTTATCAATTAAGAGGTCATGAAAATGGGTTACGGCTACGAATATCCAGCAGCAATCATTATTACAGACACGGCTGCACATACAGGCAGATTTGGTAAAGTGCATTGTTTGACAGACGCAGAGGCAACATTTGTTGCTGAAAACATTACAGAAAATGGGTCAGCTACCATTAATGGCATCACAATGAAAGCTTCCTCTGAAGTTTGTGGCGTTATTACAAGTATCACTCTTGCTAGTGGTCAGGTTATTGCTTATTTCTTATGAGTCTTGCTAAAGCACTAAAAAAAGCAGCCAGTGCATCATTAAAAAAACTTGGCGGCGATGTAACTATCAGACAAGTAACAGCAGGGGCATACAATACCACTACTGGAGCTATAACTGAATCAACGTCCGATACAACTATTAAAGGGGCGTTAAGTAATGTTACAAAAAGTCAAGTAAACGATCTGATCGAATCACAAGACAAATTGTTAACCATATCTGCTGGTGATCTTACATTTGCCCCAACAACTAAGGACAGAGTGGTAATAAGCAGCGTAGAATTTAAAATAATTCAAGTTATTGTGAATGAGCAGAATAATACACCAATTAGTTTTGATCTTATCCTGAGGTAATATGGCCAGACAAATTTCTATCTTGCAAATCCCAAAGGTAATGGAGGAATCTGTAGAAATTTTGGTACAGGCAACAACTTTAGAATGGACAGCCAGAGTGAAAAAAGCAACGCCAGTATTTGAGCCTAGAGAAAAAGAAAAAGGTGTAGGAGGCTCTCTTAGAAATGCTTGGCAAACACAAATAAAAAAGTTTAGCGGTACTGTATCTAATAATTTGCCATACGCAGAACCAGTTTGTTTCGGAGAAAATTTACCACCATCTTGGGGTAATACTTATAGAACAAGACAGGGTACTACTGCTGGATTTCCAGAGCTAATTGCTAAAGAATTACAAACTTGGGCTGACGGAGAGTACAGCAAGATCAAAAGGAGTATCTGATGGCTGCTACAGATTTAAACACAGTCAGATCAACAATAGAGGCAAGATTGGCAACAGAACTAGCCAGCAGCCCCGCAATTCCTGTTGTTTTTAATAATATGACATTTGACTCTACTGCAGAAGATACCTTTGTACAGTGCATTACAAGTTTTGGAACTAATACTTATCTAACTCAGGGTGGGGCTACTGATTCAGATAATTTGATTAGTGGATTAGTTTTACTGAATGTTTTTACAGAGGAAGGATTAGGGGCAGGGTCTAACTTTACAATTTGCAAAAGGCTTAGGGACTTATACAATAGAATTACAGTATCAAGTGTTATTTTTGATGCACCTATTGGTCCCGAAATACTTACTTCGAGTCCACAAGGTAAGTTTCAAACTCAAATCAGAGTAACTTTTTCTATTTATGAGGACCTTTAATCATGGCAAAATTTGAAATAACAGAAGAAATGCTAGACGCAATCGAACATATTAAAGGCAGAAGAGAGGCTGCTTATTGGGACCCAGAGTGTAGAAAATATTATGAGAGTCAACAACTTTTGAAAAAAGATGTAAAAAACTCCGAAAAGAGTTAATATATTTGTAAATCTTTCTTTTTTTTGTCATGGCAGCTATTAAAGGCGATGTAGGTAAGGTTATGTTCCATAATGCGGCTGGTACTGAAGCCGATGTATCAGGAACTAGATCTTGGTCATTATCAGTTTCAAAAGATACCTTAGAAACTACAGTTCAGGGTAATACCTCTAAAACTTTTATAGGTGGTCTTATATCTGGAGAGGGTTCAGCAGAATTAATTTATGACCCATCTGGTAACTCAGATTATCAAGCATTTATTGATGATGTGCTTGTAACTGGAGACGCAGGCGATGCACTTTTTGAACTGTTCCCTGATTCAGCAACAGCTGCAAAAAAATTAAGTTTTTCTGGAATAATTACAAGTGCTGAATATGGTGCAACACTTGGGGAAACACAGTTAATAAACATATCGTTTATTACGACTGGTGCAATAACTTCAGCTATATAGTAAATTAAGATTATCTCGCACTTAATTTATGGCACAAAAAACAACTCTCGACCTTTTAAAGGAGTCGTTTGACCTTTCTAAAAGGCGCAAATTTGACGTCAAAGATGATAATGGTAATGTTGTAGTCAGTTTATATTTCAAGGCCATTACAAGGTCTGACAGAGCCAGAGCAACGCAAAGGGCTGGCAGTGATGACCCTTTAATAGTTTCAACTCATATGCTTTGCCAATTAGCAGAAAATGAAGATGGTACAAAAGCTTTCCACCCTGCAGACTTTGCTAACTTGCAAAATGAATTACCAGAAACTGTATTAAATGAAATTGAATTATTTTTATTTGGTGTAAATCAAAACGCAACCATTGATAACGCAAAGGAATCCTAAGGGGGGACAGCTGGCTAAATTTTGAGTTTTTCCTTGCAACAGAATTAGGTAAGACAGTAAGTGAATTAAGAACACAACTTACGGAAGAAGAATTGATATTTTTTGCTGCCTATTATGAATTAAAGTATGATAGAGAAAAGAAACAGGCAGATGCACTAAAACGCAAAGCCAAGTATAGTTAAAGGAGTTATTGTTTAGTCGTGGCAGTTTCTAATGTAGAGCTTAGAGTCAATGCAACGCAGGCAATTACAGCACTAAAAAATGTTGATGCTCAGTCAAAGAAATTTAATACAACTATAAGTGGTACAAGCGGAAAGCTCAAAGCGACAACTGGAAGTTTAAAAGCTCTGCCATCAGGATTGATAGCTACAGGTGGAGGGGCAAAAGTTGCGGCTGGTGGTTTTGCTACTTTAACTGCAGCGGCTGCACCTCTCTTAGGTCCACTTATTGGTATTGGTGCTGTAATAGGTGGATTAACAAAAACATTTGGAAATTTAGCTGCACAAGATTTCGCAACAGCAAAAGTTAAAACTCTAGGAGTTGACGCAGACGCTTTAAAACCTAAATTAGCAGGCTTATCAAATGAGCTTAGCGGTCAAGTTTCACAACTTGATTTGTTATCAGCATCTTATGATGTAGCATCTGCTGGTTTTGGAGAGGTAGCAGAACTCTCAGACGTACTTAAAGCATCACAGTTAGGAGCTACTGGTGGATTTTCTGAATTGGCAACTGTTGCAGACGCAACTACTTCAGTGCTTAATGCTTATGGTTTGAGTTCAGATCAGGCGTCTAAGTTAGTTGATGGATTTATTCAAACACAAAATGATGGTAAAATTGTTGTAGATCAATACGCACAGCAGATAGGTCGACTTGCACCAATCGCAGCTGGTGCAGGGGTTGGTATAGAAGAACTCAATGCTGCAATATCTACTGTAACTGCCACTGGTGTTCCTGTAGAATCAACCTTTGCTGGACTAAGACAAGTCATAGCTTCAATACAAAAACCAACCAGTGAGGCAAGTAAAGCAGCTGAAAAACTTGGAATAGATTTTAGTGCTACAGCTTTAAAGACTAAAGGCTTGGGAGGTGTCTTAGCCGAAGTTGTAGAAAAAGGTGGAGCAAGTGAAGAAACATTAGCATTATTGTTTGGTTCTGTTGAGGCAAGAACTGCAATTTTACCTTTGTTAAATGACCAACTTGTTTCTTTCAATAAAAACCTAGAAAACCAAGCAGAGGCTCAAGGAGTTGCAGCAAGAGCATCATTTGAAGCATCTAACACTATTCAAGGACAACTCACAAGGTTAGGTTCTGCATTTACAAATTTAACTACAGAGGGTTCTGAATTTGGAATAATTATTAGAGAAACTTTAAAAGTAGCCGCAGTTACAGTCGAGGCTTTAAAAAGTGCCTTTGAAATCCTCTTAGCACCAGTAAGAGTGGTAAGCGCAGCAGTAGGGGAAATTGGTAAAAACATTGCACAAGCTTTAGGAATAGATGCAACAAATACATTATTTAATTTAGAACAAGGCTGGATTGGTATAAAAGAAGCTATAACAAACGCCACTAAAAATGCAGTGCTAATTGGAAAAGTAATTGGTGGTGTTATTGGAGTAACTATCAGAAATGTTATAACTTTAAGAAAAAAAATAATTGAAGGATTCACAACAGCAATCCAACCAGTCGTAGACTTTTTTCAAGGAGTACAGAAACTTGTTGTAAATACTGCACAAAACATAGTTAACTTTTTCCAAAGAGCATTTCAAAAAGTTGTTGATCTTATACCAGAACCATTAAAGAAACTATTAGGCGGTATTGAATTACCAAAAATAAATTTAGATATTGAAATACCGAAATTTCCAAATCCATTTAAAAAAATTAAAGAATCTGTAGATGAGCTAGTACCTAAAATTATCGAATATTCAGAGGTAGAGACAGGTATAAAAGAGGCAGTCGAAGGGCAACTTGACGCAAAAAACGGAATTGTAGAAACAAATAACCAATTGAAAAAAGATGCTGATGAAATAAAAAAGAAAGAGGAGGAGGCTAAAGCTAGAGCCGAAGAACTAAAGAAAGAATTTGAAAGCATAGGTAAAGAGGTAAGATCAGGTTTAGTTGATAATTTAAGAGAGGCCATTAAAGGTAGCCAAACATTTGGTCAGGCACTAAATAATGTTTTGAATAGATTAAAAGATAGACTCTTAGATTTGGCTTTAGATAAAGCTATTTCAGGACTTGGCAATATGCTTAGCGGTGGTAAAGGTTTTACAGGTGGTTTCCTTGGCGGTTTGTTTGGTAAAGAAAGAGGAGGTCCAGTTTCTGCAGGCGGTGCTTATGTAGTCGGAGAGCGTGGACCTGAACTATTACAAATGGGTTCAAAGGGTGGCAATATAATCCCAAACAGTGCGATAGGTGGGGGTGGCGATAACATTACTAATATTGTTAATGTCTCTGTAGATGCAACTGGTAGTTCAGTAGAAGGTAATGATGCTGGCTCTCAACAGTTAGGGCAACAAATCGCTTTGGTCGTGCAAGAGACCTTAGTAAAAGAAAAAAGAAATGGAGGTTTATTAGCATAATGGCAACTTTTCCATCAATCACTCCAGCTTACGGAGAAACTCAAACCATAGAACAAGACAATATAGTTATAAAACTTGGGGACGGATATGAACAGAGATTGGTTAGAGGGCTTGCAGCAAATAAAAGGTATCACGTTATTAGTTTAGTTTTTAATATTACACAATCTCAGGCAGATACAATTAACACTTTTTTGAATGCACGTTTTGACGATCAAGATTCGTTTCAATACACGATAGGTGGAGAATCCTCTGCAAGAAATTTTAAATGTACTAGACGCAGTCAATCTATACCTCTAAACAACAGAGTTACAATGAATTTAACTTTCGAGGAAGTTTTTGAAGCGTAATGGCAATACCACATTCTGAACTACAAAAAATAAACCCAAATTCTATTATTGAATTGTTTGAACTAGAGCTTGTAGAGGGTTTACATTATGCAACTGGTAATCCAACAAATGTACCTACAATTTACCGATTTCATGCAGGCGGAAATATAAGCACTTATGCAAACATAGTATGGCAGACCAATACCTATGAGAGATTTCCGATACAGGCAAAAGGTTATGAATTTAATGGAGAGGGACAAATCCCAAGACCAACATTAGTAATGAGTAATTTAGGAGGTATTACAAGATCAGGTTCTGTTATTAGGGTTACAGATTTACTAATCACAGTAAATTTAGTGACAGCACATAATGATTTGTTAGATGCGAAAGTAACAAGAAGAACACTTACAGCAGATGCACTAGACGCCAGTAACTTTGCTGGAAATACAAACCCTTTTGGTACACCTAGTTCAAATGAATTTCCAAAAGAAATACATTTTATAGATAGAAAGATTCAAGAAAGTAGAGATACTGTAACCTTTGAGCTAGTAAACAGGCTTGATATGGAAAATAAAAGAGTACCAGCAAGACAGGTAACAAGAAAAGATTTTGAAGGTGTAGGTACTTTTATAAATTAACCATGAATGAATCCTGTAAAATGCAAGCTATTGAACACGCGAAAGAGCAAGCACCAAACGAATGTTGTGGTTTGTTTCTAAAAACTGAAAAAGGATATGAATATTTCCGATGTAAGAATGTAGCACACGAATTTGAAACTGAATCTTTTGTTATCAACCCTTTTGATTATGCAGAGGGAGAGGATAAAGGAGAAGTTGTTGGAATTGTACATTCACACCCACAAAACGTATTGGAATTTTCACCTGAAGATATTGCAAGTTGTAATTCAATACAAATACCTTTTTATCTCGTTTGTCCAGATTTAGATAAAATGATTGTAATTGAACCAGAGGAAGATGCTTAAAAAAATAAAAGTTTATGGTTTTTTAAGAAAATATACAGGCCAAAGTGAATTTATGGCAGATGTAAATTCTCCTTATGAAGCATTCAGTTTTTTATTCTGTAATTTCAAAGGACTTGAGGAAAAAATGACTAAACAACTTTTTTGTGTAAAGGTAGGAGACAAACCAATTACAGAAAATTTTTTAAATTTAAGAACAGAGCAAGAAATTAAAATAATTCCTTTAGTTCATGGAAATTTCTTTAGTTTAGTCATAGGTTTGGGTCTTAAATATTTAGCAAAAAAATATGTTACTTCAGTAGTTTTAAAATATGTTTTGAGTTATGTAGCTGTTAACTTAATACAAAGAGGAATTAATAATCTAATTTCGCCACAGGAACCTACACGAAACGACCAATCACAACAAGACCCGCTTGACCCTTCAGCTTTAGCAAGTAACTATTCATTTACAGGGCTGACAAATATAAGTCAGGCTGGTATTCCTGTAAACCTAGCTTATGGGGAAATTGTTGTTGGTTCTATAGTGGTATCAAATGGTATTGATACAGTTCAAGTGGAGGGTACAAACTGATGAGCATAAAAGAATTTGACCAAAGCACAACTTTTTCAAACCCTGATCTTCCGAGTGGTGCATTATCTTCAAAACAGTTTAATACAATAGTAGAACTACTTTCTGAAGGAGAAATAGAAGGTTCAGCAACAGCATCAAAAAACGGAGTGACAGATAAAACATCAACAGCTTATATTAATAGTTTTAAAAAAGATATTTTCTTAAATAAAACACCAATCTTACAAGCTGCTGCAAGTGTGACAGCACCACAGGATAGTGATTTTAACTTTCAAGATGTTGGCCTAGATTTTAGAGACGGAACTGCAAATCAAACATTTATCTCTGGAATTAAAAATATAGAAACAGAAGTTGGGATTGGCACAGAAGTTACAACCTCAAATCCAGTTACACATACTGTCAGTCAAACAACGATAAATGCAGTAAGGGTTACTTTACAATTTCCCTCAATGCAATTCTTTAATGATAAAGGCGGCATTGATGGAGTAGAAGTACAGCTAAGAATTAAGATTATAGAAAATGATGGGACAACTACTACAGCAGTAGATGACACAGTAAAGGGAAGGTCAACCAACGCTTATTTCAGAGATTATTTAATAAATTTTTCAAGTGGCACATCTTTTCCTGTCCAAATTAGAGTTGAAAGAGTTACTGCAGATAGCACTGACTCCAAAACTGTAAATGCTTTTAGATTTTTTTCTGCTACAAACATAATAATGAAGCAGAACGCTTATCCAAACACTGCACATACGGCACTAAGATTTAGTGCTGAGAAATTTCCAAGAATACCAAATAGACGGTACAAGATAAGAGGAATCAAAGTAAAAATACCATCTAATGCAACAGTAAACGCAACTCATGGCAATCTTACTTATGCTGGGACATGGAATGGCACTTTTAAAGCTAGTAAAGAGTGGTGTTCTGACCCTGCTTGGATTTTGTACGACTTGCTAACAAATGATCGTTATGGCTGTAATATTGCAGAATCTTCTCTAGATAAGTTTAGTTTCAAGTCTGTAAGTGAATATTGCAGTGCTTTAGTAGATGCTGGTAATGGTGATGGAAGCACAGAGCCAAGGTTTAGTTGCAACGTAAATATTACACAGCAATCTGAAGCATTTAATCTTATAAACGCTTTATGCGGTTCAATGAGAGCTATTGCTTTTTATTCTGCGGGTTCTATAGCTATTTCTCAGGATTCTGAAGGTAAAACAACTAAATATATTTTCAATAATTCAAATATTACTGAAGATGGTTTTGTTTATAACGGCTCAAGTTTAAAAACAAGACATACAGTTATCAATGTCCAATATTTTGACATGGTTACTCAGGAACTAGATATCGAGACAGTTGAGGCTGATTCTACAACACAAACAAAATATGGCATCAGAACTAAAACTATTAAAGCATTTGCCTGTACTTCTAGAGGACAAGCTGCAAGATTAGGTAAATGGTTTTTATTTAACGAGCAAAATTCTGGAGAAACTTGTGCCTTTTCAACAACTTCTGCTGCGGGTGTTTTAGTTAGATGTGGAGATATTATAGAAATTGCAGATTCTTTGAAAGCTGGTGTAAGAAGAGGTGGCTTACTTTCTTCCGTTACCAGTACAACAGTTGTTGTTTTAGATGACTCAACTTCAACAGATATTCCAACTACTAACAGTCCAACGATTTCTATTGTTATGCCTGATGGCTCAGTAGAAACTAAAAATATTAGTTCTGTATCTGGCTCAACTATTACTGTTTCCTCGGCATTTAGCACCACACCTAACGTAAATGCTCCATACGTATTAGAGAGTTCAACTTTAGAGACTACAACTTGGAGAGTCATATCTGTAAGTGAAAATGATGATTCTACTTTTTCAATTACAGCGCTAGAACATAACGAGGGTAAGTATGCGTTTGTTGAAGATGGCACAGCTTTGCCATCAAGAAGTACAACAGTTTTAACAGTTGTTTTAGACCCACCAATTGGTCTACAAGCTTCAGAAAAAATTCAGGTAATAAATAATAAAGCTGTTGCAAAAATTTTACTTGATTGGCAAACACAATTAGGTGCAAGTAGATATGAAGTTCATTACAGAGTCGACAATGGAAGCTTTTTTAAGCTTGATACAGTTTCAAGTGATGCTGAAATAGTTAATAGTCAGGCTGGTAGGTATGAATTTAGGGTATTTTCTTTTAATGGTATCGGAGAGCCAAGTAGAACAGCAGCGACATTAACATTTGATGCTGTAGGTAAAACTGCACCGCCAGCAAATATTACTGGCCTTACTTATGAACCTTTAACAGATAAACTTGCAAGGCTTAGATGGAACGCCCCAACTGAGCCAGATGTTATTGCGGGTGGAAAAATTTTTATAAGGCACACACCAGACACTACAGGAAATGGTACTTTTACAAATGCAACTGATTTAATTACTGCAGTTGCTGGTAATACAAGTTCTGCTGAAATACCTATTCTAAGTGGAGAAGTAATACTTAGAGCGCAAGATGATGGCGGACGTTTTAGTACAGGAGAAACATCTGTAATTATTGACCCGCCTGACCCTTTACCCTCTCTGATCGCACAAACTAGGCGTGAAGATCAAGATAATCCAAAATTTCAAGGAACTAAATCATTTACAGCTTTCGACAGCTCTTCTAATTCGTTGACTTTAAGTGGCACAGGTTTAGTTGACGACATAACTGATTTTGATGCAGAGGCTAGTCTTGATTTCGCTGGGGGTGTTTCTTCATCTGGTAATTATAGTTTTGGTGGTACTGCTGGGGGTACCTTTTTAGATTTAGGTGGTGTATTTGCTTTAGACCTAAAAAAACATATGAAAACTCAGGCAATATTTCCTAATGATTTACTAGATAGCAGAGGTTTAATTGATAGTTTGCAAGATTTTGACGGCACAGACAGTGTAGATGTAAATGCTATTTTAGAGGTAAATGTAACACAAGATGACCCTAGCTCTGGCTCTGCAACTTATGCAGGGTTTCAAACATTTGCTAATGGTACTTATAAAGGTAGGGGCTTTAAGTTTAGAACTACTTTGACATCAAATGACCCAGCGCAAACAATACAAGTAACAGAATTAGGATATACAGCAAGTTTACAAAGAAGAACTGAGTCAGGCACACAAACATCAAGCGGTTTGACAACTGTAAACTTTAGTTCTCCTTTCTTTGTTGGGACAAGTTCTTTGCTAGGAGCAAATAGCCAGCTACCATCTATCGGTATCACAGCAAGTGACTTACAAGCTGGAGACTTTTTTAACTTATCTGACATAACAGCATCATCATTTAAAGTACAATTTAAAAACAGTTCTGGAGCTTCAATTAACAGAAATTTTAATTTTACTGCCGTAGGATTTGGTAAAGGTGGATAAAACAGCTATTATAGAAAAAATTGCTTTAAATTAAATGGCAAGAGTCGACAATACTGGTGGTTCAGGTTTTACAGTTGATAATGGTACTGGACTTGTTGTTAGAACAAAACTTAATCAAATAATTGCTGCACTTAGTACTGTTAATCAAGGTTCTGGAGACCCATCTATAGGAGTTGCCGCTTATGTGCCGCACATTGATGGTAATACTTTAAAAATAAGAAATGCTGCAAATAATGCCTTTGTAAGTTTAGGAGACGTAAGCCTTGCAAACTTTGGTCACGCTTCTTTATCTGTTGCTAATACATTCACAGCAAGAGCAACTTTCAATGTAACTTCTTCTATAACTTTACCTTCAGGTACTACGGCTCAAAGAGACAGCAGCCCAGCAGTAGGTATGATTCGCCATAACAGTCAAACAAATACCTTTGAAGGATACAATAATGGTGCTTGGGGTTCTTTAAGTGGTGCTAGTGGCATATCAAACGTGGTTGATGACACATCACCCCAATTAGGTGGAAACTTAGATGTCCAAGCTAATGAATTAAACACCTCTACAACAAACGGAAATATTAAAGTTACACCAAACGGTACAGGATTATTTGAAATTAAAGGTAATACAAATGATGGGACTTTACAGCTTAACTGTAATGCAAATACTCATGGAGTAAAAATTAAATCCCCTGCTCATAGTGCAGGCCAATCTTATACTATGATTTTGCCTGATAATCAGATAGCAGCAGATAAATTTTTAAAAGTTAAAAGTATTAGTGGTAGTGGAGCAACAGCAGTAGGACAATTAGAATATGCAGATGGCGGTGGCGGTGCTACTGGTGGTGGCGGAGAAAAGATTTTCCATGAATCTGAAAATGAAATGAATAATTCTTACACAATATCAACAAATCACAATGCACTTGTTGCTGGTCCCCTAACTATTGCAAGTGGTGCTACACTTACAATAAATAGTCCTTCAGTTGTAACAATTCCATAATGGCTTTAGTACTTGATGGTGGTTCGAATACAATTACTAATTTGGTAATAAATTCAGCAAATATTACTGATGGCTCTATTGTCAACGCAGATATAAATGCAAGTGCAGCAATAGCAAGTTCAAAACTTTCTGGAAGTTTAGGCAAAATTTTACAAGTTGTTCAAACTTTCAAAAATGATGCTGCAAGCACATCTGGAAATAGTCATAGTGCTATTTCTGGCCTAACTGTTTCCATCACTCCATCTGCAACAAGTAGTAAAATTTTATACTCAGGTCACTTATATTTGGCAAGCACTGGTTCTGAAGCTGTATTTCGTTTAACAAGGACTATTGGCGGTACAACAACTGAAATTGCAACTCCTAGTAATTTTGTAGATGACGAAGATGGTACTTTTGCTCATGGTGGTGGTTCAAGATATGGCGGTCACAGTTTTAACTTTTTGGATTCGCCAAATACTACAAGTGCAACTACATACGGCATTACTTGGCAAACACACTCTGGTACAACATACCTAAATAGAACATGGGACGCTGGTTGGTTTCATGGAATCTCAACAATAACAGCTATGGAGATCGCAGTATAATGGCAAGTATTAATTTAAAACATACATCAGGAAATGGCACTATCTTAAATAGTCCAGCGGCTAACCCTAGTTCTGACATTACTTTAAAATTACCCTCAACGACTGGTTCAGCTGGTCAGGTTTTAAAAGTAGCAAGCGCCAACCATAGTTCAACAAATGCAGAACTCGAGTTCGGTGCAGAAGGTGCAAGTGGTAAAATTCTACAAGTAATTCAAACAAAACTAAATACTGCTGTCTCGATTACTGGGGTTTCTGGTTACGCAGATATAAGTGGTTTTTCAGCATCTATTACAC
>CEPJ01068419.1_pt1 | contig 22839 bp, 20 predicted proteins | sample 530561 | NCBI WGS metagenome assembly CEPJ01 (sample SAMEA2620404, study PRJEB7988) | marine metagenome | biome: marine biome (ENVO:00000447); feature: surface water layer (ENVO:00002042); material: "saline water (ENVO:00002010), including plankton (ENVO:xxxxxxxx)" | depth 5 m
GGGAGAAGAAATAAAAGGACGGATTGATCACACCATACATGTGGTGGAATAATAGGTTCGTTTCTTTAATATGAAAGTTGTTCTTTGGTTGGCCGTTTTATGTGCTTTATTCATAGAATATATCCAAGCTGAGAATACTAAGCCTGCCTATCGAATAAGCTCACCCGTTGAGTACCAAGTTATTCAGAGAGGTGCCCGTAATGAGTCTTGGGTGGAAATAAAGATAACGGCTTCATTGCTGTTTTCTAAAAGCGGACCTCTGGAATATCGTCTGGATAAAAAGAGATCCTGGGAAAAGCTAATAGGGGAATGGCAGAATCAAAATTTTTTATCACGAACGAAGATACCTGCCGGTGGTTGGCACCGCCTAGAAATAAGAGAAGTAGGGAATTCGGATCATCGATCGCAAGTTGTTCAGTTTGGCGTGGGAGAAATCTTTGTGGTGGCAGGGCAATCAAATTCCGGAAATTACGGGGAGGTGAAACAATCGACTCAGACGGGATTTGTTTCCGCTTTTGATTTCGACAATAAGAAGTGGCAACTGGCGAAGGACCCTCAACCGGGGGCTGGTGGAAGAGGTGGAAGTATCATGCCTTTGCTCGGGGATGCTTTGAGTAGGGCATTTAACCTGCCAGTTGGAATCATCGCCTACGGGCAGGGTGGAACAAGCGTACGTGAATGGTTGCCTCGAGGCTCAAGGTTTCCCAATCCACCAACCGTTGAAAATAAGGTTCGAAAAATAAAAGATGGAGAGTGGGAAAGTTTGGGAATGATATATCCCGGATTTGTTCAGCGTATGAAAGCATTCGGAAAGAATGGTTTCCGTGCCGTGCTTTGGCATCAGGGAGAAAGCGATGCCAATCAAAAAGATCCGACACGCACCCTTTCAGGTCGTCTATATGAAAAGTATCTTACCCAATTAATTTCAAAGACCAGAATAGATCTGGAATGGGACGCGCCATGGTTTGTGGCACAAGCCACATACCATGTTCCAGGTGACGAATCGGATCCAAACATTCGTGAAGCGCAGGCAAGTATTTGGAAAAATGGAGTATCCCTTGAGGGCCCGGATACGGATCGGTTAAAAGGCGAACTGCGAGCCCAGGACGGACAGGGTGTTCATTTTAGCGGTCCGGGATTGAAGGCCCATGCCGATGCATGGTTTGATAAGGTAAGCCCATGGCTTGAGCAAAAAGCTAACGTCACCGAGTATAAATTCTCGTTTGGCGCGATTGCCGATTGTCAGTTTTGTTCTGGGCCCAATCGTCGCTCCAGGCATTATTCCGCCTCTGCCGGAAAGCTTAGAGAATGTGTCGCCGAATTGAATAAGCGCGATCTCGAATTTGTTGTCCACCTTGGTGATTTCATAGATCGTGATTACTCCAGTTTTGATACGGTGTTACCCATTTATCAATCCTTACGAATGCCGTCGTATCACGCTCTTGGAAATCATGACTTTGACGTCGCGGACAAATGGAAGCTTGAAGTGCCCAAGCGTATGGGAATGAAATCAAAATACTACGATTTTTCCGTAAAGGACTGGCGATTTGTAGTTCTTGATGGGAATGACGTCAGTTTTCATGCCTATCCCCCCAATAGTCCGCAATATCATGAGGCAGAGAGATATTACGAGGAGAATAAGATTAGTTCTCCCAAGTGGAATGGAGCTGTGGGAGAAAAGCAGTTAAGCTGGCTACGGCACGTTCTGCGGAAAGCGGAAGAAAAAAGGGAGAAGGTTATCTTGTTTTGTCATTTCCCGGTTTATCCCGCAGACCCCCACAATTTATGGAATGCGAAGGAAGTCATTGCATTGCTGGAGGAGTTTTCCTGTGTGAAAGCATACCTCAACGGTCACAATCACAAGGGTGGATACGGCAAAAAGAATGGCATTCATTTCCTTACCCTAAAAGGAATGGTGGAAACGGAAAACAACGCCTACTCCATCATTGGTGTTTATCGGGACGAGCTAAAGGTGTCGGGCTATGGCATAGAGTCCGACCGAAGCTTATTGCTTGGAGAATAAATTTACTCATCCGTTAACTTCGCTTAAATATGGTGTAAGAAATGACTCCCAATCTGTGAATATCCAATAAAATTTATGAAATTACCCTTGTCCATCCTTCTTTCATTTACATCTCTCATGCACTCTTTTTCCTTGAAGGGAGCCAAGGGTATTGAGGAAGCTCTTTTTACTTGGACGGATTCACCGTCTACCACACTGAATGTGATTTGGTTGGTAAAAGAAAAAGATCCAGCGCTTTTTCTTTGGGTCAAAACGGATGATCCGCATCCAAGTTCTGCGGAGGTTAAGAGACATTCTTTTTACAGGGATTCCAAATTAGAGGTTTGTCAGGCCCTGCTAAGGGGGTTGAGCCCAAATACAGGTTACCGGGTATTTTTGGGCGACAAGGAATTTCGCACGCGAACGCTGCCGGCGAAACGACCGGATCGCATCCGTTTTGTGACCGGTGGAGATATGATGCATTCTCCCGAGTGGCACAAGGATGGGGTGAAGGCGATGGTCTAAAGATCCCCCGATTTTGCGCTCTTGGGAGGAGATTTGGCTTATGCAGACGGAAAGTCGTGGGAGCGGTGGCTCGACTGAATTGAGGAGTATGCGGACCATGCAGTATCAAAAGACGGTTATTCCATTCCATTGGTTGTGGCGATCGGCAACCATGAGGTGAACGGCGGATATGGAAAAACTCTCAAGGAAGCGCCTATGTTTTACAACCTATTTCCACTTCCAAAAAAACTGAAATCCTTTTACGCCATCGATCTCTACGAAGATTTATCCGTTGTGGTACTTGACACCTCCCACACGCATTCCATCGAAAGTCAGGTCGAATTTTTACAATCCTCGCTCTTTTCCCGCAAGGCTCGCACCCACTTATTTGCTCTCTATCATTTCCCCGCTTACGGAATTATGAAGGGTGGTTTGAATAGTCCGATAAGTAAAAGCATTCGAAAACATTGGGTTCCCGTGTTTGACCAATGTGGTTTGGATGCGGCATTTGAAAACGATCACCACGTTTACAAGTGTTCGAAACTTTTGAAGGGAGACAAAGCGCATCAGGATGGTACTCTTTACATCGGGGATGGAGCCTGGGGAGTTGGGACTCGTAAACCCGGAGCCAAAGAGTATTGGTACGTTGAAAAATTCGAACCAACCCGACACGTCATTGAAGTTGAAATCAAAGACAACGTCCGCACCTACCGTGCGATCAATCATGACAAGAAAGTGTTCGACCAGTTCGTGGATAAGCGTGATGCAGACAAAAATAATAAGTGAAAAACGTGTAATCAGGCCTTGTTCTTTCGGAGGCTATTTCAAATGATTGACCGTATGAAAAAACCATTCGTTTCAATCACTTCATTATTTTTACTTGGATCTTTATTTGGTCAACCTGAACAACCGGAAATACGAACCTTGGATTCCAAGTTCGCAAAAGAAACCCAATGCCTAAATCCCGAATACCTTTTGTTTTCGGCAAGTAAAACGGGTAAGGATAAACCCGCGCTTTTGATCTATCTTCACGGAGGCGGTGGAGTCGGCAATGACGTTCGTCGCCTGCAAGGGCAGGCCAAAGCTTTGCTTGAGGGAATAGATCGTTTTGAAAAAGGACCTTGCCATGTGGTTGTGCCTCAATGTTCGCGAATTCGAAAAGACGGAGGACGAGGAACCTGGGAGCCCAAGGACTTGAATCTTTTACTTGAGGGACTTGAGTCCAGCCTTGGTTTTGATTCAAAGAGAATATACCTGACCGGTAACAGTATGGGCGGATACGGTTCCTGGACTTGGGGAGGAAACAGTCCGCAGCATTTTGCGGCCATCGCGCCAATCGTTGGGGGAATCGGTCCGGGCGGGCCCAAGGACGTATCTCCGGAATTGGAGCGTTGGGCGTTGAATTTGGCCAAGGTGCCGGTCTATGCATTCGCCGGAGCGAAGGATCGGGTCGTGCCTGCCGAAAGATCCGAACGCATGGTCGCCGCGATTCGCAAGGCAGGTGGCAAGCAGGCGAAGATCAAAGTGTATGCGGATCAGGGTCACAATGCCCGCCAAGTGGTTTATGCGAGCAGAGAATTCTACGACTGGATGTTTTCGAAGGTCAGAAAATAGAGACCTCCGTATTAGGGCTTGTCCAAAGCATTCACACAAGACAGAGAGGTTTTTCCGTAAGATTTGAGAAATACGAGACATACGAAAAATATGAAATTAAGTTTCGGCCCTTTATGTGCGTTGGCATTGCTTGCCAACTCCTTCCTCACTCCTTCATTCTCCGAAAAAGATAGGTCGGGTCAGGAACCACTTTTGCGTAACGGAGACCGTGTTGCCATCGTGGGAGGAGGATTGATCGAGCGGGCGCGATTGAATGGGTATCTTGAGACTGCCCTTACGGTTGGCGCGGGCCCCAAAGTGACTGGCTTGAAATTTCGAAATCTGGGATGGAGCGGAGACACGGTTTTCAATGATGCCCGGTCCTATTTCGGAAAACCTCAGGAAGGTCGCGAGAGGTTAAGCAAGATCATCGGGGAATGGAAGCCCACCGTGGTCTTGCTCAATTACGGGTCAGAGGTTGCCTTGTCATATGGGCGGGCATGGACGGACGAACCCATTGCGCGTGAACGTTGCTCGGGTCCATGGAAGGAAAGCCTGGGTGTTTTTACCGAAGGATTTCAAAAGATGGTTGATGCAATCAGGAAAGAAGCGGGAACTGAACTTCGTAAGATTGTAATCCTGACGCCACCCCCTTTGGAAAACTTGGGGGTGCCCTTACCCGACCATAGGGAAACCAATCGCAGGCTGGCTGAAGTTTGCAGTTCCCTTAAAGGCTTGGCTCAAAAAAACCATTTGGAATTCGCAGATCTTTTTGGTGCGATGAAAGAACTTGAGACGGAACCGTTGACCCATGATGGTTTGCATTTTACCGATATGGGGTACCGCCAATTGGCGGGTGCGCTTTCTTCGGTACTAGGCTATGGACCGCCTCGGAATAACTTTGACGATGATCCCTCGGTTCAAGAAATCAGAAAGGCCGTAATTGAGAAAAACCGTTTATTCTTCCATCGATGGCGACCGGCTAACGAAACTTATCTGTATCTTTTCAGAAAACATGAGCAGGGGAACAATGCGAAGGAAATACCTCAATTTGACCCGCTCATCGAACAAAGTGAAATGGAAATTGAAAGGGCCAGAAGTGAATTTTTCAAAGGTTCTCAAGGTTAACTTTTCCGCACACCTCCCTCTCTCATGAAAAATAAAGTTTCTCATTTCCTCCTTGTCGCTCTTTTATCATCTTACGCACACGGGCAACGCGGTCTCACCAAAATTCCCGATACCTCGATACAAGCCCAACTGGATGCTTTCGTTCTTCCAGAGGGAGCCAAGATCAATCTTTTTGCCAGTGAGCCGGTGGTACGAAATCCCATTCACATGAACTGGGATTCACAAGGCAGATTGTGGGTGGTGGGCAGTCCGCTTTACCCTCATATCAAGCCGGGTCAGGAGGAAAACGATCAAGTCGTTGTTCTCGAGGATACCGACGGAGATGGAGTTGCGGATGAAAGCGTGGTGTTTGCCGATAACCTGCACATACCCACAGGAGTTCTTCCCGGAGACGGTGGCGTGTATGTGGCCAACAGCAATGATGTTTTGTTTTTGGCAGATACCAATGATGATGGGAAAGCAGATCATCGGGAGGTTGTTCTTTCCGGTTTCGGTACGGAGGATACTCATCATATCGTTCATACCTTCAGGTGGGGGCCCGAGGGAATGATGTGGCTGAATCAATCCATTTACATACATACTCATTTGGATACCCCGTATGGCATTCGCAGACTGCTTGGAGGCGGAATGTGGCACTATCGTCCTGAAACCCGACGGTCGGAAGTCTTTATGAAAGGGTTGGTCAACCCATGGGGGCACGTTTTTGACAAGTGGGGTCAAAGCTTTATGACCGATGGAGCTGGTGGACAGGGAATCAACTTTGTTTATCCTCGAGCCGTATTCGTGGCATCACCCGGGGCGCCTCGAAGAGTGCAGGGGCTCAATCCCGGACAGCCCAAGCTGTGCGGATTGGAAGTCTTGTCCGGCACTCATATACCCGAGCATTGGCGTGGTGCGTTGGCTTCACCTGATTTTCGTGGTCATCGCATTAAAACCTATCGTTTGAGTGATAAGGGGAGCGCATTTGAATCGAGGGAGTATAAGGAGTTACTCGCATCCAAGCATGGAGCTTTCCGTCCGATTGACGTTAAAATGGGACCTGACGGAGCAATCTATGTGGCAGATTTATACAATCCGATCATCCAGCATGGTGAAGTGGATTTTCGTGATCCCAGACGTGATCACAAGCATGGACGAATCTGGCGGATCAGTTTTCCGGAGAATCCCCCGGCGCCTTTTACCAAGCCTGCAGAAATGAATTCCAAGGCTCTTGCAGAAGCGTTACTTTTTTCGGAAGAGAATATTGTCAGGGAGCTGGCCACTGCTGAACTACGAACCCGCGATGCTGATAAAATGTTGTCGGCGTTAAATTCTCTGGAGCTGAAAGATGATCTTCACATAGTCCGTCGAGTTTGGGCAACTCAGGCCTTAAATCGGTTGGATATTGGTTTGGCCAAACAATTGACAAAGTCGAAATCACATAATGCAAGGGCGGCTGGTCTGCGTGCCATTTATTACGATGCATCCAATCAAAAATACAAAAACCTATTGTCGATTGCCGAAGAAGCAGTCTCGGACCCATCTCCCCACGTTCGTCTATGGGGTGTGAGTTTGTTGGCTCAACTTAATGATCCCCAAACCGTTGCCATAGCCTTGCGCGCTCTCGAGGGTGTGGAGGTGGATGACTTTCTTGACTTTGCGGTCTGGTCCATATGCAGGGAGCATCGCGACCGCTGGGTGAATGAGATGAAAACGAAAGGGGAGAATCCATTCGATAGCCTTTCTCAACTCCTCTTTGCGTCTTCGGCAATCGGAGAGCCTCTGGGCGCTGATCAAATCCTGGACTCCCTGGCAAAGGGTAAGATAAGGGAAGACAAGAAAGTTTGGGAAGTTGCCAATTGGATTGCCAATAAGGGCACTCCCGCGCATCTGCAAAAATTGCTGGATCTTGCGCTTCAAACGGCGTCGGTAAGTCAGCGGCATGCGTATTTGAATGCCATGCTTACCGCAAAGAAGATTCGAAAAATCAATCCATTAGGAAGCCTTGAAGCGGTGAGGCAATTCATGCAAAGCGAGAATGACACGGTGTGGAGTACCGCGGTTGAATTGGCAGGATTGTGGAAGCTGGAATCTGCCCGTGCAAATTTGGAAGTTACTTTGAAACAGACCGATTCCAGGCGGGTGAGAAAGTATGCGGCAATCAATTCCCTAATCGCTATGGGCGGAGAACAGACGCGGAAATTCTTCGATGAGCAAATTCAGAATCCGCAAGTTTCTTACCCATTAAAATCCGCATTGATCAAAGGACAGCTGAAAATACAACCCCAATTGGCAGCCCGCCGAGCCGTTCATCTCATGCGTAGTATTCCAAAGGGACAAGAACCCAACGCTCTCTTCTCAGCTTTCATTGCCAATAAGGGTGCCTTGCAGGCTCTGACCAAAGAACTTCAGAACAGTAAGTTGCCGGAAGACGTCGCATTGAAAGGAATGCAGTTGGCGGAGAGCGCCCCCACGCGACCGCAGGCTCTGATAAGGGCGCTTCAAGCTTCCGGAGGGTTGAAGCCAATGAAGATGAGCCTTTCGAGGGATGAAATGATTGCCATGATAGATCGCGTCAACACAAAGGGAAATGCAATCCGCGGAGAGAGTGTGTATCGTCGAGAAAACTTACAGTGTGTCGCTTGTCATGCGATTGGAGAAGTCGGTGGTGTGATCGGTCCAAACTTGGTTTCGATTGGAGCCAGCGCACCCGTTGACTATCTGATCGAGTCTCTTTTGGAACCGAGTAAGAAAATTAAGGAAGGATACCACACGAACCTGATTATTCTAAATAACGGTGATTCCTACGCGGGCGGTATTCTTAGCGAAACGGATAGTGAAGTGGTTGTTCGTGATCTTACCGGAAAGCGCAACCGAGTCGCGAAGAGGGACATTGCCAGTCAGACGATATCGCCGGTTTCTCTTATGCCGGTTGGTTTGACCTCTCAGTTGCGTGAGGATGAATTTGTGGACTTGGTACGTTTCATGGTCGAACTTGGAAAGGAAGGAGAGTTTAAAACCAGCTCCCGGCGTTTTGCCCGAAAATGGGAAGTCTTGCCGGCGGGCTCGCCCAATCCCGGAACGATTCACCATTATGGAGCCGGTATGTTCACTCAAGAGTTCAGTGGGTATGAATGGAAGCCCTTTTTCGCCATGGTGGGAGGAGGAATTCCAGTTGATGAAGTGCCGGTGGCGTTGAAAAGGCGGTCCGATGAATATCAGGTTTTGCGAACCCATGTCGAGGTGGCGAAAGCGGGTAAGCACAAGGTCCGCTTGAAGGGAGATTCAAGCAATATGGATTTGTTCCTTGAAGGGGAACCTATCGAGATACCGAGTGGTCGAAGGGAAACGGAACTTGCAATTGATTGCAAAAAGACGGGGAAACAGCAGTTAATGCTTGTCCTTCAGGGACCCCAGTCGGATGGACAGGTTGCGCTGGAGGCCCTGTCCGAGGATTTGAACATGCTGAATTCTTTCTAAGCATGAGGGGTGCATGTTTTGCGATCATCAGTGCCCCACTGCTTTGTCTTGCAGGTTGGGCTAAACCTTTGATCGTCGCCCATAGAGGCTCTTCCTTCGAGCGTCCTGAAAATACCCTCCCTGCCTTTGAACTGGCATGGGAGCAAGGAGCCGATGCGATTGAGGGGGATTTTCTGCTTACCAAGGACAAACAGATCGTTTGTATTCACGACCATTCGACCAAGCGCTTGGCTAATCGCAATCTTGTGGTAGGGGAATCCACCCTTGAGGAGTTGCGAGAACTGGATGTGGGTTCGCACAAGGACCTGAGTTGGAAGGGAACGAAGATTCCCACCATCTCGGAGGTCTTCGCGACCATTCCGGATAAGAAGAAAATTTTCATCGAGGTGAAATGTGGAATGGAAATCATTCCCTATTTGGTCAAGGAAATCGGAAAGAGCAATCTGAAGCCCGAGCAAATCATATTGATTTGTTTCGATCAGGAGGTGATCAAGGCATTCAAGCAAGTCCTGCCGCAGAACAAGGCGTATTGGTTATCCGGTTTCAAGAAAGACAAGGCTGGGGATTGGCTTCCGACCCTAGACAAAGTCCTGATGACGCTCAAAGATACCAACGCGGATGGACTGGATTCCAGCAAGAACGTTCCCAGCGAGATTGCCCGCAAGGTCATGAGGGCAGGTTACGAATGGCATGCCTGGACCGTCAATGACGTAACCACCGCCAAAAACCTGAAAGCTCTCGGAATTCGATCCATCACCACCGACCGACCGGAATTGATCAAAGGTTCCTTGTGAAGGAGTTTCCCTTATTGAGATAAGGTCAATGATCTTATTGTTATCCGTACTTTCACTTATGGGCGCCGTTTATGCTCATCGCTTGGCGTTCAAGCTTGGAGTTAAGAAATCTTTTCTCTCGTAAGGAAATGCCAAGGTCGAGTTTGTGAAGGGCAACCGAGACCAGATGACCTACGAGTTCCTCAAACCCCCTTGCTCCGATCGATTTCACGATCAAGGGCTCAAACCCTTGAAAGGAATAAGCAAAGGAGGGAATGCGTTTTGGGAATCCGCCTAGACAACGGCATGGGTTTGGCCTTTACTGAAAGGCTATGAAAACCAAGAAACCAAACTTTCGTCTCGGCGGATTGCTTCTTTTACCAACTTTGTTCTGCCTTTCGGGGCTCAGCGCCATGGATGGGAAGGAGATCGATCTTTTGACGCCGAAGGCAATAAGCCTAAACAAGAACTGGATTCTCGAAAAAGGGATTCTTTTCCCATCCGAAACTCCCGGTGGCATCATTTGGTCAAAGGAACAATACGATGACTTCGAAATCAGCCTTCAATACAAAACTTCCAACAAGGCCAACAGTGGCCTGTTCTTCAGAACGGATCCGAAGAACGCAGTTCAGGGTGGGTTTGAAATCCAGATCGCCTCACCTGGCATTTACAGTGGCAAACATGTCGTTGGCTCCCTCTATGACGCCAAGGAGCCCATGGTTGAAGCAGGAAAACCCGATGGCGAATGGAATAGGTTAAAACTTATCTGCAAGGGGTCTGAGTTCACCGCTCACTTGAACGGAAAGAAAATCATCGATCTCAATATTGATGACTGGAATGAACCAAATAAAAACCCGGACGGATCCAAAAACAAGTTCAAGGTCGCCTTGAACGAGCTCCCCCAAAAGGGTCATTTCGGCCTTCAATATCACGGTCAACCCGTTTGGTTCAGGAATATCAAAATCAAACCCTTATGATTTTAATCTTGAAATTCATTGCTTTGTAGACCCTGATTTGGAGATGCGCAGGGACCTTTCAGGTAAACATATATTTTATTGTGTTTATGGAAGCTCACTTACAAGATGACATTGTCCAATCTGATTAATACAGATAAATTTACATTAACCCGAACGATAAGGAATCAAAATGGCAGAACCAAAAGGACTGAGTAAACCCGTAAAAATGAAAAGCGACTTGGCTGCATTTCTTGGAGCCTCCGAGCTTCCTCGTACAGAAATCACCCAAAAACTTTGGGACTACATCAAATCGAACAAGTTGCAGACAAGAACTGAAAATGGACAGCCCGAAAACGCAGGTAAGTTCATTGTTGCAGACGCGAAGCTTCTGACGATCTTAAAAAACACTAACACCACGAGCAAAACTGGTAAGGTAACTGATTTAAGAAATCTCAAGGAAGGCGAAACCATCAACATGATGCAAATGGCATCGGTGGTCGGAGCCAATATCGAGTAATTCGATAACCAACGAAACCTGATATTTTTGGTAAAAGAGAACGCGCTTTCCTTGGTGTGAGCGCGTTTTTTTTGGCGCTTGTAGATTTCATGCTTGCCACTCGCTCACTGATCGAAAGAGCATGGATCTGATCCTTCCTTAAAAACCTTTCCCATGTTCAAGCTACCATTCCTTGCGTGCCTGCTGATTTTTTTGAGTGGTTGCATCCAGCAGAAATTTCTTCCTTATCCAGCCGGAACTTGGCGTTTCACCAAGCAAGACTTTCTATTTGGGGTTTCACATACCATCGATTTGTTTTCGGATAAGGCCTTTACCTTAAAAAGCCATAACAGATCCTCGAAAACTTTAGTGAACGATTATTCGATCAACGGTCTCGGAACTTACCTCATTCAGGGGAATGCGATCGAACTTAAGTTTGATGAACCCTACAGGGAAATGAGCTTAGTCGATGGTAATTGGACATCTGATGATCATTACCTCTTGTATGGAAAAATAGATGGCCCGAAAATGAAAATAAGTTTTCCCAACCGGGATATCACCTTTTTCAGAAACGGAAAGCTATGAAGAGGCGCAATCAGAAGGTTTGTCTTACAATTCTCGCGTTCGCCCTTGCGCTCTCTGGCAATGGATGCTTTGCCCCTCCCTCACTGTCCCTGCCCAAGCATCCGGAAAAGCTTTTCGTTTACGAAGGCTTACCTCATCCCTTTCGAGAGCGCGTCTTGTTCGAAAAGGAAAGAAGTGGACAGGAGAATGAGGAAATTCATGGCCATAGGTTTTATTCCCAGAAAACCGAGGCAAAAGGGAGGGATAGGGAGCGTTTGTTACGTTTGCTTCGTCCGACGGGGGGGCTTAGTGCAAAACGTGTTCAAACCGATTGCGGTCCATTCCACCCGGACTTTGGAATTGCCTGGTCGGCGGAGGAGGATGAGTTTTTCCTTATGATTTGCTTTAGCTGCCGTGAGCTTGCTCTATTGGAGAACGCAAAGGAAAAGCTTTTCAACCTTCCGGGAAAAAAACGGGACTGGGAGGAAGCTCTGGCCGTTTTTCAAATCAAAAAGCCAAAGAAAGAATGAATCTGAAAGACCGAAAGCAAATTTTCATCGGCATGATCCTCATCAACGTCGCCCGATTTCTGATGGCCGCGACCTTCCTTACCACTCAGGATAGTTTCAATTCTTCGGATCTCTCTACGAACAAGATGAGCCATAAAGCCCCTTACTCTTCGTGAACCGAAGATCCATCTTTGTTCCCAGGGTATTCGATTTTATGAACGGAGGTTTTCTCTGGAGACGGCTCCTTTGCCTAGCTTTGGGTTGCCTTGGTTCCAACCTTCAGGTCTGGCTTGGAGCTGTCGGCAAGTTGGATGATTTGGAGAGGTTCGCGAATATGGATCCCAAGCCCTTTGTGCTGATTGAGGCGAGTGGCGATAAAATCAAGAATCGGGGTCAAGGGGTAGTGCTCAGTGAGGATGGGTTGGTGATCTCCGTGGGTCATGCTTCTTGGCTCGAAGAGGAGAGGGCTTATTCCAATCGGTTTCGGATTAGTTTTCGTGGGAAGAAGAACGGGTTGCCCGAAGGCGAAGTTCACCGGCACACCACCCGCTTTTCGGATCGCGAGGGGACAAGCTTCTTGGAGACTTACTATCAGGCCGAACAGATTCGTTTCGAGGGCTCGAGATTCTTGGACGGAGCGGATTTGGGTGTATTTAAGATAAGGGGGAAAGGGAGATTCCCTCGAATCGAATTCTTTTCTCAGAGCCAGCCTGATATGGAAATTGGAGAAACCCTATACTTATGCCATTATAATTTCCCTCATAAACCGGCCGACCCCTTTTTCCTGATCAATCCGATTGAGGTGGTTGGGGTTGCTCAAACATCCAGCGGAATGCAGTATTTGGCCAAGGGATATTATCGGGTTGGCTCGAGTGGAGGCGCCATCCTCAAGAATGGGAAGCTCATCGGTATCCAGAGTTCGGCTTATACCGTAAACGCAAAGGGGGTGGGAGAAATTCCGCTCGGATTGGTCTCTTTCCATTTGGTTTGGAAGGACCGTCTTTCCCCGATCCTCGAAACCAAACGCCCCGCAAAGCCCGAAAAGTAAGGAAGCCTAGTTTCGCGCGCTGGGTTTCCGTAGCTCAAAGGATGGAACCGCGCCTATGAAAAAACTGAAGAGACGGATCGTAAGATTGACAACCAGTCGATCAGTTACTCTCGCTGAGGGCTTCCAAAATAAGCAGAAAAAGATTTATGATGTCCAAGTAGATGTTTACCGCCAAATCGACAGCGGTTCCCCACGATTCGTCTCCCCTGGCCATGGCTTTTTCCAAACGATTGAAATCATATATGAGATAAAAGGTGAAGAGGACGATGCCCCCGATCGTCTGAATCATGCTGAAAGAACTGTCTTTGATGACGTAAGCCTTGAAAAGGCGAAGGATCACAAAGGCCAAAATGAAGAAAAACAGAAAACTGCCCAAGAAGCCGAAATCGGTTTCCGAGAAATATACGATTCCTGCGGTCATGAAAACGGAAAGAGTAGTTGCGACTAAGGCGAAGAAAACGTTATTTTGCCATTTCTGAGAATAACGATCGTGGTCTTGGGTCAGCACTTCTTGCTTAAATCTGTTATGAACCTGAATCATTTCCTGGGAGTCGGCCTCATAAGTTTTTTCGGGAGAGTCTACGTAAAAATATACGGTTTTCTTGTTTTCGTCCCCTCCCCAAAAGCTTTTCTTCATTTGTACGGTTTTGCTCTTAAGTCCGAGTTTTTGCCTGTATTTTCTAAATTTGAATGACTCCCCGAACATGGTGATGGTGGGTCCCATACTCCATCCGATGCAAAAGGAAAAGGCGGCCAGGGCATAGAGGTTATTCGGAAAAACGTCCGCTTGGTTCCAAACGATGAAAAGGGTGAGAAAGGTGCCTCCAATCGTTAGAATCGATTCTTGGGTCGTTTCGTAAGCCTTGTTGACTCTTGCTGCGATGGACGTAATCACCAACATGCCACCGACTAGCACAAACGTTTTGAAAAATAGGACCTCATTCATGGTTTTGCTCCCTCTGCTGAAATTTCAGTTTAATGGTTAAAGCTAAAGCAGGTAGCTTAAGATTAATTTATGCAAGAAAATAATTGTCCTAATCAAAGCTGTTTTTCTCCACGTCAGTTTTCGGCCAGTAAGAGCTTTTCCCTTTACCGAAGACAATATGAGGAATGCAGGGCGGTTGCAGTTTTATTCCTTCTTACTTTTTTCAATAGGGAAAAGATCAAAGCCGAGAGGGCACGCAAAGACGCTGGAAGCATTCATCTCTTGGCATTCATATCAAGACGCCAAAGCTTACGATGAGACTGATGGCACAGAAAGACCAAGCCGATTGCCAGGATCACGGCGTAAATCGGCACTCCGATGGAAAAATAACTACGGACAGGGTCGAAATGAATGATCGCAGTATTGAGGGCCACAAAGTAGATCCTGATTTCAGTTGGGCCTATTCCCAAAAAATAGATTTCAAATTCGTTGGTGGCCGCGAAGCTCAAAAACGAATTTACCATATAGCCACTGGTTATTGCTAGAATTGCAAAAAACCACCATTCCAGATCTTGATCCATGGGGGCAATCATTGCATACGCTATGATCAACGCGCTTTGAAACACAAAATCCAAAAAGTGATCCATGTAGAATCCCCACTTCACGAGCCCAGTGTTTCGGGTTCGTCCGACTGCTCCGTCAAAAAGGTCGGTCAGGTACTGGAGGGCAATCGCAACAGAAACTCCCCAAAACCAAAGGATTTGTCCCGAGACGCGGACTTGCCAAGCGCAGAAGATTACCAAACCGGTCCACACCAGCGTAAGCAGGGTGAGGTGATAGGTTTCCAACCAATTGGGTATTCGGTTTACCCAGCGAAGGACAAATGCCTTCTCCCATGGACCAAGAATGGATTCTCCTTTTTTGAAGGCCCCTCCAAATCCTTTCTTCTCCATATGATTCCAAGGGGTTTTCGAAGCGGGACGAACGATTGGTGGTTGAGTTTATCTTCAATCGATGAAGGAAACCGTTTGGTTTTCCCTGATTTTCTTAGAGTAGATTTTGCCGTCCAACTTATATTTCAGATCAAGAACCTTCACCGTTCCACCTGCCGGATCTTTGCCTGCAAGTTTGTTTGTCATGGCAAAATCGTACTGGAAATCATCGAGTTGTTTTTGAATGACTTTGCGAACGTCCATCTGGCGTTTTGGATTTCCCGCTTCCCCATAAATGGCGCTGAGCAATTCAATCTGAAGCTTTTGGAGGGGCCGGAAAATTTTATGTTTTTTGTCCCCCGCAGAGATGAAATAAGCAATTAAATCCTTAAGCTCCTCTGCATTCATCGAATTGATGAGACCACCCGGCATCATGGAAATCTTCGATCCCTTCTTGGCTTTTACGTCCGCCACCTTGACTTTTTTTAAGTTGAGTGGATCCAATCCTGATTGAACGAGGGCATATTCTCCGTTTTCTTCGGCGACCACTTGTCCCATAACGATGGAACCATCTTTCATGGTGAGCTCATGCTGTTCGAATTGTTCGGAAACCACCATGTTGGGGTGAATTGTGGATTCAAGGATCGATTTGTAATCACTCCGCTTCGCGAGATTCGTCAAGTCAGGGCCAACCCCGCCGCCTTCATCTCCAAAACGGTGGCAGGCAACGCATAGCCCGGCCGAGAACATTTTTTTCCCATTGCCGTAGTTACGGCCAGCCAAGGGTTCTTTGTTCAGCTCTTTGAGGGCGGATTCGACCGTCCATGCAATCCCGGGTCCTGCGGCTCGTGGAAGCTTGGCAAGATCCACGCTTTTCACTTCTCCCATGAGGTATTGCAAGGAGACCCTCTCCCTTTCCGGAACGGAGGCGATGGCGGATTCTCGGATTTTTTGGATATAACCGGAAAACATGTTTCCGCCCTTTTTGGAGGCGAGTTTCTGGAGCTCTTCCAGGTAGGCTTTTCGATCGTCCATGGACCAACCCGACTGCACGTCCTTTAGACAGAAAAGCAGATGGATGTTAAGGACGTTGGGGGCGGCATCCGCCTCCATGGTACTCAAAATCCGTCCTCCGTAACCTTTGTGACGTTTCATGACTTCAGCGTCAAAATCGGGAATCTTTGCCTGAGTCGTCTTCATCAGCGCGATGGTTTTGCGAACTACGGAAGGATGCTCCAGAAAGCATAAGACTCTGCACAGCTCTTCGTTCAGGTTGTCGTCCTCGGACGGGAAAAAAGGATCAAGTTGTTCGCCGATCGCCTTTGCCGTTTGGGTGCCAGGTTTGCCGCCACGGCTCATGATTACGGAATAGGTTCGAAGAAGAGCGAGTTGGCCCGATTTTCCCAAAGCTTTGAAATTGACTTTTAGCAAGCGTTTGACGCTAGGTTCGAGGCTGCCATCGAGATCGCTGCGAGCCAAGCCAAGGAGTGCGTGAATTGCAGCGAGATCGACGGTTTCGGCATAGGCTAGACCTGCCCAGGTTTTTGGGTCCTGCCACTCCAGGGCAATGCGAGCGGCATAACGGATATGATAGTCTTCACTGGCAAGATAAGGCCATGCCGCTTCGACTGCTCTCGGATGCCTTTTGCCATGGAAGGATTCAAGCGTTCTCCTCGTTGCCCGGGATTGGGCATGCAAACTGGTCGTGTCGAGTTCGGACAACTCGGTCGAAGCGTTTCCTTTGTAGGAGACCCGGTAGAGGTAGGATTGACCTCCCCGACCACCCACGCAGAAGTACATGTTTCCATCGGGTCCTACATCAACGTCGGTCAACGCCAGGGCCCCTTGGGTATTGGAGAGAAATTCTCTTTTTTCTCCAACGTAAGAAGATCCGTTCGGCTTGAGATGAATGGAATACATGGTGGCAAAAGTCCAATCGCATATGAACAAGGCATCCCGGTAATGGGTGGGAAACTTGGCATGGGTTCCGGCGATCACTCCGGTTGGGCATCCGGGACCTACGTCCACTACGGATCCGACCGTATCAGGAAAGTATTTTCTCCATTTTTTGGAAGTCGCTCGCCATCCGCTCTCACCACCTGACACCCCATGATTGATCCGGGTGGGACGGTACCAGGGAGCTCCGATATCCCACTCCATGTCGGCATCGTAAACGAACAACTCTCCATCTCGGTTCAAGGCGAAGTCACATGGGTTTCTGTATCCCATGTTGAGCATTTCACGCTCCTTGCCATCCGGGCTCAACCTCATCACCCATCCACCCGGAGCCTTCCCTTGCGACATATGTCCGTAGGCGTAGTTTTCGAGAAGTACGTCGTCTTTCCAATTGGTGGGAATTCTCGACTTTTGGAATTTGGGGGCTTGGGTGGCATTCCCGGCAATCACGTAAATGCTTTTCCCATCCGGAGAAACGATTATGGAGTGCGGTCCGTGTTCGCCGCCTCCGGCCATCTCGGCCAAAAATTCCGTTGGTCCGAGACTTCCGTCCGCCATCACCTTGGCCCGCGTGAGCTTTCGGTTACCCATCATGTAAAGGTGATCGAAGGCATACAACATTCCGTAAAGGGAGGATTCCACGTTCAGTTTTTTGATTTTAGTTTCGTCGACCTTCTCCCCGGCTTTGGGAATTTCCAAAGAAAAGGTGCCCGCTTTTTGCTGATCGGACACGGTCAGGCGACCTTGTTTGTCGAAAGCCATGGCAATCCATGAACCGTGCTTTTGCTTGTTGACCTTGTGAATGAGTTCGACTTCGAAACCAGGAGGTACGTTCAGTCCGGTGGATGGGTCAACGATTGGCTTTTCAAGCGGAGGCAGCGAATATTTCCCAAAAGACGATGAGACTAGGCTGATGAGGAGAAGTGTGGACAGGTTTATGGTACGCATGATTGAACCTCAATGGTTGGCGATAAGTGGAAGTTATGGGGAGACGAATACCCTTATAAAAACATTTGTAATCATGAAAAAGGCAAAAAGGCGTTTCGGAAAGGAAGCAAGGAGTCGGAGTTGGCTTAAGGCTTTTGCGCACCCACCGATTGTTGAAAAACGTATTTGAGGAAATCGGCGCTGTTCATTTCCGGTTCCTCGTTCTCAGCGACTGAGATGTGGCATGGGATGCCAACCTGTTCGCACTTCGCCTTGAGCAGGCGCCCGAATCCGGCGTGGTGGATGCCGTCACCCTTGACTACCGGTACGGGGGCGGGTTTGCCGTATCGAATCCAAACCGGAGGATCGTCCTTGGTAACGTGAGTGAGGGGAGAGCATTCAAGGGAAAGCGCCTTATACTTGTCCCAGTCCTTCATGAGCTGCTCGTGGCTGGTTGCCCCGACGGTTTTCCAGATCATGGGGTGACGTATGCAAGCCGGGCCGATTTTCCTCTCCAACAGAAAAGGATCAAGAGTTGTTTGCCCCCCCATGGCTACGGCGCCACAGACACGGGAGGATTCGCGGAGCACGGGATCCTTGCTCTTGGGATCAGCCAGGTCTTCGTGGTAGGCAAGCCACATGCTTGATGCGGCTCCAGCCGAACCACCGGTTACGGCAATGCGGGTGGGGTCGAAATTCCAAGCTTTGGCCTTGGTCCGCAAAAATTGAATGGCCCGGGCGGCGTCATGGACGGCTGCGGGAAGCAAAGCCTTGCCGGCAAGACGATAGTCGATCGAAGCATAACTGTAACCATTGCTTAGTTGATTTGTCCCAACGGTTTCATTTTTCTTGCCGCCAATCCAGCCTCCTCCGTGGATATGAACGAGTAGGGGGGTCGGTTTTTTGGAATCGATCTTCCAAAAATTAAGAACCATCTCCTCGTGCGGTCCATAGGAAACCTGTTTGTAGGTGGGATCCACCTTTTGGGCGAGAAGGGGCGAGAGTAGAAGGAGGGAAAAAAGGGAGGTAATCGACTTCTTGAACATAAGATTCTTATCTGCTCGAAGGATAGCTTGGGCAAGCTTTTCCTTGCCTTTGTCCCAAGATTTCGAATCCAATGCTCGATTATGATAGATTCCTCCTTGGCAATCGACTTCCATCGCAACCTTTCCGGTCCGGGATGAGGCATGCATCGTTTTGCATTCTCCCCGCCCTTTTCCTCTTCGCTCGCGTTTCCGGGAGTCCAGAAGGTGAAATCTCGGAGGCATCCATGCAGAAGACCGTGAAGGAGAAGCAGACGGTCGTTCTCGTTCATGGACAGGGTAGAACGAGGTTTTCCATGGTAATTTTGGAGAAGAGGTTTGCCTCGGCTGGATTTCGGACGGCGAATTTTCCCTACAACCAAGCCATTCATTCCTTGAATGAGATATCCAGCCAACTCATCGAATTCATCGAAACCAAGGTAGAGACCGAGAGCTATCACCTCATAGGTCATTCGCTCGGAGGCATCCTTATTCGGGACGCATTCCGAAAGGAATACCCCAAAGGTTTGGGCAAAGTGATTATGCTTGCTCCTCCGAATCGCCCGGCTCACTTGGCCAAGCTCTTGCAAGGAAACCCGATTTACCGTTGGATGACTGGTGACAGCGGACAGAAATTATCCGAGGAGGCTTTCTATGAAACTCTCCCCGTCCCCACTGTGCCCTTTGGAGTCATTGCCGGGGACAAGGGTCAGAAGCTGACCTTCAACGAACCTAATGACGGGGTGGTCACCGTCCGATCCACCAAGCTTGAGGGGATGGCGGATTGGGCACTTCTGAACCATGGGCATACCTTCATTATGAATTGTCGTGATACCTTCGAGTGCTGCCTGCGTTTCATCGAGACAACCCGCTTCCTTCCAAGCGAAGCGAATGCGACCGAGTAGGGGAGCGAACGGTTTATTTCCGGAGAATGGTCAGTCCAGATAAAGGGTGTCCGATTGCATGTCATATCGTTTCCAATCGGCATTCTGGAGATCCTTTTGATCGGGGAAGGCTCGAGGACAGATTTCCACGACGGCGTTTTCCCTGATGGCAACGCCCGCGTTTTTCAGCCACCGCTTCGCTCGTTTGATTTGATCGGCTTGGGAGCTTTCCAAGGAATCGACGCCAGTCCTATTTTTGACCGGAGAAAATTGATCCAAGCGGTCGGCCTCGAGGATCACAGGGTTCTTGGCGAGAGGTAGGGCGTCGAATACGAAGGTTTCGAACTTAACCGCATTCGGATTATCGGGTTCGATAAGCTTTCCCGCTTCATTCAGATGAGCGACTTTCTTTTCCGCCCGGTGGTAAGGCAACTTGATTTCTCCGCTTGCGAATTGCTGGATGAAATCCCTGCGTAGGAGGTGAATCGCCGGGCTGCCGGCACGGTATTTGATGCGCCCTTGGGCATCTTTTTCCAAAGCCTTGTCATTCGGCAGATCGGAATATTCTATGATCGCGAGACGGTCGCCGATGGATACGAAATTACCAAGCTTTTCAAAGGGGCCGGTTTTGGTGATGGAGCGACTGGACATATCCGATTTCTTCAAGTCGTGCAGTCCTATGAAAAAGGGATTGATGGGACTGACCAATGGATTGTCCACTTGAAAGTATGAGACGTGTTCGATTCCTCGGGTCTCCATGTCGGCGATCGAACCGGAATCGATCAGGGCCTTCAGCGAACCTCCGTGTCCATTGGGAGAGAGTGCGAGGGAGTCTTCGGTGGCCAGCAGAAGATTACCGTCGAAATCGGTCGCAGGCATTACCCCTTGGGCGAAGAATTTGAGGTTATTTTGGCCCAGACCATAAAACTTACGCTTGGTGAAATGGGAAACGGTGGCTTCCAAATTCAAGGGGCTGCACATAACGTACCATGGAATGACGACTCCGTGCTTCTCCGACATTCCCAGAATCTGTTCGGCGAAGAGCTGAAAGAGAGGCTTCCCATTGATTGGACTGACCGCGAGTGTCCCTTTGGGCCCATCGTAGCCAAGGCGGGTTCCCTGACCTCCGGCTACGGTGAAAGCCGCGATCTTTCCTGCTCGCACAAGGCTCTCACCATGCTCAAACGCTTGTTCATATAGAATTTTTTGCTCTGAGTTCTCGGGGATTAGGGGAAAGTAGGAGGCTGGGCCATAGCTTTCGGGCAAACCGGTCTCGTCCTTCTTGAAAATGCATTCCATCAAAGCGGTTTCGAGTTCGTCCCAATCGAGCGTTTCGACTTGTTGCGAAAGATTGGAGTTGGTGGCCGCCAATTTCCTCATGCGGAGCTTATTTCTTTGGATGACTTCCATGCTTTTGATTTTTAAGTTCGAAAACCGAGACTGGCAATTTTCAATCGTCTGCGATTGCGTAACGAATACCTCCGGAATGAAGGATGTGACTCGCTCTTTCTCAAAAACCGCAGAAAGGGGGAACGGACTAGGAAAAAAGCGCAAGTTGTGGTTTGCCTTTGTGAGCTACGGTGAAGGGGCGAACCGTCGGGCTGTAAAGCACGTGATCCACGGGTATGCCCAATCCATGAGCAATCGTCGCATTGAAATCGGGTATGGTCATTGCCCCTTCGATCACTTCTTCCGCACCCTCCGACGTCTTGCCGTGTACGTATCCGCCTTTGAATCCTCCGCCTGCAACTACGCTGGTGAATGCCTGAGGATAGTGATCTCTCCCGACGTTTTGATTGATAAGCGGAGTTCTGCCGAATTCGGTCGTCAGTACGACGATCGTATCCTGAAGTTTTCCAAGACGATGCAAGTCATCGAGCAGGGCTGCAACTGCCTGATCCATGGTGTGACAGAGCTCGGGGAGCGAAGTGAAGTTATTCTGATGCGTGTCCCATCCGCCAAAACTCACTTCCACGGTGCGTACGTTGCGTTCGATCAATCGGCGGGCAAGCAGGCATCCTTGTCCGAAAGGTTCCTTCCCATAACGGTCTCGAGTTGTCGCATCCTCCTTATGTATGTTGAAAGCAGACAAATCCGGGCTGTCCATAAGCCGGACGGCGTCGGCGTACATGTCTCCATAGGCTCGTACGGATTTTGGGTGGTATCGTTTAATGAACTCTGCATCGATGTCATGGGCCAGACTGATTCTGCGGGCGAAGCGATCCTCATTCACCAGACTATGGGCGTATTTTAGCCCCGATTGAGGCTCGTTGATTGCCAGGGGCTCGAATTCGGGTTCGAAGAAACCGCCGCTTCCGTGAAAACGGCTTTCCTTTCCAATGAATACGGATGCCGGGAGCGTGGGATTGAGTTTGCCACGGAGCTTATGGTGCCAAGCCCCAAGACCGGGATGCCGAATGGTGGCTCTTTGCTGGTAGCTCGTATGCATGAAATAATTTCCCTTTTCATGATCTCCCGCAGTTGAGGTGAGTGAATTCACTATGCAGAGTTTTTCCGCATGCTTGGCGAGGTTGGGGAGATGGCTGGAAATTCTGATTCCTTCGACGTTGGTATTCAGAGGGGTGGTCGAACCTTGGTTCTCGTGGCCGGTCTTCAAGTCGAAGGTGTCGATATGACTCATGCCACCTTCCATATAGAGATAGATAAGCTGCTTTGCGGGATTGGTCAGAGGGGCCGGGGCACTTTTTTCTCCGGCGGCGCCAAAACTGTCATAGGACGTCACACCGAGAAAACTGCCGGCTGCAAGTTCAAGGAAACGTCGTCGGTTGAAATCGGATTTATTCATTGTATGAAGATAAATTGGCGTGAGTTAAGTAGAGCCCATATGAGATCTTCGAAAATCTCCTCTCCGTAACTTTTAAAATCGGCAAGTACCCTTTGTTTTTCTTTTTCGGTCGGTTGCCGACAAAGCATGGCTTGATAAATGCGATCGATTTTTTCATCTGGATTTTCCAAACCCATTAACTGAGAGCCGAGTACCGAATTCGAATTGTGTATGGCAAGATGCAGCGGACTGTTCAGCAAGTAGAGGGCTTGGGGTACGGAGGCATGGGAGGATGCGTTTTCGATCACTTCTCGATCGGATTGCCCGAAGTCTCTCAGAAAATGTCCACGGCGAGCAGGGGAATCGAGCTCGACCG
>CEPJ01067490.1_pt1 | contig 22383 bp, 32 predicted proteins | sample 530561 | NCBI WGS metagenome assembly CEPJ01 (sample SAMEA2620404, study PRJEB7988) | marine metagenome | biome: marine biome (ENVO:00000447); feature: surface water layer (ENVO:00002042); material: "saline water (ENVO:00002010), including plankton (ENVO:xxxxxxxx)" | depth 5 m
CGACAGAATAAAAGATAACATCTTGGATAAGATTGCCGAGATGTCACTAGAAGATAAAAAATTATATCTAATTAATTATGTTAAAAATGTATTGATAGATTATGATGAAGACGAACTTGATGAAGCAGTAGCGGAAGTCATGTGGGAAGAACAATCCGAAGGAGGAATATGATGAATGAAGTTAGATATGTTTCGGCAAGATACGAAACTAATATTCACTATGACTTAAATGACATAGCAAAAGAAAAAGGTTTTAATGTTGCTGATATTATAAGTGTGGAGACCGGTAAATGGGCAACACTTGAAATTACTTTAAAAGATGGTCACTCCATCTATATTCAGCATTCCCCTAATGGAGACGAGACAGATTGGAAGTGGGCAACCAAAGAATATTTTTATGATAAAGATTATGGAAACTTAGACACAGAAGATGTTAAGTATGAAATGGAACAAGCAGTAAAAAGACTGGAGGAGGATTATTAATGACAACGTTGAAAGATAGAATAGGAGATAGACTTGCTAGTATGAATGAAATATCTAGCAGACTTACTCACAAAACATTCAATAGAATTGTTACTGAAACTTATGATGAATTAGTTGTTAACTATACATCTTATGGTATGGAAGTTAATGACTTAACCATCTTTGATACACTAGAAACAGTAATTGCTGAGTGTATAAATGGTTATTTTGATAGTGAGATTTAAAGCTAGATTAACTAGCAGTAATACCCTAGCATATTTAGACGAAGTAAAGCTGTTAGAGAGGACTTATGGAGCTCTCAGAGGGTGTTACAAACTAGTATCTAACCTAAACATTATTGAATTAATTAAAAAATTAACTATTGTAATTAACAAAAAAATATGTTATAATCTTTATAAGTATTATAAATTATAATTATTATTATAATAAATATATTATAAAGTTTTATAACACTATAATAAATATGAGATAAAAATATGGATAGAATATATGATAAAGTAGTAGACGAATATTACGACAATGCTCCAGTAGTAGACACTAATGTTGAGAGTGATGAGGTTTACGAACATGGCAGTTAAACGACAAGTTACTAGCATTAAACATGTTAAGAAATCTACTTCGCAAGGTGAAGCAGGTCGTGGTAGAAGAGTTAAAAAATCTACTAAACATTTAAATAAACATAAACGCAGACAACAAAAACTTAAATATAGAGGACAAGGAAAATGAATGAGATATTTTTTAGTATTGGATTAGTTTTAGTAGTAATCATAGCAACTAGTACTTTTGTTTTATTTGGTTTAGCCGGTGGATTTTCAAACTTATTTAAAACAAAAAAGAAATCAGATAAAGATAGAGGAGCATGGTAATGAAAAATATTTTTAAAGTGTTGTGGTCTAACCCTGATAAAGGAACTTGGGAAGACCCTGACCCAGAAGATTTAACGGTAGACAATGCATATAAAACTCGTTGGATATGGTATCATACTATTCTGGGAATTGAGTTAGCTCTGACAAATATTTTGTTAATAGCTATTTTAGTTTTGTTAGGAGTAAAATTATAATGGCACAAATGCAAGAAATGATTTTTATGAAGATGACTAATGGCGAATATATTTACGGGACTAATTTAGATATTGGTAAGTATAGTGTGAAACATGATTGCGAGTGTGAGTTTGAGTTTGACCATGTACCGCCAATGAAACTAGAAGGACAAGGCGGTTACTCTGAAGGGTCAAGAGCATTTAAATATGTTGGTAAAGACCACGACCCTATGCAAGTATCGAGACCACCGAGACAAAAAATTAAATTAAATAATGGTGAAGAAATACATACTGGCGGTTGGGATTATGAAACTGGTGAGTACGTTCACATAGAAAAATGGTAGAGGTAAATTATGTATGATGGTTATTTATTAATGTTTTGTATAGTTACATTTACTTTTGCAATCGCATTAGTATTTATTTTACAACCTAAAGAAACTAAAAAGTTTGACAAACAAGGTATGGTACAGTACCGAGACAATGATTATTGAGGTAGCACAATGAATATATTTTATTTTTATGACTGTCCAGTTTTATCAGCACAAGCACAACCAGACAAAATGCTAGTCAAAATGCCACTGGAAACAGCACAAATGTTATGCACAGCACATAGAGAACTGGATGGTAATGAGTATGCAGATAAGGTAGGACTTTACAAACGAGCATACTGGAATCATCCTTGTACAGTTTGGGCAAGAAAATCAAAAGCAAACTATCAATGGTTGTATGACCACTTCATTGCTTTAGGAAATGAATATAAATATAGATATGGTAGGGAACATGCGAGTATTACTAAACTTAGTAAAGCTCTAAAAAAAGTACCTGCAAACATTTATGATTACGATTTATCTTTAGGGGATATGCCGTCTGACCATCCCATAGTACGTAAGTGGAACATGACACCACTAGCACAAGCTATGCCAGACGAATACAAACATGAAGACCCTATCGTTGCTTATCGTAGGTATGTTATTAACGAAAAGCACTATGCCAAGTGGGAGAAAGGTAGGTCAAAACCTAAGTGGTGGAATAAAGATTATGCAGAAGCACTTGCAATTTAATTATAGTTATGGTATAATATGGGTCTTATGTGTAATACAGTTGCCCTCATTTTAACCTTCATAACTGTATAACTTGATTGCAATAATCAAACAAGTTTGAGGTCTTGTACACTAAAACCTCACAGAATTTTAGTGGTTAGTTATAAAACCTAGATTAAATTCGGGGATATTAACCATAGGTGATAGTAGAAAGATTGGTACTGCAGAAGAATGTAGGAGAAATAGCCACCTACACTTCTACTATCATCGCTTAATTTAAAATAATTCGGGTAGTTAGGAGTGAGCCTTTGTAAAAGCCTTTGGAAGTCTGTACTGTTTTATACAGGGTGACGATGAAGAAGGTTAAGGATAAAACATGAATGAGAACTAAACCACCACATGACTAGCTACCTCTTTAAATGAGGTATATGAAAAAACAAAAACAACAAATAGACTACGGCATGTACGCAGAAAATATTAATGATGTCCTGTATTATAATGCTCCGGACTATCAGTTTACTTTAGCTGATGAGAAGTATCATAACTACGCTACACTAGTGGTTGGCAGTAATCATTTAAGGATAACTAAAAATGATACTGGATTATCTACTAAAGATTTAAAAGAACATATCATCAATGAGTGGTTTGCCGAAGAGAACGAAATGACTAGGCAAAAAAATAATGCAAAGCGAAAAGAAAAAAGACTTGCAAAATAAATTTACTTGTGATATAATATATCAAGTTTTAAACAATGAATACATTACAGAGAGGAAATATTATGTATGAATATATAGAAGGAAAGGCGATGTGGGCTAATGTTAGTACCCCTAACACTAGATTCGGAGACCCTAAATATCAGATAACAGTTTTGACTGACTCTGATACCGCTTCTAAATTAGAAGCACAAGGACTATCTCAAGTCAGAGATAGAACTGGACAACCTAAATATGATGAACCTGCTTTTTCATTTAGTAGAAAAGTACAAGTAGGTACACGTGTTAATGAAGCACCTAAGTTAGTTGATGCAGACAACAAACCATTAGATGTATTGGTAGGTAATGGTTCATTAGTTAAGGTTAAAATTAAACCATATCAAAATAACTATGGTACATTTGCTGAATTAATAGCAGTAAAAGTAAATGAGTTAGTTGAGTATTCAGAACCTGATTCTGAGAATGAAGAATTTTAGTATGATTATTTCAATTAAAAATGAAGAAGGCGAAGTATCTTATGACATTAATAATATAAAAGATACAGCTAGACAAGGAGAAGCTAGAGTTATCATTCAAAAGGTAGGAACTTTAGAAGTGATTAACGAAGCTTTAAGTTTTACTATTGCTACACACAGAGCAAACTTAGAAAAACTTTTACTTGATTCCGAAGAAGCTAAAATAATTCCAGAGGAATCTGAAGAAAAAGATATTAAACAATAACAAAAACGTGAGGGCAAACATGACAACTACTTGGGATAAAGTGCATCAACCCTGTCCTTTATGTGGCAGTAGCGATGCAGTAGGTGTAAACGAAGATGGTTCAGCTAAATGTTTTAGTTGCGATTCTTTCATGCCCAACTATAATGAATTATGTGAGGGAAAAAATATGGAGGTAAAACCGCAAACAACTAAGCAGCCAGATAGTATTGAGGTAGGTTCTTTTTCTGCTTTAACAGACAGAAAAATAAGTAAGGACACTGCTCAAAAATATGGAGTAAAAGTTGTCCACGACTTGCAAGGTAATGTTATTAAACATATGTATCCGTTTTATAACGGACATGAGATTTCAGCTACCAAGACTAGAAATGTTAGAGAGAAACAATTTTTCTGGCAAGGAACTAAATCTGATACCGGATTGTTTGGTCAACAACTTTTTAAGAGTGGCAAATACATTACCATTACTGAAGGTGAATGTGATGCCATGTCTGCCTATGAGTTACTTGGTAGCAAGTGGGCAGTAGTATCTATTAAAAGTGGAGCAGCCGGTGCAGTTAAAGATGTAAAAGAAAATTTAGATTTCTTTGACGACTTTGATAATGTTATTATTGCTTTTGACAATGACAAAGCCGGTAAGGAAGCTTCAAAGAAAGTAGCTAGACTATTTAAACCTAGTAAAGCTAAGATACTAACACTACCTAATGGTTGGAAAGACCCTAACGATATGCTTAGAAATAATAAGCATAAAGAGTTTGTTGAATCTTGGTGGGCATCGAAAGTCTATACTCCGTCTGGAGTTATAAATGTTTCTGAACAAAGGGATAAATTTCACAATAGAGAAAAGAAAGAGAGTATTCCTTTTCCTTGGGAAGGTTTAAATGATAAGTTATATGGATTAAGACAAGGCGAGTTAGTTACTTTAACAGGTGGTACAGGACTTGGTAAGTCTTCAGTCACTAGAGAACTTGAGCATCATCTTATTAAAAGCACCACAGACAATGTAGGAGTAATTGCACTTGAGGAAGATTGGCGAAGAACGATTGATGGTATTTTATCTATTGAAGCTAATGCTAGACTTTATATAGACCAAGAACGAGAAAAGTTTAGTAAAGAAGAGTTAGATAAATTCTTTGATATACTTTATGATGGTGAAAATAAAAATAGAGTATGGGTTCATGCTCATTTTGGAACGAATGATATAGACGATATATTTTCTAAGTTAAGGTATATGATTATTGGTTGTGAATGTAAATGGGTAGTTGTGGACCACTTGCACATGTTGGTTAGTGCTGTATCGGAAGGTGATGAAAGACGAGCCATAGATACTATCATGACTAGGCTAAGAAGTTTAGTAGAAGAAACTGGTGCAGGAATAGTACTTGTGTCACACTTGAGAAGAGTTGACGGTAACAAAGGACATGAGAATGGTGTTGAAGTATCACTCTCACATTTAAGAGGTTCAAATAGTATTGGACAACTATCTGATTGTGTGATAGCATTAGAAAGAAATCAACAGTCAGATGACATAGATGAAGCTAGAACTACTAGGGTACGAGTATTAAAATCTAGATACACTGGAGATGTAGGACTAGCAACTCATTTATTATATGATGGTGAGACTGGTAGATTATCAGAGATAGATACTTCTGATATTAAAGTTGATTTAAATGACGAAGGATTTTAAAAATGGATTTAGTATTTGACATAGAGACAGACGATTTAAAAGCCACAAAAGTTTGGTGTATTGTTGCTCAAGATGTAGATACTCAAGAAATATTTAAATATCCACCAGATAAGTTAGACGAAGGAGTAAAACTTTTACAGTCTGCTAATAAATTAATTGGTCATAATATTATTGGTTTTGATATTCCTATGATACAAAAGTTTTTTGATGTTAATTTATTTAAAGACAAAGAAATATTAGATACCTTAGTATTATCAAGGTTACTTAATCCTACTCGTGAAGGCGGACATTCGTTAGAAAAGTGGGGATTTAAATTAGGTTTTAACAAGATTGACTTTGAAGAATACGAAAACTATTCTGTAGATATGTTGAATTACTGTGTCAGAGATGTACAGTTAAATACTAAAGTTTTTTACCAACTTAAAAAAGAAGCTAAAGGATTCTCAAAAGAATCAGTTAAGTTAGAACATGATGTAGCCCATGTTGTAAAACAACAAGAAATAAATGGATTTAAATTTGATATAAAATCTGCACAATTATTATTGGCAGAGTTGAGAGAAAAGAAACAAAGTATTGAAGACGAAGTTCATACTACATTTAAACCTAAATGGGTGGATGATAAATTAGTTACTCCTTACGTTAAAAAAGACGGAGAGTTATCTAAAAGAGGGTTGACTGAGGATGAATACGAAAGATGTTTAACTACTAAAGACTATAAACCATTTATGAGAAAAACTTTACAGGAGTTTAATCTTGGTAGTAGGAAACAGATTGGTGAATATCTTACGGACTTTGGTTGGAAACCTGATAGGTTTACTCCAACTGGACAACCTATTGTAGATGAAAAAACATTATCTGAAATAACTCACATTCACGAAGCAAACTTGATTGCTAAGTTCCTTTTACTACAAAAAAGAATTGCTCAAGTTGAATCATGGGTTGAGGCAGTTGAGGAGGATGAACGAGTACATGGTTTTGTCATACCTAATGGTGCAATCACTGGTCGTATGACTCACAGAAATCCTAACATGGCACAAGTACCTAGTGTTAATAGTGAATATGGTAGCGAGTGTCGTGCTTGTTGGACAGTAGAGGATGGCTATAAGCTAGTAGGTGTCGATGCTAGTGGACTAGAAATTAGAATGTTGGCACACTATATGAATGACGAGGAGTTTATTAATGAAATCATTAACGGAGACATACACACCTTTAATCAAAAACTTGCACGACTTGAATCTAGAAATCAGGCAAAGACTTTCATCTATGCCCTCATGTACGGAGCAGGAGATGAAAAACTTGGGAAAGTGGTTGGCGGAAATAGTGCAGATGGAAAAAGAGCTAGGCAACATTTCTTTAGTAATAAGCCATCATTTAAATCTCTTACAACAAGAGTACAAAGAGCAGCTAATAAAAAATTCCTTAAAGGATTAGACGGAAGAAAATTATATATTAGAAATAATCATGCTGCTTTGAATACCTTGTTACAAGGAGCAGGTGCTATTATAATGAAAAAAGCATTGACAGATTTAGATACTAAATATAAACTTAATGCTATTAACTATAAATTTGTAGCAAATATACATGATGAATGGCAGATTGAAGTGATAGAAAAACAATCAGAATGTGCAGGAATGATGGCAGTAGAAGCGATACAAAAAGCAGGAGAGTATTTTAATTTGCGTTGCCCTTTAGATGGCGAATACAAAATTGGAGGTAACTGGAGTGAAACCCACTAAAAAAGATAGAAAAAAGTTTGACATAGATTTAAAATATGGTACAATACGAGAAGAAAAAATAGCAAAGATGCTAACTAATAAAAAGATAGAAGTAAAATCTGAAAGGGACATGTGGATGAAGACTGGTAATATTTGTATTGAGTATGAAAGTTGGAACAAACCTTCGGGAATAAAGGCTACTGAATCTGATTATTGGTTCCATAATCTATGCATTGGAGATAATGAATATTGTACTTTAGTTTTTAAAACAGATGTATTAAGAACTATAGTAAATAATCTTGATTATTTTAAAACAGTTTCAGGTGGAGATAACAAAGCTAGTAAGATGTACCTAGTTAACTTGCAAAAGTTATTTTCAAAAGATGTAATTAAAGCGTTTAAAGAATATGATAAAAAATCTAAATGACCAGTACAGTAAATTTAAATCAGAGTCTGGTCACTGGTATACTCAAGAAGGCGAACCAATGTATACTATCATTGGTGCTAATGGTAAAGAAAGAAATACAACTTTAAGAGACGCTAAAAATTTAGGTTTAGTTCCATCAGTTACAACTATACTAGGAATGATAGCTAAACCATCTTTAGAAAATTGGAAGATAGACCAAGCTATAAATTCTGCTTTAACTTTAACTAAAGACGATTTAGAATCTACAGAAGAATTTCTTTATAGATGTAAAGAACATTCAAAAGAGATTGGTAAGAATGCTGCTAAGAAAGGAACTGAAATACATGCTAAAATAGAAAAAGGTTTTTTAGGAAAATCTAAAAATAAAATATACAACAAGATAAAAGATTATTTAGATGAAACATTTCCTAAAGAAAAATGGATTGCTGAAGATTCTTTTTGTGCTGAACTTGGGTATGGTGGTAAAATAGATTTGTATTCTAAGTCAGGTATTTTTATAGACTTTAAAACTAAAGATAATTTAAAAGGCAAAGACCCCGCAAGATTAGTTTATGATGAACACGGTATGCAACTTTCAGCTTATGCTCAAGGTTGTAATTATAAGAATCCAGAAAGAGTTTCTATATTTGTGGATAGAAAAAATCCAGAACTAATATCTTGTCATATATGGGAAAAAGAATCACATAAAAAACATATTAATATGTTTAACAGTATTCTAACTTATTGGAAGTTAGTTAAAAATTATGACCCTTCTTTATTTGAGTAAAGTATTATGAACGGAAAAAAAGCTAAGAAACTTAGAAAAAAATCTAAACAGTTAATGGTTGAATGGTTAAGAAGTATGACCCCAGAGGGAGAAGATAGAGATAAAATAAATATAAAAAACTTACATGAATTTTTACCAGACCAAACACACATATTTGCTAACAATAAATTTATGATTAGTGCCTATACTTTACGTTGGTTTTATAAACATGTAAAGAAAAATCCTGATATTAAACTAGAGGAGTTAATAAATGAAATATAGAACAGTAGGAGACCTTATCAATAATCCAGAACATTATAATCAAGGAGATATAGAATGCATTGATGCTATCAAAGCTATGTTGGACCATGATGAATTTGTTGGGTACTTACGAGGTAACTCGCTTAAATATCGTTGGCGATTTAAATATAAGAATGGTATTGAAGATTTACAAAAAGCTGAGTGGTATGAAAAAAAATTATTGCAAGTATTAGTAACAGAACAATTTAAAGAGATTGACTGATGGAAGATAAAATAGGTAAAAAACCTTACTTAGGTATTGTTATAGATTATGATAAAGAAAAAAATCTAGATAAGTTTAGTTTAGATACATTAAAAGATAGATATTTTTGGGAGGATGAAACACATGCACAAGAATCTTTTGCTAGGGCTGCAGTATTTGCAGCTACTTACAAACAAACTACTGACTTCGGACTTGCTCAAAGGCTTTATAACTACTGTTCCGATGGTTGGTTCATGTTTAGCACTCCTATACTTAGTAACGGGGGAACCACTCGTGGGCTACCTATTAGCTGTTTCCTCAATTACGTACCTGACAGTCGCACTGGTTTATCTGCTCACTATGACGAGAATATATGGTTGGCAAGTTCTGGTGGAGGCATTGGTGGATATTGGGGAGATATTAGGAGTAACGGTATTTCTACTTCTTCAGGCAGTCGTTCTACTGGTACAATTCCATTCATCCATGTAGTAGATTCACAAATGTTAGCCTTTAATCAAGGTGTCACTAGACGAGGTAGCTATGCTGCTTATATGGATATATCACATCCGGAGATTGAAGAGTTTATAAACATGAGAAAAGAATCCGGTGGAGATATAAATAGAAAGAATTTAAATTTACATAATGGTATAAACATCACTAATGATTTTCTAAATGCAGTAGAAGAAGATGCTGACTTTAGATTGATAGACCCTAAAACGAATGAAGCTTGTAAAACAGTCAATGCTCGTTCTTTATGGTGGCAGATATTAAATGCTAGAGCTGAGACAGGTGAACCTTACATGATTAATATAGACACTTGTAATGAAGCATTACCGCAAGGACAAAAAGATTTAGGATTACAAATTAAACAAAGTAATCTTTGTTCCGAAATAACTCTAGTAACTAATGAAGAACGTACTGCTGTATGTTGTTTATCTAGTGTTAATCTAGAACACTATGATATATGGTCAGAGGAACCATTATTTATTTCTGATTTAATAACTATGTTAGATAATGTTTTACAACATTTTATTGACAATGCTATTGACACAGAACAACTTGGAGAGTATAATGCTAATTATAAAAGATTTATTAAATACATTAAAGAAGGTAAAGAAGGATTTGCAAAAGCAGCTTACTCAGCTTATCGTGAAAGGTCTCTTGGTCTTGGAGCAATGGGTTTTCATGCTTATTTACAAAGTAAAGGCATACCTTTTGAAGGACTCCAAGCTACGGGATTTAATTATCAAGCATTTAAATATATTAAAAAGAAAGCTACTAAAGCTAGTGAGGAACTTGCTGATATTCGTGGTGAAGCACCTGATGTATCTGGTTCTGGGATGCGTAATGCTCATCTCCTTGCCGTTGCTCCTAATGCTAGTAGCAGCATTATATGTTCTGGCACATCTCCCTCAATAGAACCTTATAGGGCAAATGTCTTTACTCATAAAACTTTATCAGGCAGTTATCAAGTAAAAAATAAATACTTGGAAAAAGTTTTAAGAAGTAAAGGATTAAAAGGAGAGGAACTTGATAAGATTTGGAAAGACATTGCTAGTAATGAAGGTTCAGTAAAGAACATAGATATTTTAAATGAAGAAGAAAAAGAATTATTTAAAACAGCAAACGAAATAAATCAGATTTGGTTAGTGGAACATGCTTATAAAAGACAAGAGTTTATTTGTCAAGCTCAGTCAGTAAATTTATTTTTCACTTTACCAAGTGCTACCGAGAGCCAAGAAGTACATGATACTTACATGCAATACGTTAGTGATGTTCATTGGTATGGTATGCACAAACTTAAATCTCTATATTATTTTAGAACAAATGCAGCTAGAAATGTAGAGAATGTTAACACTAAAATTCCACGAATTAATTTAGAAGATGTGGAATGTATCTCATGCGAGGGATGATATGAAAGAAATAATTTTTCCAATATTACTTGGAATTGTAGGAATTATAGCTATAATTGCATTTGCTTATGAATCAACACCATACAAAGGTTATGATGATGTTCATTCTTGTTTTGGTGAATGTTACGAAGAGTATACATTAAAACATGGAACATTCTTAGAGCAACTAGAAATGAAACGAGTAGCTATGTTAGAAGCTGACCCAGCTGAAATGGGTAGTAAAGTTTATGTGAATTGTGCTATGTGTCACGGTCAAGCTGGAGAAGGAGGTATTGGACCAAAGCTTGTTGGCAGTACTTCTATTGTAGAAATGCTAATGCAATATAAAAACGGAGAGACTAGAGGTGAGCAGTCTGCCTTGATGTGGGGTCAGGCTGCTAATCTTTCTACTGAAGACATGGAAAATTTACAAGCTTACATCAATACTTTTAAATAACAGGAGAAAAACATTATGACTAAATATTCGGGAGCTTTATTGTTCAAAGCTTTAGAAACAAAATATACTGCTGACAAGGCAGAAGCAAAAGCTAATCTTGAAATATATTTTAGTAATAGAGTTGGAGTCGCTGAACATCCAAATGTTGTGGAGTCAATGGACAAACTTATGGAACAGTATGTTACCGCTGATGAAAAGTTAACTATGTTAAAAGAGGATTTTTAAATGAGCTTATTAAAAACTAGAGACCACTACAAACCATTTGATTACCCATGGATGTATGATTATTATAAGTTACAAAACCAAATGCACTGGATGCCGGAGTCCGTGCCTTTACATACAGATGTTAAAGACTGGCAAGATGTATCAGAAAAAGAAAGACATTTACTAACTCAGATATTTAGATTGTTTACTCAATCAGATGTAGATGTTGGTGCAGGATATATAGATAAGTACATGCCTATCTTTAAAAAACCAGAGGCACGAATGATGATGTCTTCGTTTGCTAATATGGAATCAATCCATCAAGATGCTTATAGTTTATTGTTAGATACGGTAGGTATGCCTGAGATTGAATACAAAGCTTTTGCTGAGTATGAAGAGATGTCTGATAAACATGATTATGTTGGAGACTTTAAACCTAAAAAATCTAATAAGAAAACTATAGCTAAAACTTTGGCAGTCTATTCAGCTTTTACTGAAGGACTACAACTGTTTAGTAGTTTTGCAATTTTGTTAAACTTTCCAAGGTTCGGTAAAATGAAAGGCATGGGTCAGATAGTTACCTATTCTATCAGAGATGAGTCAATGCATGTTGAAGCAATGACTAAATTATTTAGGGAGTTTATTCAAGAGAACTTAGATATTTGGACAGATGATTTTAAAAAAGAACTGTACGATATTTGTAGAGAAATGGTCGAGCTTGAAGATAAGTTTTTAGATTTAGTATTTAGTATGGGAGACATACAAGGTTTAACTAAAAAAGATATGTATGCTTACAACAGATACATAGCAGATAGAAGATTGTTACAGTTAGGATTAAAAACTAACTTTGACCAAAGAGAAAACCCTTTACCTTGGTTAGATGAGGTCATGGGAGTAGAACACCAAAACTTTTTTGAAGGTCGTGCTACTTCTTACATGAAAGCTGGATTGAGAGGAAGACAAGACCAAGTACAATTTGCATCATTGGAGGATGAAAGTGTCTAAAAAAAAAGAAGCAAACTTAATAAGTTTTAAAGTAGTGTTGACAAGTAACAATCAAATTGTTACGGAGTTTAGCATGTTGCCTGAAGAAGATATTGATAAAGTTTTTAAGGTACATCATGAGAATGAAACAGTTAGAACTATCCTAAAGGCAGGGCGAAAAAAACTCGCCACCTTGCATGATTATTTTCAGAGTGAGCTAAATATTAAATAGCTATATTGCAGTGACACTAACATAAACTATACTGGCTGTTACCCAGAATAACACACATAATACACATACTTCTCCTTTTTTCACTAACTACCTCCATAGTTTTATTTAAATTATAATTTATTAAATTCATTTTATTTTTCTCTTGATACTTGTCTAACTTTTTCTAGAGTTCTCATTCCACCAAGACCTAATAAACCTAGTAAAATAGTTAACAGACTATTCATATCAAAGTCTGGTAAAACTATTTCAATACCCCCAACTGATATAGCAAATACTAATATTGGTTGTAGTATAAAATGATAGGCAAGAGCTGATGCACATACCCAACCAACAAAAGGTCGCCATCCTGCAACAAACATAGATTTATGGGCTGCTTCAACTTTATTAACTTCAAGTTGAGCCATGTTTGCTCTGTGCAATTCTGTTTTTAACTCGTGTTCTAGTTTAGCTCTTAAATCTTTATCAGCTACAAATTTACCTAAAACTTTATCAGCAACTCCAATTACTGATTCTGTTATTGAATTAACCATAATTATTTCTCCGGTTCAAAATGTAAACTTTGGTTTAGTATATTTTTAAGTGAATCTAGTAATGATTCAGGTATTTCTTCTATCTCTAATAGTTGACGAGGACTTAACTGTATCATATACAAATCCATTAAATCTTCGTAGATAGTTCTAAATTCTTCTCGTTTTACCCAAGGCATATTATTACGAGTACGTGCTTTACAGTCTATCCTGTAAGCTTCATCTAAATCTTTTTCTCTATACAATATCATTAATAACTCCAGATACGAGGCGATGGTCTAGAAATATCCATGTCTAAATGAATAAATCTAGAATTGTAATCTCCTTTTTGTGCAACTCCAATGCGATAAATTCCTTCTTCTAAAGCTATTCTTACAAGAGTCATAGCTTGTTCACCATTAACAAGAATGTCCATAGCTTTGCCACTAGCGTGAGCACCCGGACTTTTTTTAGCTGCTTCAATAGGATGTTCTGGAGAACGATAAGCACTACTTACTTTGAAAGGAAATCCGCAGCGTTCTCTAACTCTTTCGATGGTCTGCATAAATGCCCAGTCCATATTACATTGACCAGTGTGTTTGCATTTAAGTTCATCTTCAGTAAAATATTTCCAATTACTCATTTATTTTACTTTTGTTTGCATTTCTTCTATCAACTAATCTTTGAGTTAGACTACCTCTAATAGAACTTTTAACTGGTACTGAACGAAATATAGCAACTACATCTTGACTAACATCGACCCCATCAAAACCTTCTCGTTCTAAAAATTTTCTTTGCACTGGAGTTATTCTACTAATATAACCAGAACCAAAAGGTTTAATTAAAGTTTCTAAATCAATTATTTCTTTTCTAGCTCTAGCTAATTCATTTCGGTTTACTCTTTCAGTCTTAGCTTTAGTTATAAAAGCTTGTCGCATTGATATTTCTTTCATTACTTTATCTTTTAATTCATCTGAAACATCTCTAGGATTGTAAAGTTTTTTAACAACTTCATCAAACTGTTTCTTTCCAATAACATTTACATAACCTGCACCTTTTGCATAGAAGTTAGCTAACTCTAAACCTCCTTCAGTTGGCTTACCTATATAACTTGCTTGTTGAAATAAATCTTTTACATCAGAAGCTGTAGCTCTGTCACCCATAGGAGTAACTTCTTTTAATTTTAAATTACTGCCATGATAATAATTTATAGGTTTAGGTTTCTGTATAGATTCTTTGGCTAGATTAGTAATTAAATCATAACCTGTTTTACCAACACCATATATAATTTTAGGTACACCGGCAACTAAAAGTTCTATAACTGGTGCAGTTTGTTTTAAACCTTGTTCCTGTGCTAGTCCCAATAAATACTCATCTTGTTCTTCTGGATTAAAACCTTCTGCAGCTTTTAATCTAGTATCAGTGTTAAAGAATGGTAAATCTTCTAACAATAAACCATAATAAGGTTCACCAGTATAAGGATTAACTCTTTCAGCTGGAATATCTTTAACTTGTAAAACAGGATTATCTAAGTCTATTGCTCCTCCTTTAAAATTTTTATCTCTATTAAAAAGAGATTTTTTATTTGCAAGTCCTCCTTCTGCAAATAATGATTTTCCTGCTTCTTCTGCCAATCCTTTAAAAGTTTTTCGTGTAGCTGTATCTAATTCTCTAGCTTGTCCTATAATATTACTATATGGATTAATACCAGTATACCTTTCAATAATATTTTGTAAACCTATTCCCGGAGTTTTTCTAGCTAAACTTTCAAAACCTTTACCATACATAACTAATTGAGCTATGTCTGAAGCAGTCGGACCAATAATTCCAGTAGTAGCTGAAATTGGGTTTTGACCTCTACTTTTTAAAGAGTCTGTATATCTAACACCATACTCTAACGGACCTAATAAACCTACTCGCTGCAGAGCTCGTACTATAGTTTTTTGATTATTGTCTTCATTAAACATTCTTCTTTGGTTTTTTTCAGTGCTTCTCCAATAGTTAGTTCCAAGAGCAACACTTGTAGCTAAAATTCCAAATGCTGCTAATCTAGGAGCATTAGCTGTCGGGTCTGTTATTGCTCCTCTAGCAAAATTCTTTAACACTGTATTACCAAAAGCTGTAGGATACCTTAATAGTTGAGTAAAAATATCTACTCTTGGATTAGTCATAATAGTAGGAACTCTACCTGATTCTCTAGAGGTAGGTAAAATTATAGTGTCAGTAAATCTACCTGCTCCTCTTTTAACACTAGTATAAAAATTATCGTTTACATTAGCTCCAGAATCAACCCATTTGATACCATCGTCAATATCTATATTTAAATCAAACAATTCTCCCTTTAATTTTTGTACTTTTAAAGGAGCTATTTCGCTATCTATATTTACACCTTCTTTTTTTAATTTGCTTAATTGCTGTAAGTTTTTTTTAATTAAATCTTTTCCTGAAGAAAAAGAAGCTAATTGTATAGTTTTGGTCCAAGGAGTTAGAAGATTTAATCTATAGAAAGCTCTAGCTATGCCTTTAGCAAATTTATTTTGAAAACCTTCTCCAGCTAATCTATTCGTCATGTCAGACATTGATTCATCAACAGCTATCCAAACATCTGCCATTTCTTGTCTTATTTCACTTGTAGTTAAATTATGTTTTGTTTTAAGAATTTGTGTTAGTTCTTCACCTGTAATCGAAACTGTTTCTTTTAAACCATCCACAATACCTTTAGCATAAGTAGGTACTTTAACTTTAGTTAAAGGAATAAATACTTCTGTTAAAGATGAAAGAGTTGCTAAAGGTAAATAAGCTAAAGCATTTGCTAATTTTAACCCATCGTAAGCTCCTTGTACAAATCCTGAATCAAAATATTTGACCTGCCCTGTAACTGATTGATATAAATCTTTTAATCTTTTTTTTTCTAACCTAGTTAATCCTTTTTTTACACCGGCAGCTCTTAACTCTTTGTCTATAGGGTCAATAAATTTATTTTCAAATGCCCTTCTATTACTGTTATCAAATTTTTGAGCATCACCTGTACCCGAAGATTTTGCTAAGCTTTGTTCGTATTTTAATTTTTCTGCACGAGTTCTTTGAAAAGGTTGTAAAAAAGTTTTTTCTGTTTGGATTCGTTTTGCACTAGATAAAGCATAATCAGTTGTTACTTCTACAAGATTATTATTTAAAAATTCTTCAAAATCATTATCTTTTAAATTTTTAAAAGTTCTTGACTGAGTTAATAAGTGAGCATGACCAGACATCAATTCATTTTGTTTATTTAACATTTCAGTAATAACAGCGTTTACTTCAGTTATAGTATCTTTAGAAGCAATAATAGGTTTACCATTTTTCATTCCTATTTCAACTTTACCATCAATTAATTTTTGTTTAAATAATTCAGGATTTGATTCTATGGCTTCTCTATTCCATGAACGAGTAAAATAATTTTCTATTTTATGAGGTTTTAATCCTGCCTCTTGTGCATCATTTAATATAACATTAAAAAAGTTTCTATAATTAATTGCAGATTCTTGAACAGCTTTACTATATTTATTTGGGTCTGCACCTCTTAGTATTCTAATTACATTTATTTCATCTTCTGGTAGTATTTTACCATCTTTGTATATAGGCATCAAAGCATCATTTCTTAAAGATATATATGTTCCCCTTCTAAAATTTAAATCTTCACCATAACTATAGCCTAATCTTTTATCTGTAATTTTAAAAACATTTTGAGAAAAATCTGGTTTGATTGTTTGTCCTAAAAGTTTTGCAGCTGGAGAATATTTTGAATAAGTATTTAATCTCGAAGTTGCACTACCTATAGTTCTTGATTTAATTCTATCAAGTAATCTACCACCATTATACCATAAATTACTTTTTACAAATTCTCTATATTCGTCATTAGAATATAATCTCCTTAAATCACTTTCGTAAGCTAAACCTCTTCTTTGTAAAAATCCTCCTAGTATGCTCCCAGCAGTTAAACCTAACGCAGTACTTCCTATTAATTCTGACTTAGAATATAAGTTTCTTAAATCTGTATTTAACTCAGTGTTTTGTCTAAAATGATTGTCAAGTCCAGTCCATGCTCCAGCTTCTAAACCTGTAACTCCAGCAGCTTTTACAGTTTGTTTTCTACCTTCTTTTCTAAGTTGAGCCTTTTGAGCCTTAGTAATATTCTTAGCTGCTTGTAAACCTAATTTAGTAAATCCTAGTCTAGCAGCTAAAGTAGTACCTCCAGTAATAGGAGTAAGGAAAGCAGCAGCTATTAAAGTTGGGTCAGTGGATATATCTAAAGCACTATCTTTAAATAATTCAAAGTATTGTTTAAGACTTCCCATATCTGCGTTATCAAATCTAGAACGAAGATAAGCATAATCTTGTTTTTGTTGTTCAGTAAATTTGCCACTTTGCATGGCTCTACGCATTCCAGAATATAAATTAAAATCTGAATCTCTTAAATACTCAAAAATGTCATTAGATTTTTCTCCAACTGATGTTAAAAATCTTTCAGCTACTTCTTGATATTCTTCGTCATTTTCTAAATCATCTAAAGTGACTTTGTTATATCTTTTTTTAAAATCTAATTGCTTATTAATATTTTGTTGAGTCGTACTGTTAGTAGTAGTAAAATTACTATCAGAACTGTAAATACCACTATAATTACTATAGTCAAATTTATCCATTTTATTAAGCTATTAATTTATTTTGAAAATTTTGAAAAAATGCAACACTTGGTTGTTTTATTAAACGTGTTATGTCTCTAGATACTGTTAGGTAAGTTTTATTTGAAAAAGCATATTTTTCTTCTTTAAACATGTCAGGATATTTTTCTTGCATTTCTTGTTGGAAACGACTCCTATTTTCTTTCATATATTTATCTACAACTTTATTTAAAGTAATATCAAAACTAAAAGGACTTCTTTCTATTTCAAAACCAGAAGGCAATCCTAAATGAATTGCTAATTGTTTATCTGATATATTTCTTAAGTATTGTAATTCTTCAAAACTTAAATCATCTAAATTTAAAGAATTTACTACTGCATCAAAGTTTTTTAAATAATTCCTATTGAAAGCTGCAAACCTAGCAACTGCATTTTTTTCTTGTAAAGTTTTTAAAGAAATAGGTTCAGCTACATTTAATTCAGAATCTTTTGTAAATAATTCTTCATTATTTTTATCAGTATTATCATCAATATTATTATCAGTATTATTAGCATTAACATTATTATTCAAGTTAAGCTCAGATGGATTTGTATCTATATTTACGTTTGTATAGCTTTGATATGTTTGTTTTAATTTATCTAACAGTTCTAATTTCCTATCTTCAGGCACATCTACCATATTCTCAATTAATTGTTTAGCACCCTGATATTCTCGTATAAGCAATTCAGAACCTCCTTGCTCATAAGCACTTTCTGCATAATTTGCAAATTTATCTAAGCTAAATTTTTCATTTGTAACATCTACTTGGAACAATGTTGGTTGTTTTATTCCTCTTGAAATACTTATAAGAATTTCTTCTATTGATAATGTATTTTTTTCATCTTCGTATATTTTATACAATTCTTCTTGTACATACCGAGCAGCATCCTCTACTGATATGTTGGTTAGTTTAGCAATCCTTTGAATTTTATCACCAATTATCAGTCTAGTATCTTTTGCTTCATCTTCACTAACTCCAGTGAAACCAACGTCAAGCAAATTTTCTATTTGGTCAGTTGTAGGAGAGGTTGTGTTTTTTATTAGACCTAAAAATATAGCCGTAGCTTGTTTTTTTTCTTCTTGAGTGACTGTAATTTTTGTAGATTTATCTACACCTACAATTCCTGTTCCTATTATTTGCACTGTTTGTTTTTTTGATGTAGGGTCATATCCTAAACCTAAAAATACTGTTTCAGTTAAAGTTTCACCATTTGGACCAATACCCACTGATATTTTATCTTTTGTAAATTCATCAATTTTTTTACCTGCAATAGTTCCTTGGTTTACAGCATTTTCAATATTAGTAATCATATCAGTAACATTAAATCCTTTATCATAAAATTCTTCTACTGCTTTTTTAGCTCCTTGTATATTGTTAAATAAATCAGTATTAAATATTGCATCTTTAGCTCTTTCTGATTTAACTTTTAAACTATTAGCAGTTTCTGATTTAAATAAATTTTTTAATGCTTTGGCTGTTAAAGAAAATAAATTTCTTGGAGTTTGTCTTTTAGCATATTTTGCATATTGATTTTGAAAAGTTTCAAAGTCTGGAATATCAGATAATTCTTCATACATTCGGTCAAACTCTGGCTCCAATATTTTAGCTTGATTGTTAGCATAATTTCTAACTTCTCTTTGCACATCTTTTTCATCTAAATAATTATATGTGCTTAATATATTATCAATAGAATTATTGTAAATATAATCTGATATATAACTAGATTTATTAGGAGAATTTTTGTATTTAGTTAAAGTGTCTTTAGTTTTGTTTAAAGTTTCTAAAGTATTTCTATAGGCAGTAAGAGCTGGAATTTGTTTAGCTTCTAAATTATCTGCTCTTTGATTTATAAGAAAATTAACACCTCTAAGTCCAATGTCAAATAATTGTAACTTTTTAGCAAAGTCCTCCTGTTTCTTAGCTTCTACACGATTACGTTCTCTCTGTTCAGCAAATATTTTTTCGGCATAATCAACACCGCCATCACCATACATTTCTTCTGACATAATATTATCCTCTTTCTAATAAACTTTTAGGTTCTTCTTCTAGTATTTCTTCTGCTTCAGGCTCTCTAGTTCTAGCCATTAAACTTTCAGGGACAGGAGTGCTTTCTATTTTTTCTATGACATTACTAGGTATAGCTCCTGAAGGTATGTCTTTACTTTTTCCTGTTTTTTTCTCTACAGTTTCTGCTATGTTTTTAGCTTTTGCTTCTAGAATAGATATTTCATCAGTATCTTCTTCCATTTCTTCTTCAATTTCAGGGTCACTTGATAATCTATATTCTACTCCAGCTTTTTCACACAAAGACATAAGCACATAAACTAAAGGCTCTAATAACATCATCATTAAATCAGGATTCCATTTACCTTCTCTAAATCCAGCATAAGCTATTTGCAAAGCAACATCAGCTACAGGTATTCCTTGACCCATACCTACAACAAGGTTTGTATAAGCTTCTTCTCGTAATAGTTCTGAAACAGTGTAATCCAAAGCTTCTTTAAAATTAACAAACTCTGGAGGCTGCTCAAAAGGTCTACGTTGTTCTGGAGAGCTAGTAAGTGATTGACCGGGAATAGGTCTACCTGCATTTACTAATGCATCAATTCCTTCTTGGTCATATTCTTCAAATTGTAATTGGTTCTCCATAGTTTATCTCCTAAATAGTATTATTATAGATTGACTTTGAAAATTCATTCATATAATTTTTATAACTAGAACTAGAATCTACAAAATTGGTAATACTATTAGAGTTAGTATAGTTACTAGCCATCCAAGAGTTTCCTGTTTGTGATTGCATTAAGTTAACAGAATCATATACACTATAGTTATTAGCAGTCATATCAATCATAGAAGGTATAGCTATACTATAGTAAGTTGCTCCTTCCGGTTGTTCATAACCAAGTTCTTCTGCAATGCTTTGTGAAAGAGCTGTTTGAGCACCTGATACTATACCTGTTTGTAATATGTTCTCAGTTGCATCAACTACAAACTCTCCTGCATCAAAATCACTTATTTTTTGACTTATATTTTTTCTAATACTTGATTCGGGGTCAAAAATATTAATATCATCACGAACTTTACCAAGCCAGTTTGATATTGAACTACTATCTTTAGCAGCTATTTTTGTTGCATTATCTTGAAAAACTTTTTCTAAAGGCATTGATGACTCAACATTAACATCAAGAGGAGTAGAAGTATCAGTAAAATTAAATTTATCGGTAGGTATTCCAGAGGTTTCTGCCATTAAAGATTTATCAAGTTTTATTTTACCAAGATTATCAGATTTTAATGCTTCTGTATAAGAATCATTAAGAGCTTTTTGAAATTCTTCAGGTTTCATTATTTCTACTTTTCCTTCTAAAATAGACTCATCTACATTAACAGTAGTTGCTAATGACTCTGGAGTTCTTATAAAACCTCTACCTTTTAAAAAGTTACCAGTTCTATCAACTGCTCCTTTTATAGTTTCAGTAATACTTGAATAAACCCTGCCAACCATTGTACCAGCTTTGTGTACTAAATTTAAACCATGACCTAAAGCTTTAGCACCTAAATTACTAGCATTCATTAAAGTTTTAGACCAGCCTCCTATTGTGTTAAGTGCTGCTGACCCGAAAGAGGACAGAGCACCAAAGGCATAGGGCATAAGAAACATCATTCCTAGTTGTCCAACAATTCCAAATTTATTAAAAAATTTAGTAATAGGTTTAAAAATTTTTGCAATAGGTTTGACAACCTTCTTAACAACTTTCTTAACTCCTTTCCATACTTTACTTAAAAATCCCATAATGTTTCTCCTTAACTATACTCACCAGTAAATATTTTATCTACAGTAGTTTGTATATTTTCAAAATTTGTAGACCAGTTTTTAGCAATATCTTTTTCAGTACTTGCTGCTGCAATCATTGCTTGTACTTTTCTGTTAGCTGTGTTATCAGCAAATTTAAAATCGTAATCAGCTTGGTCTCTTAATTCTTGCCATAAAAATGCTTGTGCTTGAGTAGACAACTGAAAAGCATTTGCGACATTTTGTTGATTGACTGCATTTTGAGCAGCTGTATTTGCTGTATTTGCTTTTCTTCGCCAGTCAACATTAGAATTAACTACTGCTTGGGCATTTGCTGCATTCCATTGAGCTCTATTAAAATCTAATTGTTCATTAAATTGTTCTACTTGATTAACTATCGCTGCATTTGCTTTATTAACATCAGCAACTCTTTGAGCATTTCTGGCATTTGCAGCATTAAGAGCTTGAGCATTAAATTGAACACTTGAGTTAAATTGACTTGCATTGTATTGGTCAATTTGTGCAGCTAAACTAGCCATGTATTGATTTATTTG
>CEPJ01002543.1_pt1 | contig 21691 bp, 42 predicted proteins | sample 530561 | NCBI WGS metagenome assembly CEPJ01 (sample SAMEA2620404, study PRJEB7988) | marine metagenome | biome: marine biome (ENVO:00000447); feature: surface water layer (ENVO:00002042); material: "saline water (ENVO:00002010), including plankton (ENVO:xxxxxxxx)" | depth 5 m
TGAAACCAACCACAGACAAAAAGTCAAAAAGAACCTAATTTTTTTGTCTTATTTTTGTCTTAAAATGAGACTAGTAAAATGATAATGATTATCATTTTCATTAAGCGTCCAGGTCGATTTTTGCCCAAAAAAAAGGGATGCTTTAAGCATCCCAAAAAATAGATATAAAATTAATTTATGCCATACAAAATTTTTCTATATCTTTTTTATTGTATTTAACATTATAAGGTTTTTTAAATCTTAATAAGATTAACCTATTTAATGGATCGTTGAACCGCTCATCGTCCATATCCCCATCAAATGTTTTAAAAGTTTTATTAAAAACATTACTTTTAAATTCATTCGGGATATATTCGGATTTTTTAATATGTATAACCGATGCAATGTTAACGAAATTTTCCATAGCATCAAAACATAAATCAATATTTTTATTATTTGAAGCACCATCGAAAGAAAAAGTAATATGATAATTATCATATTTTCTTATTTTGTTATAGTCTCTTTGCATCTTTGTATAATCATAAAATCTTATATAACTCTCATTTTTAAATACCTCGAAAATATTCTCATAATATCCACTATTAATATAATAATTAAATTTTTGATATATAAAATCGCTTAATGCTACATCTATATATAAAGGGATATTTTCATATAATATGTCACTTGTACCGTTTAGACGTATGGCAATATCTTTATATTTTCTTAGATTGCGTATGATATTTAAAATCAATAGATTTATAAAATCGTTTGGACTTTCACTATATGCATATGTCTTATTAATTCTAGATTTAATTTTACTAGAATAATATAAAGGATTGCCCGAATGATGCAAACATAATTTTGCACAATTTAAAGCATTAGGACATACATTTATAATTCCACTTTGATTTGATGGGGACAAATGTAATAAAAAAGTTTTAATTTTACTTTTTTTTGTTTTTGGATTTTCAGATAATAAAGAATTATAATCTAGATTATATCTAGATTGATATTCTTTTATAGTTTTTGGAAGTCTCATAATTAAGTAATAGATAGGATTTTAAAATTTTTTTGTAGCTCCAGACGAAAAAAGCCGAAACCAGAAGAACACTAATTTAAGTGTTTTTTTTCTAAGTATGGAAATAATTTTTTTTCAATTTCTTTTAAATCATTTAAAATAAATTGATTAGATTTTTTGTCATTTAATAATCTGTATTTAATAGTGCTTGATAATATGCACAATTCCCAACAAGTTAAATTTTTCATAATTTTAAAAGGATAAAAGGATTTAATTTTGTTCAGATTCAGTTGTTACTGATCCGATTTTATTGCCGTTAATGTCTTTTATGATGTATGTATTATTTTCTAAGGTATCAAAACCCTCTAATTTTTTAATACATTTTTGGATAATGTGACTAGCAACAAAACCTTCAGAACCTTCAAAAACTGCATTTGAAGTTTCAAGTTTTAATAAAATCATAATTTTAAAAGGATAAAAGGATAAAAAAAATGATGCTATTAAATAGCATCATCAACAATAAAATTTGTGTTTTTTATACTGTTTAAATATCTTACTTTTAAAGTTGCATATTTAAATGTATATAGTTGATTATCTATTGAACAAAAACCTAAACTATTTAGATTTTCTTTTATTTGATAATCTTTTTTGTTGTTTCTTAGAAAAAACATAATAATAATTAGTTATTAATAAGAACATGAGAATACTTGAAAGGGTTGTTTTCAATTTTACTTTCTAACATTTTAGGAAGTAATGAAAAAACTAAGGCAATACTTAAAAGATAAGTAGAAAAAACAATTGAAAATGTTTTCATATTTAATAATAGAGGGACGAAAAAGAATAATTAACCTCTATACCTCTAATTATAGCCTAGTTTTTTCCTAGAAACAGGGCTATATCTAGTTTTTTTAAAGATTTTTAAGCATTTACAACCAGTTTATTAATTGGCACAAAAAATAAAAAAAATAAATTTTGGTGAGACTAAAACGAGACTAAAAAAGCTAGTCATACCAATAGATCCGGGCTTTTGTAAGAACGTGAGAATCCTATAATTTTAAATTTTTTATGTATACTAGGTCATTAATCCTATTAAAAAACTAGGATTCTTAATATTATTATATGAGTCTAAGCAGCTCTAAAATACTATAAAAATTTTAAATTACTATATAAGCATTTTTAACCTATTTAAAAATTGACTCTATAACCTTATATAAGAAAAAAAATAAATAAAAAAAAATCTAGATATAAAATATCTAGATTAAAAATTTTAAAAAAAAATTAATTTTCTTTATTTTTTAAAATTTGAATAAAAACGCCACATTGTTTTTTTAATGCATCATTTTCAATTTTTAAATATTTATTTTCATTTTCTATAAATTCTAAAAATCTTAGAATTTCAAAAAAATATTTTGAATAAATATTATATAAATCATTATCAAAAAAATTAAAAAAAGAAATTAATTTTTGAATTTGATTTTTGGGTTTTTGGTTTTTTGTGTTTTTCATTTTTAAGAATGAATTATGTTTACTCTTTAATTATAAATTTTATAAAATTGAAAAAAAATTTTTTCGTGCGAAAAACCAATTTATGAAAATAAAAAAAATTTTAATCAATTCCAGAGGACTAAAAAATTTTTTAAAAAAAATTATTTGTTTATACTTTTTAAAAAAAAATAACAAAAATAAAATATAAACAATTAAACAAAAATAAAATATTTAATTATATTTAAGCTTTAAATATTTTTTTTAAATATAAACAATCCAGAGAAATTACACTTTATAAAATATAATAAAATAATCGCTAAAAACGTAGTCATACCAAGGGATTTGCCCCTTTTCTACCCCAGGTAGTACTTCTGTACTACTTTTTTTTCAAATTTCCAGGTAGGATTTGAAAAAATTTTTGAGAGAAAAAAAGTCAGCGAGTCCCTGCGAGTCTCTCAGCGAGTCCCTAACCTTGCGAGTCCCTAACCTAAAAAATTTTTGAGCAAAAAAAAAGACCCTTGCGAGTCTTTTTAAAAAAAATTTTACAAAACCAGATTATCAATCATCTAAACATTCACAACCATATCCACCATGATAAGCATTTATAATATCTAAAATTTCCTGACATAATTCCTCAGAAGGGACTTGACTCCATAAAGTATCTTTTAACTTTTCTAATTTTTCTAAAGACTCTATATCATCGTCATATAAAACGTATTCATAATTAATCATATATTCAGTTCCATCCATCTTGTAGACTAACTCTAAAGTTAGTGTTGGAATTTTTACTTGGTAACTTATATCGCCATTATTATTTTTTATAACCTTAAAATCTTCTACATGATCTAAAAATTCGGGAGACTCCCCGAATGCCCCCATACGAATATGATCGATAGAAGAAAATTTTTGTATTAATGGTTTTAAGTCAACATAAGGAGATTGTGTTAATTCACAACCCCCATGATTTGTATTAGTGATCATTTAAAAATCCTCCTTTTTCTAAACATGGAACACATAAAATTTCGTTATCAATAATTTCATACTTTGAATCTCCGTATTCGTCATAATCGAAGATTTTGGTGCAACACTTATCGCACTCTAAATAATCGTTTTTCATTTAAAAATCCTCCCTGCATCTTCTATATGTTGTCTATATTCTTTATCAAGTCTTTGACAAACTTCAAACACTTTATCTTGGTTGTGATAAGTGAAAGGAGAATCTTCTTTTTTAATATGATCCCAAGGTTCAGATGTCATTACACCATTATATTGACAATGTTTTGCCCAATAACATTCGATTTCTTCATCGTAATCAGGTTTATAAAATAACCAATTACCCGAAACTTTAATTTGTCTTGGATAAACATCTTGTCCTATTCTCTCGCCAAAATTAATTGCTAATTTTTTGAGAGTAAGTTTTTTTGGTTTTTGCATAATTTTAGAGCAATTTTACACGATTCCAGAAGACCAGAACCTATTAATATTATAGCAACAAATCCTACTAATTTGCTAAAAACTAAGCTATAATTAGGATGTAGTTATACTTTTTATTTATGACAAACTCACTAAAAGAATTACATGAGGTTTCATTAATGAAGCACTTGTATTTCCCAAACACAAAAAAACTTAGAGATTTAGCTTTTAGAACTCTAATTGCTACTAAGTTCAAAACAGCATATCAACAGAAATATACTTCTGACAAAAGTTTATGGTTAGTTAAAGATGAAGGTATCTATTTAATGAATTGCTATAAAAAAGATACAGAATTTTTAAAAAAAGATTTTGTTGTTTATGCAAGAGGATTTAATCCCAATACATTAGATAGTGGACTTGTATGGGATAGATCATATGAAATTAGTAGAGATGACTTTGCAGAAAACATTCCATTAAATGCAACTATGATTAAAAACATAGTTCATGGATTAGATTTACATATTTATATAAGCGAGAAAGAAATTAGAGTACAAACTTTCGGAGGTAAATAAAAATGTCAAAATACGTTTCTTACGAATCTTGGGAAAGAGATTTTTTTACAATTCCTAACCTCCCCGAACTAGAAAGTGTTATGTGGAAACATAACATTTGTGATGTTCACGAAGATACTGCGAGTCTCTTAATCTTTAGGCAAGGTAGTTACATCGAACAATTAGAAGATGGCACTTATTTTGTCACTTTAGACAGATCGGATATTTACGACAAAGATTTAAATGTTGTAAAACGTGCTTTATATAATTGGTGCGATGGCGAATTATTTAATTTACATAATGGTTTTAAATTTGGTCATTATGAAAGTAAAGATGGATGTGCTTGGGATCTTCAAGAATTTTCAATCTTGGCAGATTCTTTTCACGCTTGGTTACAAAAAGAAAATCTTCCAAAAATGGCTATTGAAGATTTACTTTACAATTTTAAGCCCATAGATGGAAAACATTTAACAGATACTCAAAGAGACACATTACGTTCTTATGAAAGAATGTGGAATCTTGTAGACAATGCTTTTAATAAGGAGGACTCCCCGAATGCTTAATAGCTTAGAAAAATTTAAAAGCATAACAAAAAAAGATCTTGAAAAACTTTCAAGTAAAAAACTTCAAGATATTATAGATGATCTTTTATTTTTAGAATTATTTTCTAAAACTCCAAAATTAGATATTAATACTTTTGTAATAGAAAAAATTACAGAAGTAAGAGACATTTTGGAATCAAGAGGAATATTTCTAAATAAAAGAAGAGAAAGAAATTTTAAAAAAGCACAACAAAGGAGGAAAAACTAATGCCTAAATTCAAGATATGGGAACATCACAACCCCAAAATTGCAGAACCATACATGAAAGACTTGCTAAAAAAACTTAGCGAGTCTTCTCGTCATTGGGATGGATTTAGTGAATGTGATAGTTGTATGGCTAGTGTATCTTTGGAATTTAAAGAAAATACATGGATACATATTCAGATTCCTAACTCTGAAAATGATCGCCCAGAAGAGGAAGAATTTTCAAAATTCTATGTCTATGATTGCGATGAACAAGGTCACGAAACTTTTAATAAAGCTTGCGAGTCTCTTGACGAGGCAGTAAAAGTTGCAACTGATTTATTAATAAAATTAGGTGGCGAAAAAAGATTACCTCAAGATAAAAATGATCTAGCAATTGAATATATAAATCAAATGCTTAGTGATCAATATAGTCTTATCGAAGACCGAAAACTTAGTAAAGATTATGAATCAGATGAGGAGTTAAAAGAAATGACTGAACATGAATTATCAGAAATTTTAAATGCTCAAAGATACATGGATTTACAAACGGAGGTTATGCCATGACAAAAAAAGTTTATGACGGCTTCACATTAAAAGAATTAGATGAAGCTTTTGATTTAATTCATTTTCCTAGTGGAGATTGGAGAGATCCTATTCAAGCAAGGGTTTTAAAAAAAGATTTGAAAGTCCTTGAGGCTGCAATTATTTATTATTGCGGTTGCAGTTTTAGTTACTGCCAAAAAGACAACCAAGATGCTTGGGATGATTATTACTACATCAAAGCAGATGGTTATTACATAGCTACGGTAAATTAAAATGAATTTTACTAACAGCGAATTAGTTGCTTTAATCAGTATGACTAAAGATCGTTTAAGTGATTCTAAAAACGTCATTAAACGTCAAGAAAAAATTATTATTGATCATCATAAATACAAAGATGATCAACAAATAATTGAACTAAGCTTACATACATTGAAACAGCTAGAAGAAGACCATAAAAAACTTATTTTTTTAAAAGAAAAATTAATTAAACAATTTTATTCCCAAGGTGGAAAGGAGGTATTTATCTAATGACAAAAATCACATTTGATTGGTGCAATGGAGAATACTTTAATCAAAGTTATGATCCATACGGATTAGAATCTGTTACCGATAATGACTATGACGAAAACGGAAATTGGAGGCACGAATAATGCTTATCAAATCAACAAACAAAAAAGGCACATTTAATTGTGATGAAGACGGAAAAAAATTAATTGATTTAATTGATTCCTTATGGTGGGGACGAGATCGATGGGATAGTTCCACAGAAAAAGTTATGAATGAAATTGCAGATTTATTAGAGATGGGAGAAGAAGAAGAAGAAAATTTATAGACAAAAAAATAGGACTCTTGCGAGTCCTTTGCGAGTCTTCTAGCTCGGGGAGTCTATAATTCTGGTTTTGTTAATTTGGCAACTGCTTCTTCTAATAGTAAGGTTGCGAGTCCTGTCGGTTTCATACCTTTATATTTAGAAAATTCGATTTCTGTCTCACTTCCACAAGTGGGACAGATATTTGTTGATGATCTTTTTGTTAATGTTTCGAGCTGCTCAAAACATTCATTAGAAATACGAATGTTAAATTGTCTTTTCAAGGGTGCGAGTCCTCCGAGTCTTTAATAAGGGTTGTTGTTGTTGAAGAAAAAATCGTCAGATTTTGCTCCTTCCTGGTCGCCTAAAATTTTTAATTTTTTAGCGATTCCATTTATAGTACTTAGACTAATAAATCTAAGTTTTTCATCGGGTCTTGCTTCCATCTCAATATGTTTAACATGATCTAGCAAGTCCCGGAGTTGACCAAATTCAGCCGGGTTTAAGCCCAGGCTGAAAATTTCTTGTGTTTGCGAGTCTTTTAGGTTCATTGTTCTGCACTCCAATCTCTTTTATTAATTGGCACTCTCATTTTTATTGATGCAATAAAATAAGAGTGACCATCATATGGATCTTTTCTGATAACACTTTGACATGAAAGTGTGCGTGGAAAAGGACAATCCCATTGGTACTTAGTAATTTTTTTAAAGTACTCATCTTTTGGGATGTCAATAAATTTTCTTTCTTCTTTTTTCATTTTGTTACCTCCTGATTAAAATCTTCTGAATGAAATTCTTGAAATTTATTATGTTCAAATAAATAACCTTCAACTTTTAAATTATATTTTTTTAAGAGCTGTTGAAACTCATTTGTAAGTCGATACATATTAGGAATGGTGCTTTTTTTAGCACCATCGGGTCTTACAGAAAATGAAAATTTGTAATTCACTTTGTTACCTCCTTTAATTTTGTTTCTAGTTGTTTAACTTGATTTTTTAAATCTTCAATTTGTATCTCAGGATCAACATCTGGAAATTGATCGCTATAAATTTTGTACTGATTTGTACCTAAAAGCTTACAAATTTTTTGATATGTTTCTTGATCTTGAATTTCTAAGCTGTCAAAATTGACCCCTAAATCATCAATTAAACCTATTAGTTTTTGTGTGTTCTTTTTATTCATTTTGCAACCTCCTCTTTAATTTCATTTACTGCATAACCTTCGATTCTTTTTGCAAGTGGTTCTACTAATGGATCATGCATTTGTCCATTATCATTTTTCTCCCAAGTACTGATAAAAGTACAAACGTGCTTGTAACCTTTTGCTTCTTTATCGTTATAAGATAAATCTTCAAAACCTTCTTCTTTTTCTAACTCTTTGTTTTTTTCTAGTTGCTTTTGTTCTGTTGCAGTATATTCATCTGCATGAACTCTTTCTACACAGAGCTGAGTTTCTGTAAATAAGTAATCCAGACCTCTTCCATAACATAGATAATTCATGTCAGACAAACGTCTGTTGTCTGCTTTAGCAATTCTGGTAAGCAGATCATAGTCTCTATCAGAAACTGTGATTTCAATTTTTTTCATAATAATAAATGAATGTACCCCCTTATTATAGATCATTTCCTAGCAAATTACTAGACTATTAATCACTATATTTCCAATCTTTAACAGCTAATGCCCATCTTGGGGCAACACTACCGCTACCTAATTTTGCTTGTAATTTATGGCTATTTACTTTTACTACTAATCCATCTGTAGGATATCTAGAAAAAACTAAACTATCTTTCCAATCCTCATGTAAAATTCTTATCTTCTGGATAACATTACTTCTTATATGTATATGACCACAAACATGAAAACCCCAACATAATAATTGCTGTAATGTATCAACTTCAAATCCGTCATCTTTTCCCATAATCTCGAAACCACAGAATGCGAGTCCTTCCCCATCGGGTGCTTTTTTTCTCATGTGACCTGCTGCAAGTCTCTGACTTTTTGTATGTCCTGTTAATCCGTAAAGTTCTCCTCTTATCTCTACACAATCTAAATGATTAATCTTTTGTGGAACATTACTTACTTTTCTCATTGCATATGTAATATCTTTTCCTTTTCTATTCCAAGCTTTGACTAACTCTCCAAATCTATATCTTAGAGCTACAGCACAACCATCTATCTTTGGTTGTACAACTACATCTGTATTATGTGGCAGGTCTTTATACCAATCTATAAAAGAATAATTTCCTAAACTTAATAAATTATTGCCACCACCGGGCGATAGTAACAAAGGATGATTTGGTGCTATATCTACTAATTCTGCTCTTAATTTATCAAACTCTAAATCAGACACCAAAGGATTACCAGAACGATAAGCTTCATCTAATAATTGTATTTTCTTTGCTAGATCGTCTACGTTAGTCACTAAGGTAAAACATTTGCTACTAATATCCTAGCACTACATTCCATATTTTTTCAAATTTTTCTCAAATATTAATGGAAGTTCTTTTTTAGCTTCTTGAGTCAAAATATCGTAGAAGGTTACATTCTTTCTTTTTACAGTTGGTTTAGGGGTTATAAACCTAAATAATGGTTTTATAAATGTTCCTGATTTACTAGTACCTTTTGTACTAACTCTATAAATTCCAGGTCTATATTTATTTTTATTTTTTTCAGCTTTTTTTGGAAATCTCTCTTTCATTGCAAAAACTCTTGCATCTTGAATGTTTGATCCTTGAGCATTATATTTTAATTGTTTTGCATCAGTTTTTCTTAAGGCTCTTTGTGTATTTGCATAAACTGTTGGCAAGACTCTGCCATTAGCTCCTGTTAACATCATTTCTTTGTAGGCTAAATTCGCAACAGGATATTGATTCCTTCTCATATATCTATTTGCTTTTAACCATTGTGCAAATCTTGTTTCATATACATCATTACTACCTCCACCAATTACTGGATATAAATATTTTGAAGGTGGATTACCTTTTGATTGATCATCAAAAGTAAAAAAATCTATTTTTGCTTTGCCTTGATAATTTTTAAAAAGCAAACTATTTAAAGTAAAAGGAACAGGTTCTATAAATAATTCTTTATATCGTTGTTTTATATTTTCATTACGCAATTGTGGCCCTAAATCCTCGATAGATCTATAAGAGACAAATCGAATTGATTTTGCTTGATATTTATCAAGTTTTTTACTTAAATCTTTTGGCTTAAATGTATATTTAAAAGCCATAATTTATATTTAAAAATATAATTAATTACATTATAGCAAGTCCTTAAAATATGAGACTGGTGTCCAACCTTTTGAAATGTCCAACCTATTTCCTATATATTTCCCTTTTATTTTGGTGTGTACAAGATAGACCCTATTTAGCCCTATCTTATAGGTAATTACATAAAAAAAGTAGTTTATAGGTTTTTAGTTGGACGTTAGACAAAGTTAGTCGTGGACAAGGTGTCCAACCTGTGTCCAACCTACTGGTGTCCAACCTCTTAATAATCTATACAGAAATTGTGTCCAAGTCTCGAATGTAGACCCATTTGCGACTAGATCTATCTCCTCTGCGTTTTTTAACGAGTCCCAAGTCCCTCAAGATTGACGCAATTTGCATCTGATCTCCTCTTGTTTGTCGTTCAATTGGTTTTTCAATTGCTTCTGTAAGTACGACCTCTGTTGTTAACTCACGACCTCTATTTTTAGGTTCATTTATATAACTTTCTACGACAGATTTCCAAGGACTATCTATTAAATATTTTACGTTTTCATTGTTAACAATTTCCTCTGATTCTGTATCTAATGTCCAAGGTTCTTTGTTTAAATAGGCGGAAACTGCCGAAGCCCAAATTTGATTTCTTTCTTTCAATAATCCATCACAATCAATTTGATTTGTATTATCTCTTGTAGTTTGACAAATCCAGAATCTACGATTCCCAGAATCATCCATTAATAGGCCATCTGTCTTATTAGAAGTTCCAACTATTATTCCTCTTCTTTTAAATACTTCTGTTGATTTGCCATAAGGGACTCTAAATATATCTGTTGCTTGAGATAAAAATGCTTTAACTTCCCCTGCTTGTTTTCGAGTTGTCAAAAAATCTAATTCCGAATATTCCATTATCCAACTTCTGTGAAGTACCATCAACGAGTCTTTGTTAGAGATATCTTTTAATGCATCAGAAAAAAAATGACCTCCTAATGTAGACCAAAATGTAGATTTTCTAGCCCCCTGCTTTCCCACTATCACAAAACAATTATCAAACTTACATCCTGGTTCAAAAACTCTTGCGACAGCCGCAATTAAAGTACACTTCAACATTTTGTCGTAGATGGTAGGAGCAATAGGTTTATCTTCGGGTCTTAAATATGTTGTTGCTAATTGATCAATGAAGGTAAGTTCTTCTGTATTAGAAACGTGTTCTAAGTATTGTTTTACAGGATCATATTCATTTTCTCTTGCTGCCTGGACAACACAATCAAAGGCAAGATCTTTTGATACTTTTATTCCACTATCAGCAAGTTTTATATAATATCTTTCTAGCGAGTTTTCGCCTTCACAAATTTCTCCTCCTTCTTCTATCTGTTGAGTGAAAATATTATATCTGAATGGATTATCTCCTTTATTCTTTTTTCTAAGTTGTTCCATTAGCTGATTAGCTTCTATTTTTTGTAATGGTTGTTTTTCTATTACTACAGGAGTATCAGGATTTTCAATGCTTTGTATCTCTACAAGTTTTGGTGGTTTGTATCCTGATTCTCGTGCGAGATACCAAAAAGTCCCTGCCTCAATTAATTTACCTCCCGACCTTGCGACTTGGTCAATACCTCCCCATTGCGGAGAATGTTGTTGCATTAAAGATATTGCATCGCTTTCAGATTTGTTTGCGTCATGGCAAGCCTTAACAAGTCCCCATAGCAGGTTTCTGTAGTAATCGTAAGTGCCACTTCCGGGGACACGAGGTGGTATGCAACTTAGTGCTTCTTTTATATCTTCAAAAGTTCCTTTTCTATATTCTTTGAATTGTTTACTTTTCTTTATTTTTTCTGTATGGACTTTATTAGGCAAACAATCCTCTATATCTTTTATTGTGTACTTGTTCTCGCACGAGCTGATGATTCTTGTCATCTCTCGTTTTGTCCCATCATCTCCCATATGGTAAGTACCTGGTAATCTCATAACTCGTGATGGATTTTTTAAGGCTCTATCAGCATCTGCATAATCTAATAATCTTTCTTGAATAGGCTTCCAAGTCTTTGGGTCAATAGATTTTTTTAAAACCCAATAATTATGTATTGATTTACCTCCTGTATCTATCTGCAAGGTAGGTTCGGGGAGTCCTAAAGTCCTCCATAAATTTATTTGTTCTTCTTTAGATCTATCATCCCATTCGCAGAAAAAAGCTCTACATCCTGTTATTGATGAATCAGTATCCTCGCCATCATTAACTACAACATAAATCCCACGACCTTCTATCTGACATTGTGTAATCCAAGGAATATTAGCATTCGATTTTTTACCACGATCAGTATTTTTAAGAGGATGTCCTTTTGGATAAAAAGAACGTAATCTTACTGTAGATGTATCTTTGCCAAGGATTCTAAGGAAAGTCCTCCATTGGGACTTATCAAGATTTAAGTCAGACATTAATTTTTTTGTGTGATATTTACTTTAGGGACAGGATTTTAAATACATCATTAATGCTTCTAGCAACTCCTGTGATTCCCCCGGCCTTGTTAATAAAAGTAAGCCAATTGTTTTGCTGAGTTGTTAGTTTGCCTTTTTCAGTTTTTATTTCTATTGAGACAAACTGTGCGATTTCTTGTCCTATCATGTCTTCAGTAATTTTTATTTTCTTGAAACCGATAAGATCAGAAGAACCTTTAGCTAACCCGAACTGAACGTATCTTCCTGTTCTTGGGTCGGGAAGTTGCCCCACTTGATTACGAAAAAGGCGAAGAGTTGGTATCTTGCCGATTGCAAGTCGGATTTCTTGTTGAAGCTTAGTCTCATTGTTGCTCACGCTCCAATTGTATAACCCTTTGCAAGGGTATTGCAGCACATTGCGGAACTACAGAATTACCTAATGCTTTAAGTCTGTCCATCCGACCTCGTAGCCCATCATCTCCTCTACGAAGGCAGGGTTGAGAAACATATCCCCTCCATTTTGGGCTGAGAGTTTGTCTTGTCTCGCCATTGCCGACAGGCACTTTCCAGCTTGGGTTGTATCCTTCATCCTTGCTTTGTGTTCCGATGCTGTTGGAGTTGGAAGTTGATCGTCTGTCAGATGATGAATCACTCGACCTAGCTGATCCTGTTTCTTGCAATTCTTTGTCGAATCCGCTGATCCGTTCTTCCATTCTCTCGCTGATGGTGTTGGAAGATTCTCGTGTATCTCCGCTGCTATTTCTGTCTCTAGATATTTCTTGTGTTTCAACTTCGCCATGTTCTCGCTTAACCTCATGTTCATCCCATGTGCTGCCCTTGGGGTTGGGAGAAGCGGATATTTTTCGGTTGGTGTCGGTAACATCTCCCGATCTATTACTGCTCGAAGAGGAGTTCCCCCTTGCTTGAATTTTGCTTTGCGATCTGGATCTGAAGCTATCGGTGTTGGTAACATCTGATCCTTTGTTGTCCACTCTTTGCTCTGAACTGTTGTCATCTCCTTGTCGAATCGAATTGTTTTCAAGTGTGGTTTGATCTCCTCCCAATTCTCTATCGATGGATAACTGAACCCTGCTTTGTCCCTGCGAAACCAATGCTCTATAGTTGTCTTCTTGATTGTTGTTTTCGCTGTTAATTCCTTGATTGTTGTCTGCTCCCTCAGATAATTCACAAATTCTTCCTGTTTCGGAAGAAGTGGTCTTTCCTCCATCTGATGATCCTGATAAATTTTCATTAATTCTGGATTCTCTAATATCATCTCCATCATCACTTTGTCGCTTAGTGTGGTTTGTATTGGCTGACCACTCGCTCTGTGAGTTTTGCCTTGTAATAATTTTGTTGCGTGTTTCATACTCCCTTCTTTGCCGTCCATAGTTGTCGGTGTCGGCAATTTTTCCAACCAACCACCATCTGTCCCTCTGGTGGGCAGCTCCAATAAGGCTCGCTGGAAAAGTTGCCCATTCGCATTCATAAGCCCCTGCCTCGTAAAGCTCTGCGAGAACAATGTCCAATCCGTTATTAAGGATCGCTGATACGTTCTCCAAGATGATGTATTTTGGTCGTACCATGCGTATGACTCTGATGAGTTCGTAGAAGAGACCAGACCTTGTAGTCTTCGTGATGCCTTTTTGTCTCCCTGCAACTGAGATATCTTGGCAGGGGAATCCTCCTGATATGATGTCGTATTGAAAAGGTCTTGCTGTGAATGTTGTGATGTCATCGTAAATAGGAATGTTGGGAAAGTTTTTTGAAAGGATCTTTTGACAAAAAGGATCAATTTCTACGAAACCTGTTGTTTCGATGCCTGGATCTATGAGATATTTTGCAGCGTAACTGAAACCTCCAATCCCTGCAAATGTGTCAAGCATTTTCATGGTTTTACTGGCCCTGTAAATTCATTTGGATTTATAAAAAATTTATGTTTTTTAACATGATTTACATAGTTAACAATAAATGCCTTGTCCCAAGGATATTTAAACATTTCAAAAAAATGCCTCCTGTGTCTTTCATATAAGAAAAATTTATTAGAGCCATTTATTGTTACATAATTAAAAATAGTAGCAGCGACAAAATTACCATCATTTTTTGTAATCATATTTTCTAATAAGTATTTGCCTTCTTTTGATTCTTCTAAACATTTAAATGCTTTACTGTTTAAACAAAACAATTTTGCAATTTTTTCCTTATCATCCATAGAAATATTAGAAGATATCTTTTTATTTTTACTAAATTGGGCAGCTCTATATCGTGGAACTTTATTTTTTCTAGATTCATATACTCGATATGCCCATCCTTTTTTGTAACCTAATATTTTTGCAACCATTTCTAATTCTTCTAGAGTTTTCGCTGTTGCTATTAATAGTTTTTGTTGATTTTTTTCTGTTTCTGCTTGTTCTTTTCTCCTAAGTTCCTCTAATTCCCCTTCTTCTTGCTTAATAAATCTTTCTCTGTTTTCAGCTTGATAACCACAAACAGGACAAATTGGAGTTGGTTTATAAGTAGCAAAACATTTCTTACAAGTCTCTACATGAGGTGCAAGTTCTCCTTTTTTCTTTTTCTTTTTTTGTGAGTGTAATGACCATTCTCTTTCATCATCAACAAATCCATGTGTTCTAGTGCTATTAACATGGTCTAAAATTATGGCTGTTTTTCTAGGCTTTGGCCTAAGAACTCTTCCTACTTGTTGTAAATATAACCCTTCAGATTTTGTTGGTCTAAGAAGAATTGCTGCTGATACATCTGGAACATCTGTACCTTCTGATATGACATCAACAGATGTAAGAATTTGTATTTTTCCATTTCCAAGTCCTTTAATTGCCTTATCACGATCATCGACATTCATTTCGCCATGTACTATAGCAGCTTTATAACCTGCATCTTTAAATTTATTACAAACATCAGTTGCGTGTTTTATAGAAATACAAAATGCGATTGCAGGTAATCCATCAGCGTGTTTTTTATATTGTTGTACTGCATCGCCAATAATATCTGCACTATCTATTTGTTTTTCTAATTCTTTTTTCTGATAATCTCCACCAAGTGTTTTTACTTTATCTAAATTAATTTTTAAAGGAGGTGCAAAAACTTTATATGGTGCAAGATATTTATCCTTTATTAATTTTGCTACTCCAGGCCCTTTAACTAAATCATCAAAATAATCAGCAAGTCCTCTGCCATCAAGTCTTATTGGTGTTGCAGTACATCCTATTTTATATGCATCTTTAAAATGCTCTATTATTTTGCTCCAACTACCTGCCGCTGAATGATGCGCTTCATCGATAATTATGTAGTGTGGATTAAATTCATTTGTTACAAGTCTTCTAACTAATGTTTGCACCGAAGCTATTTGTATATTATTTTGTGAAGACTTATATTTTGCAGCAATCACACCATGATTAACTCCAATATTTTTTAATTTTTTGGATGCTTGATCAATCAGTTCTCTTCGATGAACAAGTATCAAAACATTTTTTTCATTTTGAGATATTGCTTTAGATATTGCAGCAAAAACAACTGTTTTCCCTGCCCCGGTAGGCATCACTAACAAAGGAGATTTTTTACCCTTTGTATTAAAAGAATATCTTAAATTTTCGATTGCTTTGATTTGATAACTTCTTAACTGCATAAGGTTGCACTAGATGACTCTAGGATATAGAATACGATTACAAACGACAAGTCTTTTATTTATAAATCGACAAAAATGATTGAACACGACCCACGCAAAGTAAAATATTTTGCAAGAAAAGGTTTTTATCAGCAATTAACCGCTGCTGATATGATGGGCTTAAAATCTGAAAGTGCTTTAGTTAATTATCGTAAAAAAGGTGTATTAAAAGAAGGCATACATTGGGTACGAACAGTTGGTAGAGGTATTTCATATAAACCAGAAGCTTGTAAATTAGCAATCAGAAAAGAAAAACTAGGATACTAAAAAAAATGTATAAACCACTTGTAATGAGCAATGCAGAATATCATGCAAAGAAAGACTACGAGTCTTCAAGTAGTATTCGTGATGCATTATTAAATCCTAAGAAATATATATTTCGTAAAACAAATGAAACTGTTCCTACAAAAGCAATGGAAGAAGGAACAGCCGTACATACATATTTCTTAGAAAATGATTTGTTTAAGAAAAATTATGTATTTAAACCAAAGGCATTTAATGGCAGAACAAAAGAAGGCAAAGAATGGATGCAAGAACATGGTCATCTAAATATATTGTCTGCCGAATGGGAGGAAAATCTTATACAGATGAATCATAACTTTTTAAATAGCCCTGCAAAATTTATCTACGATAAGGAAGGATTAGCAGAATTAAGCTATTTTTGGGAGGATTTATACAAAATAAAAGGGAAATGTAGACCAGATTGGCTATCTAGCGATGGAAATACAGTTGTTGACCTTAAAACTACACAAGATGCAAGTCCTAAAGGTTTTCAAAAATCTATAGCAAATTTTGGTTATCACATTCAATGTGCCTGGTATTTAAGAGGATTAAGAAAACTAGATGTACCTGCAAAAGAATTTATTTTTATAGCAATAGAAAAAACAGCACCATTTTGTATCGGAGTCTATCGAGCAGATGAGGACATGATAAATGCAGGTATGAGTCAAGTAGATCAATCATTAGAAGTTTTAAGGATATGCCAAGAAACAAAATTATATCCTGACTATACACCGACTATCCAAGATATTAGTCTTCCACCTTGGATGACTAATAAAAAGGTCACACCACAAAATTATCAGGAGATTGAACTTTACTAATGAAAATCGAATTTGATTACAAACAGGGAGAGTGGATACAACTTAAGTCGTATCTTTTCCCATACCTTCACAAATCAGAACTTGTACAAGATTTTATAAAGAAGGTAAATAAAGTAACTAGATTGAGGCCATTAAAATGACAACAGAAATTACAAAAACAACTATAGAAAGCGAGTCTTCTATATATCACTCTGCTGATAGTTTTGAATTTGCACAAAGACAAGCAAAAAGCTTATGTCAATCACAATTAGTGCCGACACAATATCAAGGTCAGCAAGGTTTATCAAATTGTTTAGTAGCTCTAGAAATGAGCAAAAGAATGAAACTAAGTCCATTAACTGTTATGCAAAATTTAAATATTATTCACGGCAAGCCGTCCTGGTCGGCACAATTTATTGCTTCAACCATAATGTCCTGTGGCAGATTTTCTAAGTTTGAATATTTAGTGAAAGGTCAAGGCGAGACATTAGAAGTACAATGTATTGCTACAAGATTAGAAGATAACAAACAAGTCAAGGGTTCAGCAGTTTCTATGCGTATGGCAAGGCAAGAAGGATGGACTAAAAACTCTAAATATTCTTCAATGCCAGAGCTAATGTTGAGAAATCGAGCTGCGACATTTTTCGGTAGGCAATATATTCCTGACTTGTTATTAGGTGTGCAAACTAATGAAGAAGTGGTAGATGTAGAGTTAGAACCTATCAATGTATCCGAGTCCCCGGTGCAAGTAGAAAAATTACAGGAGGATGACAATGACCTCGATTTCTAAAGATGAATTTATTACAACTGTGGAACTTGCTGAACGATGGCGAGTCCACACCGATACTGTTGAGCGATGGCGAAGGCAGGGTAAACCTCCTTCTTTCTATTCAATTAATGGAAAGATCCTCTATAAGGTGGCTGAGATAGAGGAGCTAGAACTAGCCAAACGTCAAAATTCTAATTTAACAACATGACACTAGAATTACAATTAGCTGTTTTTAGACAAACAGAACAAGACAACAAGTCTTTTTATAAAGAAAGATTTGATTCTTCTAAAAAATATCCTGATTACAAGGGAACTGTAAAAGTGCCTGTAGGACAGATAGAAGAATTTATTTCTTATCTAAAAAATGCAAAACCTGACAATGATGGTTATATAGGAGACTTTATTCCATTAAGAGCATCAGGTTACACAAATACACCTAAAAATAATCCAAATGGTAAAAAATTCCTTGCATTAAAGATTGAGACAGACTATAAAAAACAAAAGGAGATTTATGAGTCTGACAATAGATCAATTGATGCAGGTAACAATCTCAATATGTCCCCTGCTGATGCACCTATTGGCGAAGACACAATCGACTTTTAAACATCTGGGGCATGATCGCTAGTTTGTAAAAATCATAGTCATGGCTAGTTAATTTGCTGCTCCTTTGTAATCTTGAGGCTAATGACTCTGTATGGCCTACACGCACATTTTTACAAAGATGTTATGAGTTCCCATCGAGGATATATGAGAGAGTCAAAGGCAGTTTTCTGAAAGGTTTTGCTGCCTCATATGCTCATATATAAGCAAACGTATCTGTTAGTCCCCAACTTTTTTTATTATGGCAGACTCAACTAAATCAGTAATTAAATTACGAAAGCTAAAAGAGAAAAGACTCTTATGGCTTGAAGAAAAATTAGATAAGGACATCCGAGGCTATGACCACATTGTTCAATATAAGGATGATCATACTGCTTATTTAAGATCTGATTGGGTCGATGAAAATATAAGAATAATTATTATTAAACACAATTACGAGGTAAACAAAGTAAAAACTATGAATATTAAAGACTTTAAAAAATGGGAAAGACAGGAGGTTGATAATGAAATCAAATAACTTTCCTGATAAAGAATTACTTGATATGACACCTGATATGGAAGGTGTTACAAGACCCGAAAAAAACAAAAAAACCAAAAAGTTTACATTTATTGTAAACGGACCTGGTAATGCACCTATGAAATTAACAACTTATGCAGAAACAGAAGCTAAAGCAATTAAATATATAAAAGCTAGATGGGGCGATTGTAAGTATGAGGTAGTCAAGTGAATATTGTAAATTTTCCAAAAAATCCATATCATGGTCAGGTCTTTTGGGACATGAAAACTAAAATTGTTTTTGAATATTGGACACCCGATATATTTTGTAAAGACGCAGGTGTAAAGCCTAAATGGATTACAAAAAGTTTTGAAGCTGAATGTATTGCAATGTTATTTTCTAAAAAAGGAAAAGAAAAATATTTTGCATATAACAAATTAATTGACATTTATAAATATACAGACCAACAAATTAAAGATTTAATGAAAGAAATGAGAATGGAATAATGAATGAAGAACAAAGAGAATTTATATTTAGACACCCTTGGTATCTCAAGTTATTTCCTGTAGATGATCGTGTAAAAATAATCTCAAGCTATACAAAAGAACAACAACTTAATATGATTGCTCGATATGATTTAGAACTTAGATACGGAAAATTTAAGAAAAAATGACAGCAGAAAAACTACAAAAATTATGGAATTTAGCAACTCGTAATCCTAACGAAAACGAGGCACTTGTAGCTGCTCGTAAATTTATTAGAGCTATAAATAGAGAACAGGTAAATGTGCATTTATATAAAGGATCTCCACCTGCATCACAAGAAGATATACAAAGAGCTATAAACAATGCATATCAAAAAGGTATTAACGATATAAAAGCAGAATATCAAAGACAATTGGATCGAAATCTAAACGCTAAATATAATGAAGGATATTTAGATGGACAAAGAAACGCATACACAGAAGATGATATGAAAAGACAATATCAAAAAGGATATGCAGCTGGACAGAAATCTAAAGCTATACAAAAAGCAGAACCATCAGATATTGTTCAAGATAAAAAAAACACACAAACAATTGCTTACGCAAATTCATCTAGTTATGGTACATCAACAGGTACTGTTATTTTTCATAATCAAAGTACTGGCACTATACATATTGGACATAATTAAATCTTGTATATCACACATTTAGTCTGCAAAGGACAAATTGGAGTCAACCCGATATATTATGGACTAACAGCAAAATTTAGACCTTGGTATTTCGATGGAAAAAAAGTTTATGTCGGTAGATTATATGAGACAAAATCAGAAGGAGAAGAAGCAGCAGCGAGACTCAGGGCAGATTGTATGTTGCGGAGTCCATGTCTTTAGGGTTATAAATGGTACTAGATACTGGATTAGCACACCACCTAATGGATACGAGAATAAAATTTGGCATAAGTGATGGCTTCTCTTAGATACCATGCAGGTCGCATGGTTCTATATGAGGAAGAACCAAATAAGTGGCGAGTAAAAATAAAAACAAAGAAAGGAAAACTAAATTTACCTTTGCAAGCAAAAGATTTAAAACCCGCACTTATTGAGGCTGAATATTTATATGCAGATGCAAAATGTATTAGTAGAGATCATCCTTTATGTATTGATTGTATCCACCATCTTGTTATTAAAGCAGAGTGTGGATTAGGAATGCCAGAAGGAAAAGCTAGTGGTGGGATTTGGGCAAAGGATTGTGCTTATTTTTGGGATAGGAATCCTTAGAATTAATTTTATCTATATGATCCCCGGCTTGATTAATTATTTTTGTTAATCTATAATTTTCCATTGCAAAAGCACTTATAAGATCAGGTATATCATCAGGATCTAAATAATTAAATATTTCTCTTAAGACCATTTCTACCTCAAATTCTTCCTCAAGAGAAATTGTTGCCAATACCCAAGGATCAACTTTACGTCTTTTTTTTGCTTGTTCGTTGAACCACCCTGACCAAGGCATTTCGATTTTCATTAGAGTAACCTCCACCCTAAAGATAGCCAAATAACAAGAAAAGTCTAGTTATTGCGTATATACTGTGCTTTTCTGTCTTCTATTGTCTGTTCTGGATATTGTATTGTATGCCAAACGTGTTCACACTTAAAACATAATCTGCGTCTTATAATAATATGCTGCGAGTTTCTATCGGATTGTATAACTTTTTGTCTTGAGAGAGTATTGCAATTTGGACAAGTTACAAAATTTAATCGCTGCATCTGTAGATTTGTATGGTTTTTTATCTTACTATATAAATAGTTAATTACAACAATTATGCCTGGACATTACGGAACAGGAATGGGTAAGAAAAAGAAAAAAAAGAAAGGCGGTAAAAAGTAATTACCTGCCTGGAAACAAAGCTTTTTCTAACGCATCAACTAGTCTGTCATCAACTGTATTATCAGTTTTTTTGACCATAGCTCGTATTATATCTAATGCGAGTTTTTTTAATGCTTTTCCACGAAGGAACGCAAAAATGATTGGCTCAATAATTTTTAGCATTGTAAATAGGGAGTTGCTAGTCTTATAGTAGCTCAACCTATGCATCTAGAGCTATAACCTCTTCTGTTAGTGGTCAATAGGAGAGGTTATCTTCTTGGCTTTATTTCTGCAACAGCAAGTTCTACTTCTTTTAATCGATGAAAAACTTCTTTCATATCGTCATGCATATCATCTATTTTTGTAGTTAGTAATTCTATAGCTGTTGTATTTCGCACTAAATCATCTCTTGATTGTCTACCTCGATAGGATACTGATCCAACAGATACAAAACAAGCTGTCATCATTGCTCCCCCAACTGCTGCT
>CEPJ01143152.1_pt1 | contig 21673 bp, 20 predicted proteins | sample 530561 | NCBI WGS metagenome assembly CEPJ01 (sample SAMEA2620404, study PRJEB7988) | marine metagenome | biome: marine biome (ENVO:00000447); feature: surface water layer (ENVO:00002042); material: "saline water (ENVO:00002010), including plankton (ENVO:xxxxxxxx)" | depth 5 m
TTTAAAGAAGTTCGAATTAGCCTAGACGAGGAGTTAATAAAAAATAAAGAGGCTACTTTCTATGCAAGAGTGAGCGGGGATTCCATGCAAGATGCTGGATTATTAGATGGAGATTTAATAGTTATAGACAGATCATTAAATGCAGAAAATAATAAAATTTGCGTATGTTTTTTAGATGGAGATTTCACAGTTAAGAGAGTTATAAAAAAAGGAGGGAAATTATTTTTAAAGCCTGAAAACAAAGATTATAAAGAAATTGAAATCAATAATGAAAATGAACTTATAATTTGGGGAGTTATTACATATGTTATAAAACGTATAAATTGATAGTTTAATATTTTTTTAAGAGTCTCAAGTAAAATTAGATTATAATTTTACAACTGGAACCTTTTTCCAATTTATAGTTTCATCAGCTTTTTTAATATCAATAAATTTAAAATCGTTTGCCCATCTATTTAACTTTTTCATGGAAGACTTTAAACCAACATAAGATTTAAATTTTCTAAAATTTGACAATTCCTTTATTACAGGTTGCTCAGGATCAAAATCTCTGGGGTGAAAATAAGTCATTATATAATCACTTTTTGAGGACCAGTACTTAATTAGATTGTAAGGTGTCAATCTAAAATAACCGCCACCTGAATATATCCAATCATTAAAAAACAACTTAGTAGTATTTATAGGAAACTCTTTTAATTCTAATCCATTGTATATTAGTCTTGAGGGAATTGCTAACTTATAACTTGGAATTCCGCCATGTGCCCTACTTGCAGGGAACACTGAACAATCATGAGTGATTCCATTATTGATTAATACTTCAAAAGCCCATTTATTTTTTTCAGTTATTGAGAAACCAGGTGCTCTAAAATATTGGACTTTTTTTCCAGTTATTTGTTCAATTATATCAATCGATTTTATTAAATCTTCTGAAATTTCTTTTCGTGACTGTTCATACATAAGCTGATGATAATATGTATGAGATCCAATTTCAAAATTTAAAGAATCTATTTTTTTTACAATGTGTGGGTATTTTTCAGCTATCCAACCAACAACAAAAAATGTTGCTTTAAGATTATTGATTTTTAAAAATTGAAAAATTTTGTCCATGTTCTGGTTTATACGTTCCTCATATCTGTTCCAGTTTGTTTCAGTCTTTGTACTCTTGTTATCAAGGATATGAAACCATTCTTCAATATCAAATGTTAAAATTTTCATTAAAAAAAATTTTTTCCAGACCTCAAAAACTCTTTTACATCATTTGATGTAGGAAACGAATAGTAAGTCATTTTTGAATCAGGATTGGAAATTAATTTAACTTTATCTTGACTTATTAAATTTATAGATTCAGCAATAAGTTCCATTCCTAAATGTTTTGTAGCCTTAATTAATTCCGATTGTGACATGTCTTTAATTTCTATTTTCTTTTGAAGAATTATAGGCCCACTGTCAATACCCTCATCTACAAAAAAAACAGACACTCCAGTATATTCTTCATTATTTTTAAGAACCCAAAAAGTTGGCATCAATCCTCTATACTTTGGCAAAAGAGCAGTATGCAAATTTATACAGCCTTTAGGAGCTAAAGAAATAAGGTCTTTTTTGAATATTTGATTTCCCAATATTGAAACCAATAAATCTGGATCAAAGCTCTTAATTAATTTCAAACTTGATTTATTATTAATAGGTTCACTTAATTTTATTTGTGTAATCTTTTCTGTTTTCAAAAAATTTTTAACTGAGTTCTTAAAAATTTTACTGTAAATAAATTTTATTGAATAATAAATAAAAAATTTTATTCCAAAAATATTATAAGTTTTTAATGCTTTTTTAAAAAATGAATCTTTTTTGCCAAAAGGAGAAATATCTGAAACAATACAACCCACAATTTTAAATTGACTTGGTAATAATGACAGTAAGTAAGCCAAGTTTTCTTTAAGATAAAATGGATCGTCTTGGGTAATAATTATAATTCTCATTTCATAATTTTGAAGCTTTAGTATACCATTTATCTCTCAAAATAGATATTTCTTTTTTAGACATCCATTTAAAAGTAATTTCATATGATTTTTTGATAGATATATTTTGTTTAAAACCATGTTTTCTAATTTTATCAGATATAAAATAAGTAGGAGTGATAAATTTTTTAACCCGCATTGAGTTTATTTTTAAATCCTTGCCTGTCAATTTTTGAATTAAATCTAACGGTAAGGTAAATATTTTTGTAAACCATAAAGGTATTTTAATTGGCTTGCCTTGATTTGTAATTTTTGAGATTATTAATGACTGAGAGTTAATATTTTGCTGAGGATAATCGCTATAATTATAAATAAATTGTTTTTTATCTATTTTTTTCAAACAAAATAAAACTGAATCAACTAAATTACCAGCATATGCAATTGATTTAATATTTCTACCATTTCCAATTATTGCAAAAACTCCACTCCTAATTTGATTAATCAAATTAAATACATTTCCAAAATTATATTCACCAAAAACAACTGCAGGTCTAACAATTATTATTTGTAGTCTTTGGTTTTTTTTGTGCCATAATTTTATTAGATTTTCTGCTTCTAATTTTGACTTCCCATAATCATTGTTAGGCAACTGATTTGAATTTTCATCTTTACCATATTCAGAATTTCCATAGGTTGCTACGCTTGAAAAGAAAACATACTTTTTTATCTGAGAATTATTACTAATAAAATTTAAAATATTTTTAGTTCCTTCTACATTAGTTTCATAATAATATTTTTGAAAATCAAAATGAACAGCTGCTAAATGTATAACTGTTATATTATCGTATTTACTTATATCAATTTTATTTAAATCATTAGGATTTAAAATGTTACATTTTGTAAATCTTACTTGATTAATTCCTTCATCAATGTCAAGATTCAATATAATATCATTATTAAGTTTTTTGAAAAAATGATTTCCTATAAAACCTGAGCCTCCAATTAAAATATATTTCATTAAACTTTTTATATTTTTAAAACAACTACTTTAAAATTAATTTATAATACTTATCTAAAACTATTTTCTTTGAATATTTTGATAAAGCTAATTTCCTACATTGTTGGGAAAACATTTTTATGCATTTTTGGTCATAAATTTCATTTAATAAAGTTGAAATTTTTGTAATATCATTATCACCGATTACCCATCCAGTTTTCGAGGATTTAATCATTAAAGCAATTTCACTTTTAGGGTTTCCTATAAACAGGATTGGCTTTCCAGCTGCCAAAATATTGTATGATTTACTGGGAACTCCTAAACCATACATTTTTGGACTTAAGGTTACTAATCCTATATCACATGCATTTAAAAAAATATTTTGATTTTCTCTTGGCATCCCATCAATAAAAGTAATATTTGAAATTTTATTATTTATTACTTCCTTCTTTAAATCATCTAAAATTGCACCATCCCCAATAAATAAAAAATGGAATTTTTCATTACTACAAGTACTAATTATAGGAATTAATCTTTCAATACCTTGTAGTCTCCCCATATTACCTGCAAAAAGTATAACCATTTTATTTTCAAGTTTAAACTTTTTTATAATTGGATTTTCTTTCTTTAAAGCTGGCTTAATATCATCTGTTTGAGACCAATTAGTAATTACTTTTATTTTATGATGATGCTTAGGATTAATTTTGGATTTAAAAATTTCACTCATATCGCAACCGAGTGTGATTATATTATCAAATTTTCCATAGCATATATTGAATATATAATTAAGAAACTTATAAAAAATTGAAGTTTTTTTTAAAATATTAGATGCATGTAGATTTTCAGGAAATACATCATGAACAAGTACAGTTGCTTTAATATTTTTCTTTATTATTTTAATTATTGGAATTATTAAAACAACAAAAGCTGGATTAGTTACAATTAAAATTTTATCCACTTTTTTAATATTTAGTATAGTTTTTATTGTAAAACTTATGGTCATTAAAAATAATTTCAAAAACCTTTCGAAAAAATTATTCTTATTGAGAGCTAAACTTTTTAATCTGTGAATTTTAATTTTTTTATCAATTTTTTTATTAGTTAATGAATTATGTTTATTACTAGCTGTAATTACAGTTACATTATTTTTTCCTTTTACAAGACGTTCTGCAATAGCTGTCATAGAATATCCTGTTGCATTGAGATCAGGATAAAAATATTCTGAAAGAATTAATATACTATTAGTTTTCATTCAAACTGAAGATTTAAGGAAGTTAATTGTTTTGTAATTTTAAAATTCTTTTTTCCAAACGAATTTATTCACATAATCTGTATAGCTTAAAACAATTCTAACTACCTTTTCGGAAACATTAGGCATGGAATAATCAGAAACGATTTTTGTTTCCGTTTTTGAATTTATTAAATGTTCGATTGCTTGGATAATTCTATCTGATGAGAATCCTACTAGAGGAACTGCTCCCTCTTCCATTGCTTCAGGTCTCTCATGAGCTTCACGAATATTTAATGCTTTAAAACTTAATATAGAAGATTCTTCACTTATTGTGCCACTATCCGAAAGAGTTACTAGTGAGTTTAATTGAAGATTTACATAATCTGTAAAACAAAGTGGTTTTAATAAACAAATTTTATTATTTATTTCTAATTTATTTTTTTTAATAGCATTTTTTGTTCTTGGATGAGTTGAAAATATAATTTGAAACCCATAAATATCTATAATCTTTTCTAAAGAATTTATTAGTTTTTTTAACCTTTTGGGGTCTTCAATATTTTCTTCCCTATGTGCTGAAACAACAAAATATTCTTGTTTTTTTAATTTTAAGTCATCTAATATTGTTGAAGCTTGAATCTTTGTCATATTATGTCTAATAACTTCATACATTGGCGAACCAGTCTTTATAATTCTGTCAGGACTTATGCCCTCTCTAATCAAATATTCTCTAGCAATATCAGAGTAAGTTAAATTTATATCCGAAATATGATCAACAATTTTTCTATTAGTTTCCTCTGGTACTCTGTAATCAAAGCATCTATTTCCAGCTTCCATATGGAAAATTGGAATTTTTTTCTTCTTAGCAACAATAGCACATAAACAAGAGTTAGTATCTCCAAGAACTAAAAAAGCATCAGGCTTGATTTTATCTAATATTTTTTCAATCTTGATTAAAATCTGACCAATAGTTTCTGAGGCAGAATTTGCAGCTGCATTTAGAAAAAAATCTGGTTTTCTAATACTTAAGTCTTTATAAAAAATCTCATTAAGTTCAAAATCATAATTTTGTCCTGTATGTACAGAATAATGTTTAATTGATTTTGAAGCATCAAGAGCATTAAAAACTCTAGACAATCTTATTATTTCTGGCCTAGTACCAACTACAGTCAAAATTTTGAATTTATTCATAAAACAAATTTAATATTAAACATCCTCATAATAAGTATCTGAATCATTTTCATTATAATGTTCATTAATCCAAAATGAAGTGATTAAATCTTCATTACCAATATTTTTGATATTATGAGTATACCACAATGGCATATCTATAAATGATGGCTCTTCACCATCTAACTTAAAACTATATTTTTTTTTACATCCATATTTTCTAAACTCAATTAAAGCCTTTCCTTTCAATACTGAAAATCTTTCAATTTTTCTGGTGTGAAAATGATTTCCTCTTGTTTTTTTAGGTTTGGTTATTGAATAAGAAAATTGACCACCTGTATTTTCCCTAATTAATTCAACAAAATTCCCTCTAACATCGATGTTATTTTTATAAACTATTGGATATAAATCATAATTAAAATAAGATCTAAATGTGTTAAATAAATTTAAATCAAATTTTGATTCAAGTTTAGGTACTTTATGGTTTAAAATATACTCTGATTTAAAGTTCTTCAATTTTAATAAAATCTTAGAGACCTTAATTTCAATATCTTGATTAATCTTAATTTTTTTTGGTTTTTTTTTGGTTTTTAATAATTTAAAAATTTTAAAAATTAAGTTATCAATATATATGAGAGGAACCTTATTATCAACTAATATTTTAGATTTTTTATTATTAATCAAATTATGTGAAAAAGTAGAAATAAAAGAATTGTAATTAGGTTTACAAAATGGTCCAAAAACGTTTGGAATTATCAAGCCATGGAATAAGATATCATTATTAGAGCACCAACTTTCGAGCAATAATCGTGATCTCTTTTTAGACTTTCCAAATTGTGTAGATAATTTTTCTTGAATAGATGAAGAAAAAATTAATTTTCCTTTAAATTGAGTTCTTTCAAATGATGATATAATTTTTTTAGCCATATCCATATTTGAACTATATATAAATTTTTCATCATTATGTCTATTTACACCTGAAAGATGTACAATTACATCAGATTTTTTAACAAAATTATCTAATAGAGAATTATTATCAAAAAAAGATTTTTTAAAATCAATAATTTTAAATTCTTTTTTATTTAGGGATAACCAATTCTTCAAATGTGTACCTATAAATCCTGAACCTCCTGTTATACCAACTTTTATCATTTTATAAAATATCTTTTCTAATTTGAGGAAGTTTTAAAAGAAGTTCTTTCATTCCATTAATATCTAATCGTGATGTATTGTGTGAATTATATTCCTCAATTTTATAATCTAAAACCTCACCGGATGAAATATAATTTCCATAATTTAAGTTTCTATCATCAATAGTTATTCTATAATAATTATCTAAATTTTCAGATTTAAGCATATCTTCTTTAGTTACAAGGGTTTCGTAGAGTTTTTCTCCATGTCTTGTTCCAATAATTTTAATTTTTGATTTTGAAGAGTAAAGATCTAATAGAGCTTTTGCTAAAACTTCAACAGTTGCAGCAGGTGATTTTTGAACAAATAAATCACCTTGATTACCATTATTAAATGCATATAATACTAAATCAACAGCATCATCAAGTGTCATCATAAATCTAGTCATATTTGGATTTGTTATTGTTAAGTCTTTACCTTCTTTTATTTGTTTTATAAATAGAGGGATTACAGAACCTCTAGATGCCATAACATTTCCATATCTAGTAACATTAAATATTGTAGATGAGTTGTTTAATGATCTTGCCTTAGAAATTGCTATTTTTTCCATTAATGCTTTAGACATACCCATAGCATTAATTGGGTATGCGGCTTTATCTGTACTTAAAACCACGACTTTAGTTACATTATATTTTTCTGCTGATAAAAGCACATTGTTTGTACCAATTATATTTGTTTTTACAGCTTGCATTGGAAAAAACTCACAAGAGGGTACTTGCTTTAATGCTGCTGCATGGAATATAAAATCACATCCATTAACTGCATAATCAACACTCGATGAATCTCTAACATCACCAATGATGAATTTAATCCTACTATTATTAATTTTTTTTCTTAGATCATCTTGTTTTTTTTCATCTCTACTAAAAATTCTTACTTCCTTAAATAAAAAATTATTAGAAAATTTATTTAAAAAAGCACTTCCAAACGATCCAGTTCCTCCTGTTATTAGTAATGTCTTATTTTCAAAAAGTGCATATTGTTCCATTATTATTATTTAAATTTAAATTTAAGATTTTATTATATCAAATCATTAATTATACATCTAAGGTCATCCATTCCTTTAGTTGATGAGAATTTAAGCTTTGATAATTTATGTCCGTTGATTGCAATTCTTTTTAATAATTTATCATCTGAGATTATTTTTTCTAGATTTTTTTGAAAAATATTGTTTTCTCTTGGTGGAGATAAAAGAGCATTTTCTCCATTATTCAAATTGTCTGAAATAACCCCAGCTGATGAAGAAATCACTGCTAAACCAGACGCCATAGCTTCAATTAAAGCATTTGGCATGCCTTCGTACCAGGATGGAAAAACAAAAATATTATGATTTTTATAAATGTTAATCAACTGATCTGAATTTAGCCATCCTAATAATTTGACATTGTTCAAATCATTTTTTTTAATATAGTTTTTTAAAGACTTTTCTGCATTTCCACCTCCAACTAATGTAAGAGTAAAATCTATACTTTTCATCTTTAAGTTTTTAATAATTTGAATTAAATCAAATACACCTTTAGTTTCTTCGATCCATCCAACAAACAATAATTTGTAAGAGTAATTTTTGTCATAATTTCTTAACTCACCTATCTTAATTAGTTCATCAGTTGCTGTCCAGTTGTTTAGAATTTTAACTTTTTTCTTTTCAATTTTTAAAATATTTAATGCGAATTTTTCCCATTTTTTTCCTTGACATAAAAAAATAGATGATTTTGAATATAAAGATCTAATTATTTTAAACATTAATTTAGAATTTTCGACTTGATGAATTAACCTACCTGCACGTGGAAAAATCAATGTTTTAGATTTAAAAGAATTGCATATTAATATCATTAATCCTTTTTCAAGTGCACTTGCTCCATCTGATGAAAAAATTAATGAAGCATCAGGCCTATATGAGATTAACTTAAAAAATAAATTAATGATTCTTTTAAATGCTAGTATAGATCTTATAAAAAAATTGGGTGGAGGATTTGATATTTGAGATGAATTTATTGTTATAACCTCAAACTCTTTACTGATTTTTGATTTTAAAATGATACTACAGGATTTTAATATACCACCATATATTCTTCTATCACTTCTTGGAAAAGCTCCAACAATTAATAATTTTGGTTTTTTCAAGCTTGCATAATTTTAATAATAGTTTTTTTCCAGAAAATAAATTCATAATTACCTATTATACTAATTAATTTTTTATTGTCTCCATAATGGACTTTAATATCATCATTTCTAACTCTGTTTTTTTCTATTTTACATTTAATTTTTTTTTCAGAAAGACTTATCATTTGATTAACTAAATCAATTAATAGTGATGGTATTCCAGTACAAATATTAACAACTTCACCATATGCTTTGTTGTTATTAATCAACTTCCACATTATACAGACTACATCAAAAACGTCAATAAAATCTCGTTTAATATTTAGGTTTCCTGTTTTTAAAATACCCTTATAGGGCATCAAATGAATTTGTGAATAAAAATTTCCAATTGCTAAATGTTTAGGCATATTTTTACCAATAATATTAAACGGTCTTACAACAACTAGTTTTCTATGACTTTGCTGCCATAAAATCGAATTTAAAGTTTGTTCGTATTTAGTTTTTCCATAAATCGTTTTAGGTTTTGGTTTTAAGCCCTCATTAATTGGTAAATCATTATGTTTTATAGGACCATATTCAGCAGAGCTGCCTACTACAATAATTTTTGTGTGATTATGTAAATTGTTTTTTTCTAATGAGCTTAGTAAATTATTAGCATAAGTGATATTTACAGATTTTATACTGTCATCATCCAGAGAATTGTCTGATGTCCCAGCTAAATGAAAAAGATAATCAGGTTTTATTGAAGATATAGCAAGATTAATTTGTTCTTTATCTGTAATATCATCAATATTATAATTTTTACAATTTGGTATTTTTTTATTACCTAAACTAAAAATAGAAAAATCTTTGCTTAAAGTTTTATTTAAATAATTTATTAAATGTTGTCCTAAAAACCCTCCGGCACCTGTAATTACAATATTCATCTAACAGGCAGAAATATATCTCTATTTTTAGAAAAGATTTTTTGTGCAACTTCATAGTCATCAACTCGACCAATATCCAGCCATTTACAATCTTGTTCATGGCAGAGGACTTTATGACCACTATTTTTTAACTTAATCATTAAATTTGGAATATCTAAATATTCATTCTTTTTTACTAGATTTTTAATTGATGCTTTATTAAAAACATTTATACCCATACTTACTTTATAATCAAAAGTCGGTTTTTCAGTATAATTTCTTAATTCAGATTTCTCATCGAGCTCCAATACTCCAAAATCAATATTAACTTTTCTAGAAAAGGTAGCAATTGTTGCAGAAGATTTTTCCAAAATGTGAGCATTATATATTTTTTCAAAGTCAATACTAGTAAGAAGATCTCCATTTAAAACTAGAAAATCATTTTCAAGATCATTCATTACTAAACTTATCGGGCCTGCAGTACCTAAAGGTTCAGTTTCAAGAGAGTACTTGATTGATACACCATAGTCAGCACCATCTTTAAAATAAGATTCAATCATGTGATGTAAATGACCAACAGCCATAATGATTGATTTTACTCCAAAAAATTTAAGTTGTTTAACAATAACCTCCAATATGGGCATATTATCAATCGGCATTAATGGTTTAGGTAAATTTGCAGTGTAAGGCATTAATCTTGTACCTTTTCCACCGGCTAAAATAAGAGCTTGCATTTTAAATATTATATGATTTTGTTTTATAAAAATCTAAATTATTAGAAATAAAATCTATAGTCTTTGTTAATCCTGCCCTTAGATCAATTTTAGGTTCCCAATTAATTAATTTTTTTGCTTTAGAATTATTACTTATTAAATTCATTACTTCGCTATCTTTTGGTCTTACTCTGTTGCTATCTGAGATTATTTCTTTATTTATGCCCATTATATCCATAATTAGATTGGCAATTTCTCCAATTGAAGCTGCCTTTCCATAACCTAAATTAATTACCTCACCTAAATGTTGATTATATTTTGCAGCATTAATAAAGCCTTGAACGGTATCTTCAACATATGTAAAATCTCTTAATGGGGACAAATCACCTAAGTATAGATTCTTTTCAGTTAATAATTGTGATATTATAGTTGGTATTACAGCTCTTGAAGATTGTCTTGGTCCGAATGTATTAAATGGTCTTACTGTTATTACTGGTGTTTTAAAAGAATTATAGTACGACTCCGATAATTTATCAGCTGAGATCTTAGATGCAGAGTATGGTGATTGACCCTGTAAAGGATGTAACTCATCAATTGGAGTATATTGTGCAGTACCATAAGTTTCAGAAGTTGATGTATTAATAATCAATGGAATTTTATTTTTTCTTGTAGATTCTAAAACATTAACAGTTCCTTGTATGTTTGTCTTAACATAACTTAATGGAGCTTCATATGAATATGGTATTCCTATAAGTGCTGCAAGGTGAAATATTATATCTTGACCTTTTGTATGGTAATCCATAAAACTAGAATCTTCTACATTCCCTTTAATTACTTTTAATGACTTTATTGTATCTGAATCAAGAAATTCAAGATTAGACCAATCACTTCTTGAATTGTAATGAAGCATAGCAGTTACGAGTGCTCCCTCGTTTGCTAGTTTAGAACATAAATGACTACCGATAAAGCCACCCGCTCCAGTAACAAAAACTTTTTTATTTTTTAAATTCATTTTTATAGTTTAAAATTTAGATAAAAGGTCAAATAATATCAAAATTTAATCATTTTAAAGATACAAAATCTGTAACCATAATTCCGTTTTTAAAATTGTAGGTGTGTGTTCCTATAGCATCTTTAAAACTATCAGATGATAACTTAAATTCAATTTTTTCTTTATACTCATATTCATCTAATTTTGTAATTTTAGAAACTCCCACGCCTTCTCCGTATCTATCCCAACCTTGTATTTGAAATGATCTAAATATATTATCATTGTCAAATATAATACCTGCATTTCTGGCTTTTTGGGAATCAAAAATTAATGGGTTTTTTGGATGCGAAGTCCAATTATTTGAAATTAAATTTTCAGAATAAAATGCATGCAGTTCAGAGCAATGCTCACCTGAGTTTGAAGTATCAACATTTGTTAAAATCCACCATTTATTGTTTAATTTAAAAATATTTGAATCAACAGCAGAAATATTATTTATCAATACTTTTTCTAATTTCCATTTAAGTGGAAAATCAAGACATCTATATAATCTAATTTCTTTCGCTGCTGATGATTCTGGAATCATATAAATTTGTCCATTATTCTCAAAAACATTTGGATATGACAAATGAAAATTTTCATCTATTACTTTACCAATATATTTTTCTCTTTTATCATTAATTTCATAAACTGAAATATGCCCCTTTTTTAATGAAAAGTCATATTCTTCAACAAAACAATAATCTTTTTGGTTGCGTCTAAATAGAAAAGGATCGGCAATGAAAGAATTAGGTGGATTTTGAATTATTTTTGATTTTCTAATTGAAATATCTCTCCAATCATTTGAATATTGATAAGCTACGTTCCATTTAAGTTTTCTTCCAATAATTTTATTAAAAAGTTTTTTCATTAGATATAAAAAAGTTTTAAATAGATAAATTAATTGGTGTTTTAGAGATGGCATTAAATATAAAGGCTTATCGAATGGTTTTTTTGAAAATACTTTTATATTGTGTTTTTTAAAAATATCTTCTAATAATATATGCATAAAGATATTTGCCTTCTTGTAAAGTTTAATCATATTTAATGTATAAAAATAGCTTGTTGGTATATTACCTTTAAAAATTACATCTCCACCATCCAATTCTTCGTTAAGTATTTGAATAATAAAACCCGTACTTTTTTCTCTTTTGTATACTTCCCAAAACCCAGGTGGTGATCCTCTGTTAACATCATTATCTCCATGATGAAATGAAATTATTCCATTTTTACAAATATTTAAAATTTCTCCACGAAGTATTCCAGAGCCTCCTCTAACTAAAATATCCAGTTTTTCCATTTTAATTTTGTTAATATCTTTTTTTGAGAATTTGTGAACAAATCCACTTTTTGAAACTATTGGTTTTACATAAATTTTTTTTATATCAAATAAACTAATAGGGTATTTTTTAAAAAATGTACCTGTATTAATAAATCTTTTAACAAATATTCTTTCAAAAAATGATATAAACTTGAAACAAAATTCATTAATTGATTTAATGATTGTTTTTCTTTTATAATTATGACTTTCTTGAATTATTATACAAGATATTTCATAAATATTCGATTGATAAGATTTTTCGAAAAGATCGAAAATATTCCATGGTTGAAGTTTATCATCTATAATTAAACCAACTCTAGCTTTTTTCATAGTGCTTTATTTTTTATTTGGAATTAAAAGAGTTTCATATTTATTTAACATTTGATCTAAATCAAAATTTTTAATTGCAAATTTTCTAGCTCTTTTGACGATAATCGATTTAACTTCAGCATCCATATTATTAAGGTTTTCTAAGCAAATACATATTGATTCAGGTGATAAAGGATTACACAACAGCCCTCTTTCATTATCACCAATAATCATTGGATGATCACACACTGATGATGCAATTACAAAACACCCTGAAAGCATTGCCTCACATAAAACTAGAGGCAAACCTTCATAAATACTTGGGATTATTAGAGCATCTGTTTTCTCATAAAATTCATAAATATCATCAACTGATTCAATCCATGTCCAGTTCTTTTTTATCGATTTATTCTGTTCTAAAAAAAAATCCATGTCTCTTTGCATTTTAATGGACATGTAATCCTTTGATGATCTAATATCATCATCTCTTCTACCAACCCACGTCACCTTTGGAAGCCATCCATTTCTATATTTGAACAATGATAATGCTTTTAAAAAATTTAATCCATTTTTTGGATATGCTACACGTCCTACGACTAGTATTTTATTTATCCCTTTTGATTTATTAGGAGAAGGATTAAATTTAATAGACTTAGTATCAAAACCATTCCAAATAACCTTTGTTTTATTAAATCTTCCTGGAAGTTTTTTGATTAATTTTTTTTCATTAAAACTATTTACAATAAGATAATCAGCAATAAGTGTTGAAAAATAAAAAAGATATTTTTTTAATAAAGGTATTTTTGCGTTAGAGGAGCTTTCTTCACAAACTATTAATTTTGGCTTATTAAAACCAATACATGCTAAAGCCGAATATATACTTGGCGCATGCAATGAACTTATAACAACATCAAATTTAGATTTATTAATAAGACTTCTTAGATTTTTTAAAACATCCCATGAGAATCCACTAGATTTTCTTTCAAATAAATTAATTTTTATACCAGCATTTCTTAGCTGTCTTTCATAAAAGGGGTAATTGGAATCATAAATAAACATCTCAACTTCATGGTTTCTATTTAAGAGGCCCTTTGCTAATTGGACCTTAAGTTTTTGAGCTCCACCACTTGCTAAAGTATCAATGACTATTAAAATCTTCATTTAAATATTTGAATTTTTTGAAAGAATACATGTAAGTTCCAATGATATATGCGAGAATAATCCAACAAATTTTTTCATTAAGTCCCTGAAGAATTAAAATAAAAGCTAATGCGATTGGGATTAAAATTGTTGGTAGAATTCTACTTTTTTGCTTATAAAGCTTATATGAGACAACAAATATTCTCGATAAAAACAAGATGTAAATTAAGAAACCTATTAATCCAGTATATAAAAAAACTTCAAGAAGAACATTATGAGGACTTTCAATAAAACCAAAAAAATCATACGAAAGTAAATCAAACCCAGAATATCCATTACCAAAAATAAAATTTTCAAAAATCAGAGAAAAATATCCAAGCCATAATGTGAATCTCCCAGTTTCACTGTTATCAGCAATACCTCCTGTATTAGCTAATCTTTCAGCAAGAAATTGAAACTGTTCAGCTTGTAGTGCAATAAGAATTATTGGAGTTAAAAATATTACTAAAGTAAATAGTCCTAATAATAGTGCATAAAATTTATTATTAGAAGCTAATAGTTTAAATCCAAACCAAGCTAACCCACAAGCGGGTAATATTAAAAATGCAGTTCTTGAAGCAGTACCTAGAATTCCTAGTATAAGCAATGGTACGCTAAAAATCAATAATAATCTTATCCATTTTTTTATTTTCAAGATATTTTCATATAAAATAGAAATTATAATTGCTAAACCAGCAGACAATTTTATGGCTAATTCATTTGCTCCAGCATTAAAAAATGTTTTTCTAACTATATCACCCTCAGTTGCAATTTCACTTACTCCAATTCCAAGAAATAAAAAAAAGGAAACTATTATTGAACCAACAGCTAAAGCAAACATTCCTTTCTCAAGGACATATGCGTCTTTTCTGACATGATTAACTAAAACCATAAAAATTAAAACATTTTGTATAAATGCTATATCAAAAAATCTATTTGAGTAATTATTAAAATTTATAATACTAATTAAAGTCAAATAGATAATAAAAATTAAAATCGGCCAATAAAAATAAAGTTGTTTTCGATTTAATGAGGTAAAATTTTTAAAACTTAAAAAGGCTGATGCAATATAAGTTATACCTGCTAATTTGGAAACTGAAAAATAACCTGTAGGATTAAAATTCTCAATGTTGATTGAGAAAAAATATAAATACAAAAAATAATTTTGAATGGATAATCTGTCAATTTTTATTTTCATAAAAAAAACTTAATACAATTTTATATCAATAAATTTTGAACCGAAAGCTTTAGCATATCTATTTAATGATGTTAAAGATCCAATTAATGTTTTATTCTCATGAAGCATTTCAATCTCTATAATTACATTATCTGGACATATACTAATTGAGTTAGAATTATTTTTTTTTATAATTGATTCAATTTTTGCTCTTTTATATCTGCTTGAGCTAAAACTAGGGTGTAATTTTATCAAACCTCCATTAGGCATTTGATTTATCAGTTTTTGTATCATTAATTCCCATCCATTTTTTTTTAGTCTTCTTTCAGCACAAGTTAATCCAATCGTTTTAATTCCTTTTATTTTTGGTTTATAGAATTTCTTTAAAATATTATAATTTTTTAGAATAAATTTTTTTTCATGTTCAGCTCCTGGAAATGCATCCTCTAAAATACCTATGAAACCAAGTGAATCATTCCTAAAAATATATTTTGAATCCATTGCATAAGTTGTTCTATTTATTTTTTTAATATTTTTTGAATACGGTTTTGTGAATCTATAACTTAACTGACCTTCCTCTATGTAAAAATGCCCTTTGCATAATTGCATATCTAAAATACTTTCAACGGAAGGAGTTGTTATTGATCCAAAATATGCCCATGAAGTATATAAAATAAATGGTCTTTGTTTTTTTTTAGTATAATATTTAATTTTCTCAGTAATCAAAGAATAATTAAAAAATCTAGCTAATAGTTTAGTTTTTAAAGATGTATTAAAAATTAAAGATGAGCCATTAATAATGCTGGTATCTGTATTTCTTAGAGGTATTAAAATGAAATCAGCCTTCTTTAAATTTAATAATTCAATAATAAGCTTTATTATTATTAAAGATGTTTGATTAGGAATTAAGAAGACATGTAATAAATTATCTTCTTTTAATTGAGATATAGTACGTGTTAAATCAATATGATTCTTCAAAAAAATTATATTAATTAATACATAGTTTCATTACTAAGAACTTAAATTTTTAAAGTACTCTAGCATTGCTGAATTTTTAATTTGCAAACTATCTAAATTTGACATTTCAATGTGTGAAATTTTTTTACCAAATAATGTATCTGTTTTAAGCACTTCCCACCATGTAGCTATAATTGAGCCATTAAATCTATACAATCTTTCTTTATCAAAAATTAGATCTTGAAATCTTCCTCTATTAATAATTTCTAATCCATTTTTTCCATAATTAAACATTGGTTCTCTTTCTTCTTGAACTGAAACTACACTGTCGCTTTCTGTAATTCTTAAAACATTTAAAGCGTTTTCAATATGTTTACTATTCCTATTAATTGCATGAAGGCTTAAAAAAACTACTATGTCAGGGTATGATTTATTTATTTCAAAATACTTTTCACCAGCAAGAAGCATGAAATTTCTTATTGGTACTCCTTTTGACTTATTGTTAGGAATTCTTAACAATCTGTCATGAGATGGTACTTTACCCTCATTTTCCAATTTCTCAGCAAATTCCAAAACTTTAACACTTTCAGAAGAAATAATTATAGAGTCTATTTTCTTTGACTTTGATGCATTTTTTATAGCAATTTCTAAAATAGATTTTCCATTGATTTCTCTATATGGAACACCTTCAAAATCTGGATAAGATTCCTTAACTGGAATGACAGCTAAGGCTTTAGGTTTATAATCACCTTCAAGTTTATCGCTGATTTGTTCAAAGATTTTTGATCTAGCTTTTAAAAGTCGGGTATTGTCTCTACTCATAGACCCTCCATGTTGACGATAATAAAATACAGGAACCTGAATATTTACAGCACCTATTCTATCAGCAAGTTTATACCAAAGATCCCATCCATCCTGAGCATTAACTTTTTCAGAATATCCCCCAGCATTTTTGAGTGATCTTGTTCTAAACAAAGTACATGCACCATGGGGTGGTAATTGACTGGCAATATCCTCGTTAGCTAGTCTGTGTTTGAATTCAACATCAAGTATTTTTCCATCTTCATTTGTGTAGTAATAATTTCCATAAACCAAACCTGCATTTTTTGTTGCCTCTAGTTTATTAACCATTAAAAAAATTGCTGATTCATCAAGCCAGTCGTCAGCATCAAGCCTCATCATGTATTTACCTTTAGCCATACTTAAGACTTTATTAGCAAGTTTTTGTAAACCTATTGGATATTTATTATCAATAAATTTAATTTTATTAGGAAATTTTTTTTCATATTCAATTGCTATTTCTGAACTATTATCTGAAGATCCTTCATTAATAATAATTAATTCCCAACTTTCATAAACTTGATTTATCACACTATTAATACATTGCACTAAGTATTTACCATAATTTCTGCAGGGAATATAAAGAGTAACTAATGGGTTAGATTTCATAATACATTCTATTTATAGTCTATATTTAAAAATATAGGATCAAGAGGTTCAATATTTTTTAAAGCTTTTGAGTTAATTACTAATTCAAAATCTTTACTATGTGTACCAATATTAGGTCTTAAAAAAATTAAATCTTCTTTTTTAATAATATCTCCTTTTCTAATTTGTTTTTTTAAGTAAACTCCCCTTCTAAATGTTTTAATGTGCTGACTATCTATTTCACTTTGTTGGGGTTTTTTTACTCCATTCCCTTTTGATGCATTGATTCTACTTATATCTTTTTTTAATTCAATTACTTCATCACAAGTTAGAGAAACTTGATGATCTCTAAACTGTTTTTCATTTCTAGAATCAGTAAAATGAAATTCTAAAACATTAGCACCCATGATTGTGGCATTTTTTAAAGCATAAGACCCTACAGTATGATCAGAATATCCAATTGAACAACCAAAAAGCGATTTATATTTACTCATAACTTCAAGGTTAGATTCAGACTCTGAAATTGGATACATAGAAGTACATTGAAGAACACATAACATTTCTGGATCATCAAACTTTTTGTCTAAATTTTTTATATAATTGACAGTTTCCAATACTTCTTTCATGCTCGATAAGCCAGTTGATAAAAGTATAGGTTTTCCTCTTAAAACAAATTCTTTAATAATTGGGAAAGATGTCATATCACCCGAACCTATCTTATAAAAAGTTAAATATGGGTCAATCCAATCAAGCATTTCTAAATCCCAAACAGATGCATTATAAATTACATCTGCTTCCTTACACATTTCTGCTAAATACAAATTTTCTTTTTTTGAAAGTTCAAATTTTTTAAAATGCTTATTTCTTGTTTGGTTTAATTTATGGTTTACCAAGCTGTCTCCTTTGTATAGTTGAAATTTAATACAATCTACTGATGATTTAATAGCAAGGCTAGTTAGTCTCTTCGCATCATCAAAGCTCCCCTCATGATTTCCACCAATTTCAGCTATTAATAAAGGTCCTGAAGAACCTGACCAAATTGATTTTTTATTATTATCCATTTTCTTTTTTCTTAAAGTAAAGAAGGTTATGAATTAAGTGCGTTCGATGTATTACCATCTAATTGAAATATACATCTTAATCTTTTAATTTACATTTTTTCTAATAAATATGCTCAAAAGTTAGTGGAGTACCCTTCTTCAAATTAATTTTTGCTCTTTTATTAATTATATCTTCAAGGTATTTGGGGCTTAAACCATAGCCCGGACGTATAGATCTAATATTTTTATGTGTAAATAATTCTCCTTCTTTTATATCTTTAACAACAAAAAGAGATCTTCTTCTCATTTTGTTCTCGTAAGAAACTTCATAATCAACTTTGCCAATAGAAGACTCTGCTAACCTTACATTTTTTACCATTTCGGCAAATTCATCTGGCTCCATAGAAAAAGAAGAATCAACACCACCATTATCCCTACTTAGTGTAAAATGCTTTTCAATTACTGAAATTCCCATTGAAACAGCAGTTATTGGAACGATACTTCCTAAAGTATGATCTGAAATACCAACTTTTACATTAAACCTTTTTTTAATATCAATTAAGGAAATTAGATTAGCTTCATTAATACTTGCTGGATATTCAGAAGTACACTTTAAAAGAGTTATATCATTATTCTTATTTTCTTTACAAACATTTATAGCTTCATGAATGTCTTTTATCTCAGCAACACCAGTGGAAATAATCATTGGTTTTCCTTTAGAAGCTGTATATCCAATTAATGGTATATCAGTAATTTCAAGTGATGCAATTTTGTAATAAGGAACATCTAAACTTTCCAGAAAATCGACAGCTTCTTTATCAAATGGTGAGCTAAAAAAAATTAAATTATATTCATCACATAATTCTTTTATTTCACGATGCCATTCATAAGGTAATGAGGCCTCAGAGTATAATTCCCATGGGGTGTATCCTTTCCATAATCCCTTTGTTCTTGGTTTAAAATAACCATCATCTAATTTTAATGTTAGGCTATCAGGTTTATAGGTTTGAATTTTGACAGCATCAGCTCCAGATTTTTTTATTGCCTCAATAGTCTTTTTTGTAAGATTCAAATCATTATTATGATTTGCTGAAATTTCTGCTATAATTAATATTTTATTTTTCACCTTTTATAATTCTCATTAATAATATTTCATTATCATCTTTATTAATGATTTTAATTTTTTCAAACCCTAAACTTAAGTTTAAACCAATATTTTTTACATTTTTTACATTAGTTTTTACAATAATTTTATTTAAGGACAAATTATCAAAACCGAAATTAATCCAAATTTTGAAAGCTTCTTTTGCATATCCCTTTCCCCAATAATTTTGATCACCAATTAATTTACCAGCTTCAGCCTCAAATTTATTTTTTGAATTTAACACATAATTTACCGTACCAATTGGTTTTAAATTTTTTTTGTCCAATACAATGTAATCATGTCTATTAACTCTTGAATTAAACCATTTTATATGATCTTCAACAGAAATTTTATTTTTATTAAACATCCATTTTAAAATATTTTTATTATTTCTCCACTCAACTACCTTTTCAGCATCTGAAAGAATCATTGGTCTTAATAATATTTTTGAACCTTTAAGATTATCCATTTAATAAAAAATCATGAATTACATCTGCCAGTCGTTCACTTCCCTTACCATCAATTAATTTCTTTTTTTTAATTTTTAAATTATTACAATTAAATACTTTCAATGAAAAATCATAGTCAATAATTTTTCCATATCCCATTTTAGTTAAGTTTTCTGCGTTAAATTTTTGATTATTTGAATATGGAAAAATTAACATTGGTATATTAAGGTAGGCCAATTCCTGAGAAGTAACGCCGCCAGACACTATGGCAAAACTTAAATCACTATACAATTTTTTAAAATTTAGTTTTCCAAAAGAAATTGAAACATTTTCTTTTTTTATTTTATTTATTTCAATATCAGATGTTATAATAATGAAATTTTTTGGAATGTTATTGATAATTTTTTTTATAAAATTTCTTACTTTTTGAGGATAATTTCCTCCTCCCATTGCAATTAATATATTATTTTTTGAGGCATTTTTATTAGATATTTTTCTAATCGATTTATTAATTATTAAATATTTATGGCCAGAACAAATAATAGTTTTTTTATTAACTAAGTTTTTATAATCTGATTTACAAAATCCAAGATTAGGATTAATCACTAAGTCAGAAAAAATTTTCTTATTAGCAGTGTAATCATATTGAGCCCATTTAATATTATTTTTTTTTAAGAAATTATAATAGGTGTTATTGTGTTCATAATGATCAATAATTAAAAATTTACCATCTATGCATTTTTCCTTTATAATATTTAAATCTTCAACAATTGAAATTGAGTCTTGAATCAATGTATAATCTATTTTTTTATTTGCTACAATAAAATTTCTAATGAAATCGAAATTATCTGACTTGATTATAAACTCAGTATGAATTCCTTTTTTATTTAAAGACTTAGAGAGAACTAAATTTCTTGATAAATGCCCAATTCCGTGTAATTTACCAGCATTTAGTCTAAAAACTGCTTTCATTAATTTTAGACTTAAAATAATATTATTAATAGTTATGGTTTACTAATTAATATATTTCCAATTAATAAGTGATGTAGTCCACATCTTTTAAGTGTATCAATTGCATCAGTTGGCGTTGCAACGATTGGTTCGCCATGAATATTAAATGATGTATTCATCAATGCTCCAACACCTGTTAAATTTTCAAATGCTTTTATTAGGCCATGATATCCAGGATTATCATCTTTATGAACAATTTGAGGTCTAGCTGATCTATCAAATGGGTGAAGTCCTGCAGGCAGATGTTCTTTTGCTAATTCAGTTGAATCCATACCAATAGCCATAAATCTGCAATCAATTCCTTTTTTATTTATCATATAATCTTTCTCCCTCTCAGCCAATATACTTGGTGCAAAGGGCATCCAA
>CEPJ01018058.1_pt1 | contig 21582 bp, 35 predicted proteins | sample 530561 | NCBI WGS metagenome assembly CEPJ01 (sample SAMEA2620404, study PRJEB7988) | marine metagenome | biome: marine biome (ENVO:00000447); feature: surface water layer (ENVO:00002042); material: "saline water (ENVO:00002010), including plankton (ENVO:xxxxxxxx)" | depth 5 m
ATACGCTTCCACAAGTGAGCCGTAAAGAAGAGCGTTAGGGGCATTGTCGCTCAACCACGATGTTGCAGAATCTGCGCCAGCAGTGATACTGGCAGGTCTATAGTAATAGTGAAGCTCTACTGTGTAGTTGCTGTCTGGGGTGGGACTGACAACAAAATTATCTACGTCATAAATACTGTAGTATTTTGGTCTAGCATTCGCGCCTGTGTCTATAGAATACTGCTGGACAAAATTCACATCTTTAAAGTCTAGAAATACTTTGTTTGACGCCGTTGTTATTTGCAAAGAAAACGGTGCAAGATAGTCTGATGGCACAGACAAAAAAGGGTCAGCATTTGTTAAAGCAGACGTAGCGTTTTTACGGAACAACTCAAGGTCAACAAGTGTAAAGATACGATCTTCTGCGCCACGAATGAACACAGGTAGATTTGTAACAAAAGATGTTTCAGTGTTTTCTGCAAAATCTTGGATAGCTTGTTTGAGTTGTGCGTATGTAAATGACATGTTACCTGCTCACTATACTATTGTTATGTTTCCAACCATGCTGCCGTGAACAGTGCACTGATACACCAACGAAGTATCACTAGGCTCATGTGGCACAATGAATTGAGTCAACCCGGTGGTGCTGTTGTAATTATCCGTAACTCCTGTCGTAAAAGCAGACCCTCCAGCAGATGTTCGTATCTGCAAAGGATGACTACCGACGTAAGAAGTATTGTCAATTAAGTAAGTATGACCTTTGTAAAAGGTAAAGTTAGGATTGTTACCAGCAGTAGCACCTGGACCAGAAAAGGTATAGGCAGATCCTGTAGCTGCTGTCGTTGTGTACTTAGTTGTGGGACCACTAACCTCATCATTTAGTCTTATCCAATTACCACCGTGGGCAAAATACATACCACCATTTGCATGAACGTGAGCAATTGCACCATGATAAGTTGATGCGCTGGGCAAATCAGTCAGAGCAGCATAGTAAAAAACAATTTTGTTTGCGCCAGTGCTAACATTAATAAGACCATTTGTGTCGATGATGTCAGTTAAAGCTGTGCCGTTACCCAACGCATTGTAGATTTCGTTGAAGTTGTCGTTTATCTTATCCGCTCCAGCACGAAGAGTATCACCTGTGCCATCATTTGCGCTTGATCCGATTCCTACTGTTTGTTTAGCCATTTAGCCCTCGTCAAAAGTCTTAGTTGCCGAATCGAGTGTAACATTTGTTGCATCAAAGGTCGATGCTGTTGATGGTGTTGCTGTCCCCGGCCCAGAGGTCGCATTGTCACCGCCGCCTCGTGCGTTACCGATTGTTGCTGTTTCACCTCCGGTGATGGTGATTGTGTACGAATTAGCGTCGACAACCGTGATTGTATATCCTGTAGCTTTTTCAAGACTAGCCTCTGAAAATCCATCAAACGCCTCCACTTTACGAAAAACAACAGCATCTAATGTGCTGCGACCATGAGAAGGTTCAAACACCGTAATTACCGCAGAACCCGAAGAACCTGATTGAAATGGGTTTTTTATTAAAAGCCTTTGACCAGCCACCTCGGTGCTTGTGTCTGGTCTGGGTTCAAAAAGTGCCTGTGGGTCTGAACCAGGGGATATGGGTTCTAACTGTGGGTGCTTTGGCTCATACTCATCTGGACCTACTTTAAGACCATTCCATTCCGTTACCATGTCAGCAAGACGATAACGAAAACCAGAACGGTCTGATATACCGTAAGCATATTTTCCAGATGCGTATCTAGCCATTAGTTTACCCGAAGATAAGAAATACTAGGCTGTAACTTTAACGGTACTCTATCCTCGTCCTCATCCGCTGCGCGTTGGAACTCTTCTTCATACACAGACTTCAAAAGTTGTACTCGATCTGGTGCTCTTTTGATTGACAAGTAGTACGACAGTCCTGCAACCATGCAAGGTAAAAATCGAAACGGTGCGTCAGTTGTGTTTGCTAACGTATCCACATCTTCAATTCGCTTTACATAATAATATACAAGCGTGTCGGTTGAGTTTTCTGGAGTGGCCCACAAAGTAATCTGCGGGGCACTCTGTCTATTATAATAAAACTGACTAGGTTTACCCTGAGTTGTTTTGTTGGGTATGCCTAAATACTCACCACGAGACATCCGTGTAAGTTCTTGGTCTACTCCGCTACGACGTAAAGACACTTCAAGAATGTCTGTGTGGTTAGCATCAAGAGTGTAAGTAGCCGTGCCCTGTGTTAAAGCTTGCGTTGCCTGCTTCACTGTCCACAAGTTAAGACCACGATTAGCCCAGTCAGCAAACATCAGGTTCATAGAACGACGTGCTGTTTTGGCATCATATCCGGTGCGAACCTCAAGTCCACACCGCTCATATGCTTCTTCGATTATCTCAGCTACGTCGAGGTCGAAGTCTGTTGAACCTGAAGTTGCCATTTACTTCTTCTTTCTCATGGCCTTTCCTTTTTTAGCCATGACAGGTTTTTTCATCATCATGCTGCCGCCGCCGCGCATCATCTTCTTTTTAGCAGCACCACCACGCATCATCTTCTTTTTCGGCTTACGCTTTGTAGGGTCGTTACGGCCTTTATTATCAAATCTTTGTCTCATTCTCATGGGCATCTTGTAGTCTCCTTGCCGAACGCTCGGCTATTAGGTTGTCAAAGTCATCATCATCATAGTTGTCATAATAACCTTTTTTCAGCAGCTTTGCACTTGCATCATCAAGTTTTGACAACCGTTGTATAAACACCATAGGTATGTCGTATTGAAACGACAATAGCCAGATGTTCATCCCCTTTTGCGCAAACCATTTGTTTAGTGCCATGCATGAGATTTCAAGGTCTTCATACTCACAAAACGGTTCTTGCTGTGCCACAATGACAACCTCATGGTCGTCATTAAAATTATCAACCTCTTCATTTACAACGTCCCAGAAGTCATCTTCTGTTTCGACTACCTTTACTTGGTTCTCGAACCAAGCTTTCTTTGCGTATGGACAGGGCCAGATATTGTTTAACTCTGGGTCAGGAACACTAAGTTCCTCAACAATCCACTGTTCAAGCTCCTCTTTTACGTCCATTTCTTTTCGGCATTTCCATTGCACCAGCCTCTAACTTGCGCGGTGCACACATAAACTTACCTTTTTTTGCTTTTACGGTGCCGCCTTTTTTCTTAAAACCCATTTTGTTTCGGACATCTGTAGGCAGTTTTGGAAGTCCTTTATTGTCAGGGGGTATATCTTTTAGTGCCATTACTTCTTCTTCCTTCTTAGTGACTTAACACGACGTGGCTTACCAGCAGGCTGACCTATTCGTTTCTTCTGTGCTATTCTACTACGTTTTTCTGTAGCCGTCATCTCTTTGGTTGTCTTGGGTGTTTTACTAGAAATCCTTTTGCTGGGGCGACAATATGGAGTACCCCGTTTTTCACCTTTGCGTCTGCCACAGGCTTTCCCCGTGCGAACGTCCTTCCAGTCTTCTTTGAACCACCGTTTGAGAGCAAGACCAGCTTTTGTTTTTCTAACAGCCATATTCTTCCCATCAGCCTCTAATACTTACAATTATGAATATTCCTAATCCAACAAACATAGCAATTATAATTGACACTAACGTCCATTCCATAACTGCTTCTATCAAACGCTCCCGTTTTCTTTTCTTTGCCTGTCGTTCTTTTCGTAACTCACCTTGTACCTTTAACACATCTCTCCAAGCATTAAACCCATAATTGGCAACCAAGAAGTTACGAAGCTCTGCTTCCATCTTTTCTGCCTTCTTTTTTGCAGCATAAGTGTGTAAAGCTTCTTCTTCTACACTACCAAACCGTCTGCCCTTTGCCTTCTCATGCCCCTCTTTAATTTCACCTATGGCACCCATAAGTTTACCAATGTCTTTTGACATTGATGTCACTTCTTTGCCGAGGGCGAATCCTTTTTTAATCGCCTGGTATGAAGCTGTGGCGGTGGCGATTAATGTAACAGGATCCATTTATGATTGCGTTACCGCCCCCTTTGTTCTTTTACGTCTACCTTTCATTATAGCACCACATCCACGCGCCACTGCTGTCCCTTTGACGGCTTTCCCTCTGAAGGCGCGCTTGGGCTTCTGGTCGTGTATGCCACCATGGGCTTTCTTTGTTGACTTGCCATAATTGGCAGCACCGACTTTCCTGCACTTGGCGATGGCACCGCTTGCATATGCTGACGGGAATACCCGATAACGGGCTTTAACCTTGTGATAGCATGCATCTTTCTTACTCATTTCTTTTTCTTTCTACTTTTTCTAATGCTTTCTTTACCGCGTTTAAAAATACCTTCAACTTCTTTTTTTCCCATAACCTTTGCTCTTTGTTCCCCAACAGTTAAGATTTGTATTTTCCTAGCAAATGGTTTGTTTATTTTTTTAACTTTGTTGACAGTCGCTCTGGCATCAGCAGGTGTAGCAAATTTTATACGAACAGTATCTTTTGGATTTTCGTCCGTGTAAAGTCTACGACCACTACCCTTTGGTTTTTTACCTGTTCCAACTTTTGGGTCTGTTTTTTTAGCCATTATTTCTTCGCTTTTTTCTTCCGTCCTGCACAGTGTGCTTTTTCACTAAACCCACGCGGACGCTTACAGTTTATCTTTGCTTTGCGTTTCTTACTCCACTTGCGTTTTTGCGGTGGTTTGGATATCTGGCTTGCGAGTGACCCACGCGAGATTGCCATCATTCACCCTTTCTTGTAAGTAATAATCCCAAAGTTCAGCCAGCATCTTATGATTCTGATCTACTTTTACCGCTATAACAGCAGTCTCGGTCTTCAAATCAACCACAGTAAAAGCTATCCAGCCGATGAAGCCGAGCGTTGCGCCGCCAATAAAACTGTTCACGTTTAACACTTCCATCTCCGCCTCGCTTGCCTCAATCTGCTGTTTGGATCTTTGGCTGCCTTTGGGAACTTTTTCATCTGACCAGCACTTCTAGCGCAGAAAGACTTGCGTCTCTTAGCGTCCTTGCTGCCCTTTTTAACTTTACCTGTTACGGCTGTTTTTAACTTAGAACCAGGATTGGCGCGACGGTACGCCGCCACACCAGCCTTGGTCATGCCTGCCCCTGCTTTCGTTGGACGAAAGTTTTTCTTATTACGGGGCGGCATCTTACTTTTTTTACGGGCCATAGGACTACCCAAAGAAAGCAGTTATCGAGTCTATGTTTGTCAACGTAACATGGCATCCGTCATCAAATATTATTCCGTGGTCAGGAATAGTAATCTGAGTATCGTCACCTGCTACAAATGTCATAGTTAAAAGTGTTGTGCCACCAGAGCCACCAGTTTTGAAAACTGCCGCAGGAGACCCACTACCAGCAGAACGAACCACAAAAGCTTTTAACCGGGTTCGACCACCAAGCAGTACGCCTGTAGCTGTAGCAGTTTTTGCTGTAATAGAAGCAGCCATATCAGCCTCCTATTAGGCTGTAGATGCGCTAGATGAAATGCCGAAGAATTTCAATGCGACCACAGAACCGCTACCACCTGCTGCACCAGAAATTGCAATCTCAATCTCATCTGCCGCACCAGTTGCGCTAACTGCTGGACCTGTTGTGCCACCAGACATACCCAAGACTCCATTACAAAAATAGAAACCTTTAAATCCTGTTGCATCTAAATCAATTCCAGAGGCTCCGTCAACAAAACCATCTGGGTCTGCGTCTGTGCCAATATCGTCCAATGTCACACTGTTCGCCGCCGCAGTTGTTACGGTAACAGCTACGCCCATTGGAATGAAATGAGCAGGCATTCCAATAGCAGCCTCTTTAAAAGATGTGCCAGATGCCGCGATTGTTATTGAAGTGCTATAGGTAGACAAGGTCATTTCATTAGTAAGAGCACCAGTTGTGGAGTTCTTAATGATTGTCTTGAATCCGTTTTCTGAACGGACGGGACCGTTAAATGTAGTATTAGCCAATTTGATCTCCTGTCTCGGCTAGTGTCAGCCACACCATGCGGCTGTCAGGGATACCTAAGTATACAATAAAAAAGGGCGAGTGAATACCCGCCCTTTGAAAAAGATGTTTCTAACTTTACGCTGCGCCGGGTGAACCGAAGATACAACGTGGGTCAGAGAATCCAAAGCTGTAACGCTCACGAGCCTTGAAGCGCATGTTACCAGTGTCGAAGTCTGGGTCCATTGCTGTTGACAGTGCAGTACGCTCAAAGTGCTTGAGGCCGTTTGGTGCATCTGTCTTGATGAAGAACGCATCAGTATCAACCAAGTAGTCGTTGACAACGTAGCCTTCAGGCAACATGCCCATTGACTTGAGTGCGTTTACATCGTTGTCTGCTGTACCAACACGAAGGTTGGAAACCATCAGACGTTCCGCAACGAACTGAAGCTGACGTGGAATGATTAGCTTCGTGCCGCGAAGAGCGATGATTAGGCCACGCTCATCAACGAAACCAGCAATGCTAATCAGAGCGTCTTCCAAAGAAGTTTCATTCAAATCAGCAGCAGTTGATGGTTCGTTGGCGAATGTGCCACCTGATGTCAGCGGGTGTGACGCATCACAAAGAGCAACACCGTCACCGCCAGCAAATGCGCCAGCAGAGAATGCGTTGTTCAGAATTGATGCAGCTTTAACCTGCTTGGTGTGTGCCATAGAACGTGCAAGTGCACGAGTATAGCGTGAAGCTAGACGATCGTACAGATTGTCTTCCACAGCTTCTTCAGTGATTGAGAAGGCCATAGCCACTGTCTCGTGGTTGTAACGAGCAGTGTATGCTTCGTTCGCATCATCGAATGATACGCCCGAACCTTCACTTTTTACAGGAGCCGCGCCGAATCCTGACAGCATTACTTCTTCTTCAAATGCCCGATCTGATGTTTCGGTATCAAAGATTTCAGAATGCTGACCTTCGTAGCGACCATATTCCATGCCGAACAGAGCGTTAAGACCAGGCTCTAGTTCTTTGGCGAGTTGTGCTCTAGAAATAGCCATTACCTACACTCCCTTACGAAATTGCCGCTTCAGAATCAGCCTGAAGCAGTGCGTGATTATTAAGCATCACAATCATAGGAATGCCAGCAGCAGCGAAGTCTTCATTCTCAACGTCATCTTGAATGCCTACAATCTTCAAAGGAAGAGAAGCATTTGATGAGTCAAGAGTTGCGACATCCATCTTTGCACTGGAAATGCCTGTGGTTGTGTTACCACTTGCACCACTATCTAACTGCGTATTTTCAAAAATAGCAGCTATGGCAGTGGCTCTGTCGGTAAATGTAGCATCCGTCGCAATAATGTAACGCTGCATCGGGTTATCGTACACAAATCCGACAATGTCGAAGTTTGTGTCCGCACCTGACCCAGGCCATGTATTTGAGAATACTTTTTTACCTGTAGTTGAGGATACATACTCACAGCCAGCAAAAACGCCAAGAGGAGCTTGAGTGTCAGCAGTAGCAGAACTAATGACGATTTCACCGCCATTGTCGCACTTAACTATTGAACCCTGAAAGATCGCGCTTGCGCCGCTGTCAATAAAGTATGCATTAGTACCGGAAGTAGCAGGAGTGCTACCAGCGGTATTAATCGGCTTTAGGCCGAAGGCAACATTAACATTTGCCATTGCTTACTCCTTGTCAAGTTAAGAAGGCTAAGGTTTATCCTTGCCTCCAAATGATACACGACTTTGCCTATCGTTATGAATAGGCATTGAGGGATGTTGTTCCCTCATAAGGTTTTGATCCACGGCATCCATTTGTGTGCGGGTCTGCTCCCGGAAATATTCAGTTCGTTCTTCTACCGTTTCTTCTGGGATTCGGGCCAACATTAAGCCACCAACCCCAATAACACCTGCATGTTGACCATCCTCAATTGTTGGGTATCGACCCTTTAATTCAGGATATTCGTCAGCACGAACAGGTTCCCATCCTTCCCGCAATCTAGAGGATACATTCATCGTGTCGTCTTCCCCCCGAAGAGAAGTGCGAATCCAACGATGTGAGTACCCTGCTGGTGGCTCTGGAGCCTCTAGCTTAGAAGGTGGTGTCCACGGCTTACGCCTTGTGGACTTTGCACGAGTTTGTGAGTCCCGTGAAACTCTTTTTGAATCAGCCATCTGTCTTACTCCTTAACATACTTAGCGTATTCTTCGAGCGGAACATTCAACCGCTTTGCTATCGCTATCTGCGATGGAGTCAGCTTGACTGTTCTGCGCCCCTTAGTTGACTTCGACCGTGAGGCCGTGGACTCAGCAGAAGCGACTCTGGGTCCTGTATCGCTTTTAGTAGGAGCCGCAAACTTATGCGGAAACTCTTTTTTTATGCGATTGTCAAGTTCATTATAGTACTCATCGGACTGCGGGTCAAATCCTTCGTCCTCAATTAATTGCCTATGTAAGCCAAAAGCAGCATATGTCATAGTCTGATCTGAACCAAACCACTCATTTTTTTCTGCCCACGCTTCCGCCTTTGGGTCGGGTTGTTGAGGCTGTGGTGGTGGTGCAGCAGGTTGTTGAGGCTGCTGCGCTGGTTCTTCAGCTTTGCGTTCTTGACGCTGTTTAGCTTGTTCAAGCTGCGCTTGGTCTAACGCCAAACGGCTTAGATTTTTTTGCGCCTCGAACATTGCTTCAGCATCGCCATCATCATAGGCTTTTTGATACGCTTGCTTGGCAGACTCAATCTGAGAGTCGACTCGTGTACCAAACTCTGACGTGTAAGATTGGTCTAATGCATCAAGACGCTGTTTAAGTTCATCGTTTTGTTTCTTCACAGCTTCAGCAAACTCAACCGCTGCTAAACGCTGTGCTTCTTCATCACGATACTTTTTTGTTAGCTTGCTAATTCGTTGTTGAACATTTTTAGAATACTCTTGAAGCTCATCTTCATTAGCAGCTTGTGGCTGCTCTTGTTCTTCAGGTTGTTCTTCAGGTTGTTCTTCAACAGCTTGTGGCTGCTCTTCAACTTCTTCTTCTAATACAATTTCTTTTTCTTCAGCTTCTTGCTGTAATGCGTCGGTGGACATTATGCCGCTCCATACGTTTTGATATCGTCAGGGTCAACGATGGTTGCAATGACTTCATCGTCATTGATGATTCTCACTTCGCCACCCTCAATTTGAAATCGAGAACCAGCGTAGCGTCCAATACACACCCAATCACCTTCTTTACACCAAGCTTCACCACCAAACTTATCAGGGTCTTGATACGCCAAGGGGCCTACCTTAACAACATAAGCTACAACGGTAGCACGAGCCTCGCGCTCTCTTGATTGATCGGGAACGTAAACTCCACTTTCAGTTTTTTCACGACCCATATATGGCATGACAAGTATGCGCCATCCAGTAGGCTGTGGGATTCGTTCTGTCAGGGATTTTTCTTTTGCAGCCTTTTCGGCCTTTGCTTTCGCTTCGCGTTGCGCGAGAACGTATTCAGGTACTATCAACGTCATTGATATATTTTGCCTTTGTCAGCAGGGCCTTCAGTTCATCAAGAGCAAAGGTGACACCCTGTATTTCACCGACTCTTGCGCGATAGTCTTCAATATCAGTAATACTACCACTGGTTATAGAGACACTAATATCTTCTATTCGATTATTCAAGACTTTTTGATACTTTGAAATAAAATCTACGATATCCATGTTTATTCGTGTTCTCCACCATGACCCCTGCCCAGGCCACCAAAATACTGAGGTCTGCGTTTTGCTGTTTCAAAAGTACCCAGTGTTATAAAGATTCCTGCTATCAACAAAGCATGAATACTAGCTGATATCCCAAACGCAGCTATACTTCCTATGTACATAGAAAAGATAATACACCACATCCATGCAAGAACTTGCATTACCATGTGACGTGTATTTATGTCAGGAATGTGGCGTAATGGATTCTTTTCAGAATCCATTATCAGTGCCCAAGTTTGTTTTATCATTTATGCAGCCAAATCTTCTATCGGTCCGCCTGAAGCATAAGAGTCACATACATTATCAGCAGCACACATAAATTTATACATCTGACAGTATCCGATCATACCACTATCATCACCAATACATTCCAACATTTCAGGTGTGATGTTGTATGCAGTACAACTTCCACAAGCTTCCTCTGGATTTGTTGACGGGCCATAGTTGAAGTCGTCAATCGCAACTTGCTTATTCTCTGCGTTGATTGCTGGATCCTGCGTAGCAACTGGACAAGCATCCTGCATCATGTCAACGGGTATGCCGTCTTGTATTTCCTTTGGCAAATCAAGATTTTCTGGGGATATTTTTATTTCTATTTTCATCTTATTCCCTTTCTCATATCCAACTGATTAAGTAAAACATTTGCTCTTGCGGCGGGTCCTATTTCCATTCTAGCAAAAGGTGGCGCACCCGAAGTGATGGTTGTTGTATTAGGTGTAAATACTTCAGGTTCAACAAATAATTCAGGATAGGCGTTTGTAATAGACCCAGGCATTGTTGAAAAGTCTTGAAAAGCAGTAGGCACAGCTTCCTGTTGTGTTCTAGCCGATTCATCTTCAAATCGACCACCTGACACTGTTTGATTTAACTCAGGGCGACGAACTGTGTCAACCACTTGGTCTACCTCTGCGTCTGGTATTAAACTACGAATACCGCTCATCAAATTTCTACCAAGATCACGTCCTGTCTCAAGAACACCAGCACCAAAGTCACGTCCTCTTTGCATAAGATCGGAACCAGCCTCACCTATCTTGTCTATTGCTCTTATACTGGTTTCAGGTGTTGGTTGTAAGATACCACCGAATCCGCTCAAGAACCGATCGACAAAGCCACCCTGTGGTTGTTCAAACCCTTGAGGTAACATTTCAGGTGCAGCAAAACGTGTGCGGTTTCTCGCCTCCAACGTACCAAGACCGGGCATCATAGTACCCAAAGCAAGACCAGCAATGCCTTCCTCAAAACCTTGAGGTCTTACACCTCTTACACGATCACCGTATAAAGACGCTTCCCCCTCTGCGCTACCTAAAATTGATCCAAAGCGTTCCTTTGTTGCAGGGGTCACATAATTTATAAATTTATTCTCAAGTATTTCTTTTCTTTGTTCTGGAGTCAGGCTTCTACTGTAATCCAAATCTTTTGCATCAAAAAGATTAGCAAAAATTCCTCTAGTGAGAACATTGCTATCCCCGAATGGATTATTTAGACTCGCGCCTGTGTCTAATAAAAACGATTTGTATGCGTCAGACCTTTCATCGCCGTACCCAAACTGAGATAATAATTGTTCTTTTTGAACGTCACGCTTATTAAAACCAGATATCTTGCCACCTTTTATTAGGTTACCAGATATTGTGGTGCCGCCCCTTGGGTCCGAAAATCCGATTGTTGTTCGACCTGTTGCAAGCTGTCTTGCAAAATTAGAATCTCTTGCAGCCTTCAGTGCTGCTGCTTGTTGCGCGATTGCTTGATTGTTGTCGTCATCACTGCTAAAGTCTCTTGTCCTGCCTTGTTGACCAGTTGGACTGCGGTCATAGTTTGTGCCGCCCCCACGAGCGTCGGCTCCTCCGCCTTCAAAATCAGCAAAATCGTCACCAAATGTAGACATTATCTTAGCTTCGTTGCTCTAGGATTACCCATGTAGGCTCGGCCCATGCCACGGACAAAAGCACCATCAGCGGCTTTAATAACCTTTTTATCATCGCCACGACGCTTCAACTTTTTGCCTTTACCTAACATTACATTAGGATCCACTTCTTCCATCATAGGAACTTTTGGAGCGAAACGAGTCCCGCCTTTTTTAGGAATGTATGTGCGCGCACCGCTTGGAGTTTCACCCTCAATAGGAGCGGTGGCAGCTTTACCTTTTTTAGCTTTTAATACCATGTTAGTGTCCTCATTCGCGATGCGGTCAGCTTCTTTTGCTGCGTCTTTGAAATCTTGTATGCGTTTGTTAGCGCGTTCACGCATCTCATCTAAAACGTCTTTGCCAGAATCTTTCTTTTTTCTACCAGCCATAACTAACTTCTTCGCTTCGTTATATGGAATGCCAAGGTCATCAGCAAACTGTTTAATTCTAACCATGTTCCTATCCTACACTATTTTTTTCTAGTCAACCAGCTTTACAATATACTCTTTGCCGTCGATGCCAACAGCCACTTCAACCTGTCGTTTCTCACAGGAATAACGTGTGTCTTTCCTGTCTTTCCAACCGTTACGTTCTATCTGACGTTTGACTTTCAAACACTCAGACATGCTCATAGGTCCGGTGTGCTCTATGATACCACCGCTTAGATACAGCAACAATGTCATTGTTTTAATGACCACCGTTTCGCAACTTCTCTATGTTCTGTTCAAGATTACTTATACGCTTCTCATAAAAATCTAATGTCAGCTTCTGCTGTTGGTCAAAGGGTGCTTTGCCTGATTCGATATTAACCTGAAGTTTTTCTAACTCTCCAGCTAGGTGCTCTATTAGCATGTACTGTTCTAAGTCAGCAGGGAGGCTCCCCATCTCGCCTCTCGGCCACTTTATTCTGAATTCTGTGTTGTGTTCAACGTCCGACCTCATCATCGTGATGCCTGTTTCGATTTGGTTTAGCCTCTCGATGATACCAAAGTACGCCCACGTTGCCAAAGATGCAGCAGCAACCATGCTTATGATATTTCGTAAAGGTAGTGCTACCTCTGTGTTCTCATTCAGCTTTGCTGGCATTTAGCTCTTCTCGTGGTTGAGCCAGACTGCAAAGGCACCAGCCAAAACACCTGTTACAACACTAACTAGAGCCGCCTGTTGAGCAGTAGGGTCTGGCAATTCCATGAACCACTCCACTACCCGCCAAGCCGATATTGACATCCCAATCATCATCAAGCGGGGGAGTATTTTCCACTTGAGAAATCTTTCCATTGTTATCTCTGTCACGATTCTTTCTCGCCTGTTCTTCTGTTGTCCGTTGTGAATGATCAAATACCATTACTTCTTCCTGAACTTGTCTAGTCCTTTTATTCCCAGTGCGGCACTGCACACAAGAAAAACCAAATATTGATACCAGTCCGGTAATTCATTCAAACGATCAAAGCCATTCTTTACCACTTCTTCCATGCCCGGAATGAAAACTAAAATTACGGGAATCAGTATAATCACCGTGACTATTTCATCTTTGATTGAGGATTTTGTAGACTCAGCCATAATCAATTCCCACTTGGAATCGTGAGTGGCTGCTGTCTTCATTATCTCCGCTTTCGCTTCCGCCTCAGTTTGCGCAAGAGTTGCTTTCGCTTTTTGCTTGGAAACTTGCCCCTCAACAAACGATCCAGCCAGTGAAGCAATGGGTCCAATAAGAGCCTGAAACATATCATTGATTCCTCTTTAAATTAGCCTGTGTGTCTATCCTATACACGTTAACCAAGTTACGGTCTTCCGCAATCTGTTCCTGTAAGTTCTGACGCTGCTGCGCCAACTCATATGCCTGCATCAACCGAGCCTGATCAATCTGGAAGTCCATCGCATCGTTCATCGCCTTGCGCTGAATTTCTTGCGTATCGTTCTGCAACTCCTGCTGACGAATAGCAACAAGCGGGTCAGGTTGCTGTGGAGGTGTTAGCAACGGTGCTAACTCTTCAGTTGTGTCGGCAACCTGCTGTGCAACAGCCGCTTCAAGTGCATCTGGATTCAGGTCAGGAATAGGCTCACCTTGTGCTTGAGCCTGTGCGCCTAGTTTTTGGAACATGTCTTGTACTAAATCACGAGAATGCATGGCAATGTGCTCTTGTACATGAGACTGCAACATCATGAACGCTTGTGGATTAGTTGCAGTAGCTGGCTGCTGCAACATGGCGGCATGAACACGAATGTGTGCAACATGGTCCTGTTGTTGAAACGCCATTCCGGGCATGCCTTTTAAGATGTTCGCATTTTCTGTTGCAGGGTCAACTGGCATTGGTGGTTGCGGTGGCGGCAAGATGCTATCAATATTTTTGATGTCCAATGCATCATACATACGACGGTATGCCTCATACATATTGTGCATCTGCGGCGCAGCCTGCGCCAACTGAAGCTGTGTCTGTGCCAGCGACAGCCGTTGCGCCATAGAAAAGATCGACGGGTCGGATACTGGGAGAACGTCTACCCGCCCGTCGAAGTCCTGCGCCATTATTTCGGGCGGGACATTCGGGCCAATCATGTACGGATAAGGTACAGGATTAAGTGCAAATATTTCTGACAGTAGTCTAAATTCGTTTTTCTGTGCATAATGCAGCCGCTTGTGAATGCTGCTGATTACTTTTGAGCCTTGCTCGATGAGAGCCACTGTTGTGCCGACTGGAGCTTGCGAATTAACGTCAGCGACCTTTGAGTCTGCCACTTGTGCAAATCTTCTACCAGAGTCAACAACAACTCCCAGAAGTTGGGCAAGCGTTCCAGATGGTTCTTTGTATGGAAGAGGAATAATGGCGTTACGAATATCGCCACCAGGAGCGTCAAGATCGCGGAACTCACCAGGGTTAACAGGCTCATCATCATTGCGAATGCGAACACCACGAGCCTTGAAACCGCCCGGTAAATTTGACAAAGTTCCAGCATCAATAAGCTGACGTAGTATTGAAGTTGCTGCACGAGACAGCCCTCCTATCATATGAAGTAGGCCAAAGCCATAAAAACCAAAACCAGGAAGAAACTTATAATGAACAAAGTACTGACGCTTACGCCGAAGAGGATCGGTTTCCCGCCAGTTGCGAACAACTGACAAAATCTGCCCAGAGCCTTCGTCCATTGTGACAATGTAAGGCAGCTTGATACCTGTCGCCTCACCCATCGCATCCATATCCTCAAATCCCTCAAGGTCCAAATCGACATGGATTTCATGGACTGTAAACATTTCATCAGAGTAACCCGGACGGAGACCTTGGATATCATCAGATTTACCCCGTATTGTTGAATCAGCCTCTTCATCTTCAGTAGTTGAGAGTGATACGTCACGATATATACCTCCTACTTGTAGCTTTCGGATATCGTTCTCGCTCATGCGAACTACATGTGTGTACCGCTCGGCAGTCTGTAAATCTGTCGCGCTGTACGGCACAATCAAATCTTCCGCAGGCACAAACTTCGACATAGCTCTCTGCTTCATCGGGTCGAAGTATACCTTCTTGAACGTCGAACCTGTAATCGGCAAATAGAAAAGCATCTGATCTGTGTCCAGATCATACTCTTCCATCACCTCTGTAATCTGATAATTCATGAAGTCCTTGACCCGCTGGGCTTGATCTTCGACTTCTTTAGACTGCATACCTACTATCTGTGTCTTTACAGGACCACCGGGCGGTAGCATTTCTTTGTATGCCTGTGCCTGAAACTGTGTCACAGCTTCTGACAACAGCGGATGTGTCACACCAGACGCACCCATGAACGGTTCATTCCGCTCTTCATAGTTGATACCCAGCAGTGTCAAGCCCTTGGCAATAGCTTCTTCCCAATCTTCCCGTGAAGACTTGTCTTCATCAATCTTGCCACTAAGGTCCGAGGACAAAGATCCAAGGATGGAGTCATCCAACACTTCAGCCAAGTTTGCATTGTGGTCGTAGACTTCAGCCTCAACCTCAACCATTTCCTCATCTCCAGCAATCATGATGCCTTCAGGAAGGTCATCCATTAGTGGAAGTTGGACCTCGGTCATTTGTTCTTCTGCGGACATGCCGGGGCCACCTGCACCCATTGCAGCTTCTACTAATCTAGGGGGTAATGCCATTAGAATGTTCCTTTAAATGTGCCGCCGCGCCCCAAAAGCAAAGCACCACCGTTTTTCATTTTCTCAATTTTTTTTCTTCTGCGAAGAGTTTGTTCAAGATCTGGGTCAAGATAAAGCGTAGTATCACCGCTTTTTAAACGTCTTGACTGCAAAAACAAAGCATCAGCGTCAGGAGCATCTCCTAGTTTACCGCCCCTGTCTTTTAACTGAGGACCCTTGTATTTTTTTCGTATAATTTTTGGGGCTTTTCTAACCACTAAAATGTTCCTTTAAATGTGCCGCCAGACATCACATTACTTCCTTTGCCATAGCACCGATGCCTGAGTGTATCATCTTTCGTGGTCTCAAGTCCACTTCTCCGCCTTTTGCGCGGCGAATAAGCCTGCCTTCAAAGATTGCCCTTACCGCCGGGTCGCGTAAATTAATTTTAATAACGGGATGGTCTAAAACCTTTCCCGGTGTAAGTTCATAGTTTTCTACAACCTCAAAGTTAAAGTCAGGATTCTCGGCTTTGATTTTGTTCAACCCCTTTTTTACACCTTTGTCGTAAGTGTTTTTAAAACCCGCACGTTTTGCTGGGTCACGACTAAAACTAGATCTACCGCCTGTCCTCATAAGATCCTCAAAATTTGGAAAGATAAGTTCGTCTACCTCTCCGCGCTTTACCATTTCCTGAATAATTAATCGTGGCATGTATTCGTCAAAGTCACGAGTAACAGCGAAGGGTTGACCAACAGTTGCAGGTTCAACTCTATCTTCTAAAGGTTGTTTTAAAACGAAATCGGTAGAGTTACGCGCAAACGCATTTTTAATTTTTTCATACTCACCCTCTCCAAACTTAGCATCAATTTGTGCTTTTAACTTTTTATTTTTTGTGGTGCCTTTTCTTTTCATACGGGTGATAAATTTTTTGCTGGCAGGGTAACCGGAACCAGGATCTCCAAGCAAGGATCTTCTTGCAAAATCCCTGCTTATAGGCCCGGAGTAAAAATTTTCAAATAAAAACCAAAGCTCCTTTTTTAGTTCATCGGGAATAAGGTCGTTTCGGTCGAGCCTTTGTGCTGCGCTTGTAACCCTAAACTTTATAAGTGGGTCGTTATCATAAACTTCTTTTGTCTGGAAAAAGTCATCAAAAGTTGCGATTCTATCTGGATTACGAACCCCGTCGAATGCTTCTTCGATTCCAGCACGTTCAAACAAATCATCAATATATGCTTTGTCTTCAGCCGTAGCTGTTCGTGCGACAACGTCGATAAAGTCTTTTTCCTGTATACCAGCTGCATTGGAAAGAGTGTCTCTATTTAAATCAGAAAATACACCCTTTCCATCTTCCATGCCCCTAGCCACATTTTCAAGAAGTATTTTATATGATCCTTGTGTGGGTTTTTCGTCCAGAAGATCGTTTCTCAGAAAAGAATCTTCTGTCAAATCATGATATTTTTTCAAGTAATCTTTATACTGTGCAACGCTTACCTCTGCCTCCGCAAGACTGGCTATGTCGTCATTTTTTATGGCTTCAGCATGTCTAGCCGCCATAAGCGGAGTCATCTTTTCGTATCCACTGTCTTTTCTGCTAGTTGTAGAAACAGTGTTACCTTGTATTTCATTTATGGAAGCAACAACTTTGCCATCATCTCTTACAGGGTATTCAAATCTTGCGTGAGCAACGTAACCAGGAACGCCACCTCTCCCTTTTCCAAAATAATCATGAACAGCACGAAGGTCCCTGCCGCCAAATTCTTTAGTGTTTGAGTTACTTAAAATTATAACACCACGATCTCTGGCTTGAGAATCCATCAATAGCACCTGTTTGTCTACATTCGGGATCGAACCTCCAGTATCCGTAAAAGGAGGTTTAACAGCGTTTGAAGGATCCGCCATGTTTACATAGTCTTCAACCTCACTGTTTGTTACTGTTCTAACTTTTAGTTGAGGTGTTTTTTCTGCATAATCCAAACGAATGTCAGCAGGGCCATCAAACACTTCTGGGGCATACGGAGACTCAAGATATTCTAAATAACCAGAACCTTTGAGATCACGCATAGCCGATTCGGGCTGGGCTTTTAGAATTTCAATTAATTCTTCTTTTGTGTATGCCCTTTCTTCTAAGCGATCTATTGTTTGATATGTTGGAGAATAATCAGCCGGGGGACCAGTAATTTGAAGTATCTCTGGGTCAGCGTCATCAATAGTAGCAATACCTGTTCTGCCCGAAGGTGACAGATTGGCATTTGTCGGAGTAAAGATAGCTTCGTCTTCTGTAATCGGAAATGCTTGCTGTCGAAGTTGCTGCTGACCTTCTGTGCGAATAGGTGTCAATGCAGCTTGCGCAACTGGCTCTACGTCTATTACGTCTTCGGCTGCGGGTAGCGTGGCTATCCCCTCATCCGTGGGTGCAAATTCCGCCGGGTCTTCACCACGAATAAACGCCGCTGTCTCTTCAGGCGTTGCCATGCGCTCTGTAACCTCGGTTCGTAAGACCGGAAGACCAGTGACCTCACTTCTTGGAAGGTCAGATAAAGATGCAATACCCTGTGAAGAAGGTCCTTGTTCCGGGGGTAAAACCTCTCCTTGTAAAACTTGTTTCGCCCTTGAGCCAACACCCAATAACACAAACGGGTCAAAAGCTGCTGCACCAATACGACCAGCTAGTACACCGGACTTCTGTAAGTCTTCAGGTGAATATCCAAGATAACCAGCTAATGCATCACCTCCAGCATATTTTTGAACAACCGTAAGAGCTTGGTCCAATAAACTTGGATTTGCATTCATCGCAGCAACTTCTTCAGCCACCGGAGTTCCAGTGGTTACGGACTTAGTTAAGGCTGCTGCAAGTTGCGGCGCATCACGAAAAACTAAAGCTAATATGTCAGCAGGTAAACCTAAAAGGTCTGTAGTTATTCCTAAAGCCAGTCCCTCTCCAAATTCTTTAGCCTGTCGCCTGCGGTCCGCTCTAATGATATCTGGGTCGTCAGATATCATTAAAGGAATATTATTCATGGGGTCAGGGATGTTTGTATCACCAATTAAAGCACTGCCTGTGCTTTCCTTTGTGTACCCCTTGGGCATAGCAAAATCAAAAGACTCTGGGTCCCCTAGACTCATGTTTTCGGACACAAGTCGTCGCATCTCGGACCGTAGGTCTTTTTCAAAAAGGTCTATATCTGATGCTGATGCTGGTCTGGGCTTGGGCAAGGCAACCATTAATAATACTCTCTTTTGCGTGGCGGTGCGTCGTCTTCAAACTCTTCGCCATCCAATCTAATAAAACCGCCCTGGCGAAAACGCATCAGGGCCATAGTCATACTATCACAAAAGTCATCATGGTCGCCATTAGGAAATGATGCAACCTCTTCGATGACTTCGTCAGCAAATTTTTCTCCAACAGGATACCACACTTTGCCAGATTCAAAAATAGGCGAAACAAGATGCATACGCGCTGTCTTGTCCAGACCTCCCCCACCCTTCCGACGACCGGGGGCAAAGGTTGCAACCGGGAGGTTCAGTAACCGCATTTCATCAGCCAATGGTTGACCAGACGCTTTTGCCTCAATCAACATCAACTCTGGGTCCCAATACTCAAACTCTTCTCGCGCTATGGTTTTAAGCTCTGGAAAGTTCCACCGACCTTTCTTAGCATCTAACAATATTAGATGCTCCTCAGAATTTTTGTACGGGCGAAACACACCCCACGTTGTAATTGCAGAATAGTCAGCGGTTTCTTTCTTTGAATACGCGGTATCATACGACTGTATTATGTAGTCTAAATCAGGAATATCTTCTTCTTCCCACTCCTGCCACCAGTCCCGCTTGACCATCGCGGTTTCTTCGGACGTAGGATTTTGTTGCCACTGCGCATTCCATTTGCCCACGGACAACGAAGCTTTGACCTTGAGAAGCTCGTCCTTTTGCCAAAACTCAGGCCATAATGGTTCCCCCGACGGCATAATCGCAGGAAATTCTACAACATCCCACTGGTCAGCCATAATATCTTTGGCCTGTGCGGTCAGTAATCTGCCCGTGATATCCTTCTTTGACCACCGGGTCTGAACAATAATTATGCTGCCACCCGGCTGGAGTCTCTGTCTAGGACCCGAAGTGTACCATTCATACGCATTGTCATAAGCAGATGCGGATAGCGCATCTTGTTCCGAGTGCGGGTCATCGATGATAAGCAAATCTGCGCCACGACCAGTCATCGCCGCTCCCACCCCTGCTGCGAAATATTCCCCGCCGACGCTAGTCTCCCACCGACCAGCAGCTTGGCTATCCTGTTTAAGGTCCGTGTTGGGAAAGACCTCCCGATATACCGGGTCGGCGATCAGGTCTCGGACCTTTCTTCCGAATCTTACAGCAAGTTCGGTATTCATGGTAGCCTGAATAATCTTTAGCTTTGGATTTCGGCCCAAGAACCAGGAGGGCATGAGATAGGATGCAAATTCTGACTTAGAATGTCGGGGCGGCATATTGACAATCAGTCTTTTCAAGTCACCCTTTGCAATCCGCTCTAGCTTTTCAGCTATGATTCTATGATGGGTCCCCTCTATGAAGTTGTCATAGACGTGGTGAACATAAGACATAAAGTCTTCTTGCGCTTTGTCACGCAGGTCAAGTCGCTTCGCCTGCTCTTCTAGCAGGTAAATTTCCTTCAATACATCGTCAGGAAGTAGCTCTAGTCCAAGGTTCTCCATGCTCGAACGATAATATACGCGAATGAATTTATCAACCCAACATACATATATGCTACGCATATATGTATGTTACGGGCGCAAGGGGGGCGGGGGTCACTATTCCGCCATGCGGAATAGTGGCGTGTCCCAAGTAACCCCGGCTTGACTCTTATGCTATCCCATGTTCTAATTTAAGAGCAGGGATAGTCCCTGCGTATTGTAACCAGTCAACGAAAGGATTAATCTGATGACTGATTTAATCACAATCAAGACCAGTGAGGACGGCGTTACCATTTGGTTGCCTGCTGGCGTTAACGTCAAAACCGTTGCACCAAAGGTAGTTGAGCAGCGCAAGATTGAGACCGTTGCCAAGCCCAGAGCAGTTGCCAAAGTTAAGGGCAAGCGCAAGCGGCTGTTGAATGGCATGACTTGTCAGGATGCCATACTGGATGTTCTGACCCAGCGGGATGCTACGCCTAAAGGATTGGCTAGACTTACTGGATACGGGATGCAAACTTGTTTTGCCGCTATCCATCTGCTACGCGCTGAAGGTCATAAGATTGAAAAGGTCAAAGGCCGCAACGGTAAGTACCGTTATTGGGGTCAGCGTCATGGCTTATAAAACCTTGAAAGACCAGTTGCGGTTTACCTATCAGTTTTATCTGTTGATGAACGCAGTAGGTCGGGATGAAGAGGCCAAGCATCACCTTGTGAAGCTTGACGCTATCATAAACGGAATCAATCCAGCGTTGAAAGCAGTGAAGCTGGATAACTTAAAACAGCAAGCAAAGTAGAGGAGCGGGGGCGAAAGCCCCCGATTTACTGATATGAAATACGAAGAAATTGAAAACCCAACCTATGAAGAGTTTGAGAAAGAATGCAATCGTCAGGTAACCAACATGGCAGGACTTGGCATCCATGACCTAGCTGATGCAACATGGCGCGATTACTTCGACGCTGGCATGACCCCCCGTGCTGCAATCGAATGCGCTAATGATGATTTTTGGGACGGGGAACTCAGCGACGTTCTGCACGGCTGCGATGATGTGGTAATGCTACAGTTTGGCAGTTAATCATGAACATCCAAGTCCATGCCGCTATCTCAGCACTCATGATTTACACGGTTTATCTGTGTATCACACAACTTTAATACAGCAGGCCCAGCGTAGCTGGGCCTGCATTGTTGTGCGCGTTAAGACAAAAACCTGCGGTCGCAGGTTTTTGTCTTTCGGTCGCAGGCCGCAGGACAGCAACTTTT
>CEPJ01143185.1_pt1 | contig 21397 bp, 12 predicted proteins | sample 530561 | NCBI WGS metagenome assembly CEPJ01 (sample SAMEA2620404, study PRJEB7988) | marine metagenome | biome: marine biome (ENVO:00000447); feature: surface water layer (ENVO:00002042); material: "saline water (ENVO:00002010), including plankton (ENVO:xxxxxxxx)" | depth 5 m
TAGGGAGATTGGAATTCGCTCAGGATCTTCTACGCAAGGACAACCCATTCACCACCCGAGTTATCGTTAACCGCATTTGGCATCATTTGTTCGGCAATGGCCTGGTGAGAACACCCGATAATTTTGGTAAACTCGGAGAACTTCCCACCCACCCCGAATTACTTGATTACTTATCCCAAAAGTTTCGCTCCGAAGAATGGTCGATCAAAAGAATGATAAGATTTCTCGTAACTAGTAAAACCTTCCGCTCTTCTTCGAATCCTTCCTCCGAAGCTAAGCGCATTGATCCTCAAAACCTTCTCCTTTCCCACGCAAATCTTCGAAGACTAGAGGCAGAACCGATTCGAGATGCGATGCTTTTGGCATCAGGGCGGCTTCAATTGGCCCGTGTTGCAGAAGGAAAATCGGAACCTTCGAACAGTTCTCGTAGAGCCGTTTACAGAGAGATAAGAAGAAACTCTCTCGATCCCTTCCTCTCTGTCTTTGACTCCCCCGTCCCCTCTTCCGCCAAAGGGAAGCGAGACATCACAAATGTCCCCGCTCAATCTCTAACCTTAATGAACGATCCGAGCGTCCTGCGAAACGCTCGAGAATTTGCCAATCGACATCGATCAGGTGACCTTGAGGACAGTATTTCCATGATGTTTCGAAATGCTCTAGGCAGACCTCCGTCGGGAAATGAACTTGCATCGTCCCTTGCTTATCTAAATGCCACGAATCTCAACTCCTCGAACGCAATGGCCAAGCTATCTCAGACTTCGGATAAGTTAAAGGAAGTGGACGGGCAAATCGAAGATATGATCCATCCCTTCCGCGAAAAGATTCTTGCATTTCGGGGAACTAAAGAGAATGCCCAAAGTCAGCCTAAACCAGTTCTTCATTGGGATTTTGAGAAAGGACTTTCCGATTCTGCAAATGGAATAATGTGTTTCCTGAAAAAGGGCGCTTACTTGGAAAAGGGTAAGCTGATTCTCCAAGATGGTGGATATGCCGTGACCGAAAAGCTTCCCTTTGAAATCTCCTCAAAGTCTTTAGCCGCTCGGGTCAGACTCGACAACCTTGAACAACGCGGTGGTGGGGTAATCAGCATTCAAAGTCCCAATGGGGCTGTCTTTGACTCCATTGTCTTTGCAGAAAAAGAGCCCAGAAAATGGATTGCGGGAAGCAACGGCTTCAGACGAACTCAGTCATTTGGCGGCGCTCCTTTTGAAAAAGAGGCAGACCGAAACTTCGTTCATTTGACGGTCACCTACGGAGGAGATGGAACCATCACCGCCTATCGTAACGGCGAACCTTATGGTAAATCCTACTCTACCGGCTCCCATCTCTACAAAAAGGATGATTGCATCGTTTCCTTTGGAGTTCGGCATCTTCCCGCTAATCCACAACGTCTGTTAGTTGGGAGAATTGATGAGGCATCTTTGTACGATTTTGAACTTACCGCGGAAGATATTCGATTGATCTCTAATCCGGATACTTTCGTCTCCCAGAAGCAATTATACGAAAGCTTGCCAAGCAAACTTCAGCGAACCTACTCTAAGCTTACCGAAAAGAAGAGTGCCCTGGAAAAGGAAATCAGACGCATGCGAGAAAACATGGCCGTTTCCGACAAACCCGAATTGCAAGATCTCGCTCTTGCCCTTTTCAACATGAAGGAATTCATTTACCTTAAGTAGCCTGTCATGAAATCCATGTTCACACGCCGACAAATGCTTTCCCATTGTTCCAACGGCTTTGGACTTCTTGCACTTCATGGAGTCTTAGGCCAAAGTCAACTCTCCGCAAAACCCCACTACACTCCGAAGGCAAAAAGCGTTATTTTCTGTTACATGTCTGGAGGTGTTTCCCAAGTTGACTCCTTTGATCCAAAACCAACCCTGCAAGAGTATAATGGCAGGCCCATGCCTATGAAGGTGGAGCGCACTCAGTTCAATAACAACGGAAACGTTTTCCCATCACCCTTTCAATTTGCCAATTATGGGCAAAGCGGTATCCCGGTCAGCTCCATTTTTCCGCATACCGCAAAAATGGTCGACGACATGGCGGTTATTCGATCAATGACCAGTAAGGTCAACGAACATGCGCAGGGTAATTACGCCATTCACACGGGTTTTCCCTTCATGGGCCATCCCACTGCAGGAGCGTGGGTAAGCTATGGTCTTGGGGCGCTCAATCAAAATCTTCCCAGTTTTGTTGTCTTGCACAGTGGTGGCTCCGTGCCTCCTCATGGTGGAGTTGGATTATATGGCAGCGGATACCTGCCGGCCAACAACCAAGGGTCGATCCTCCAAGTCGACATGAACGAACCGATTCGAAACGTCAAACCCCACGAACCCCTTTTCGCTCAAAGGAAAAGGCTCGATTTCCACAAATCCCTTGATCGGCATTTTCTCAGCCAGACTGGAAATCATCCTCAAGTGGAAGCGGCCATTCGGAACCATGAAGTAGCTTATAAAATGCAAGCTGCGGTTCCGGAACTTTGCGATTTGAAAGGTGAGTCCGAAGCAACGAAAAAACTCTACGGATTGGATTCAAGCGACACTCAAAAAGCCGCTTATGCGAGACAATGTCTTCTGGCGCGCCGATTGGTGGAAAGGGGGGTGCGGTTTGTGGAACTGAGTTGCCTCACTGAGAAAATTGGCGCCGGAGGGGCGGCCAATCCGTGGGACCAGCATGGGGCTTTGGAAAAGGGCCATGCGGCTATGGCCCATCAGGTCGATCAGCCGATTGCCGGATTACTACAAGATTTGAAGGTGCGTGGTTTGTTGGACGAAACCTTGGTGATTTGGGCAGGCGAATTCGGAAGGACGCCTTTTTCTCAAGGAAGTAATGGCAGGGACCACAACCCTTACGGCTTTTCGATTTGGATGGCGGGAGGAGGTATCAAGGGGGGTACCGTTTACGGCTCAACCGACGATTTCGGATATCACGTTACCGAAAACAAATGTGATTTCTATGACCTGTGGGCAACTGTACTTCATCTACTTGGATTGGATCATGAAAACCTAACCTATCGACACGGAGGAAGAGACTTACGTTTGACGGACGTTCACGGTAGATTGCTGCATCCGATCCTCGCATAAAAATCTTTGGGATTTATAGGCTCTTGCCCAAAGCTTTGCAGAAATCGATAAAACCAACGGCTTGATCTCTTAGCCTGTCGGTTAAACTTTCGTCCAGCACACCCTTATCCTTGTCAACCACTTCATGTACGGCCGGTACAAAGACTCGCTTGGGGAAATTATGGGCATTTCTGTATCCAAAGACTTGTTGCAAATGCTCAACCGGACGCAAGGCTCCAAATTGACCCGAAGCTATGCCTACGTAACAGATTGGACGATTTTCGAAGCTTTCCGGATACGGCAAAAGGTCAATGAACAGCTTTAAGGCTCCTGACATGCTCCCGTTGTATTCCGGAGAAACCACCACTAACCCGGATGACTGAAGCACCTTATCCGTAAACTCGAGAACTTTTGAGGGTTTTTGAACGTAAGCAGTCGGAGAGAAGGTTTCAGGCGGCAATTCAGAAAGATCAAGCACTTCGCAATCCTGCCCCAAAGTCCTGAAAATCTCCGCAATGGAATGGGAGGTTCGGGAAGACAAACTACCCAGACGATTTGTACCTGCTATAATTAAAATCATTGGACTGGATTTTCAATGAATGAGAGAAGGTCAGAGTAATTGCGTCCGACTGGAATATCCGGGTACTCAAAGACAAGGTTTTGCGGAGGATTGAATAACATACAGTGATCCGCCGTTTTTAACATTCCCAAATCATTATAACTGTCTCCTGCTGCAATCACTTCAAAATTAAGCTTTTGGAGATATTGCACGGTCTTCCTTTTGTGATCTGGCAATCGAAGTCTTATCCCTTCGATATTATCTGCAGAAATTTTCAGCTCGTGACAAAAAAGGGTCGGTGAACCGAGCTTTTTCATCAATGGACCCGCAAATTCCCTAAATGTGTCAGAAAGAAGAATAAGCTCGAATTTGCTTCTCAAGGAGTCGAGGAATTCGATGGCTCCAGGTAATGGAACCATCGAGGCAATTACACTTTGAATGTCACTCAGACCAAACTTGTTTTCAGAGAGAATATCCAGACGGTATTGCATAAGAACCCCATAATCAGGTTCGTCTCGGGTGGTTCGAGTGAGTTCGGAAACACCAGTCTTTTCAGCGAAGGCAATCCAAATTTCGGGAACTAAAACACCTTCAAGATCCAAACAAACAATACGCATTTTAATCAGGGAAGAGAAGTTTCTCCCATGAGGAACTCGTCGCATTCGCGGGCTACGGCTCGACCTTCGTTGATTGCCCATACGACCAAAGACTGTCCCCTTCTCATATCACCTGCGGCAAAAACTCCATGCATATTCGTAGAAAACTTACCATACTCGGCTTGCACATTGGATCGAGCATCTCGTTCCAAGCCAAGTTCTTCGGCAATCAGATCTTCAGGCCCAAGAAATCCCATTGCCAAAAAAGCTGCCTGTGCAGGGATTTCTCTGACGGAACCGGGAACTTCTATGGGAGTGAATCGTCCCCCATCCTGTTTCCATTCTATATCATGGATAACCAATGCCCGGAGGTTACCATCTTGATCTCCAAGAAATTTCTTAGTGGCCGTAAGGTAATTCCTCGGATCGCTTCCGAAAACCTCTTTCGCCTCTTCCTGTCCATAATCCAACTTATAAACCTTTGGCCACTCTGGCCAAGGGTTGTCGGGAGCTCGTTCTTCGGGGGGCCGAGGCATGATCTCCAGTTGCGTAACCGTTTTACAACCATGGCGTACGGAGGTTCCCACGCAATCGGTGCCCGTATCACCCCCTCCTATGACAACCACATCCTTGTTTTTTGCCGCAGTTTCAAAAGTTGTTACGTCCTTCAACTCAAGCAAGCCTTGCGTGTTACGAGTCAAGAACTCCATGGCAAAATGAACTCCCTTGAGTTCTCTTCCCTCTATGGGCAGATCACGAGGTTTAGTTGCTCCGCAGCAAAGTACGACCGCATCAAAATCCTCGACGAGTTTCTTGGCCGGCAAGTCTTTTCCAATCTCGGTGGAAACTATGAACTCTATACCTTCGGCAGCAAGAAGATCGACCCTCCGCTGAATGTATTTCTTGTCCAACTTCATGTTGGGAATCCCGTACATCAAAAGACCTCCGACACGATCAGCGCGCTCATATACTGTGACCAAATGGCCCGCTTTGTTAAGTTGGTCAGCGGCAGCCAAACCTGCAGGACCCGAGCCAACAACGGCCACTCGCTTACCAGACCTTTTGGAGGGAGGACAAGGTTTTACCCACCCCTCTTCAAAGCCCTTGTCAATGATTGCACACTCGATGCTCTTTATGGTAACCGGGGGCTCAATTACGCCCAATACGCAAGAACCTTCGCATGGCGCTGGGCAGACCCGACCAGTAAACTCAGGAAAGTTATTGGTCTTATGGAGACGATCTAGGGCATCGTTCCATTTCCCTTGGTAGACCAAGTCATTCCATTCGGGGATCAAATTGTTTATTGGGCAACCGCTGGCCATATTACTTATGGTCATCCCAGTATGACAATAGGGCGTTCCGCAATCCATGCAACGAGAGCCTTGCTGCTTCAGTTTGTCCTCTTGAAAATCTTCGTGAATCTCATCCCAATCCTTAATCCGTTCCAAAGGAGAACGATCCGGTATGGGTGATCGCGTGTGTTCTAAGAATCCTGTGGGTTTTCCCATAATAAAAAAGTATATGATTAATGGCCGGCCGCAACATTCTCCTCAAAAGCGGCTTGGATAGCATCATCCCCTTCCAAACCTCTTTCTTCGGCTCGTTTCAACGCAAGGAGGACTCGTTCGTAGTCTTCGGGCATAATCTTTAGAAAAAGGTTAATATAACGATCCCAGTGTTCGAGAATATCAGAAGCTCTTGCAGAGCCGGTAAGTTCGAAGTGTTCAGAAATCCGTCTCTTCAATTCATTGATTTCCTGATCATCACACTCAATGAGCGGATAAATTTTAACCATTTCGGCGTTGAGCCTATTGGCAACGAAATCATTCTCCTCGTCCAAAACGTACGCAATGCCACCGGACATACCGGCTCCAAAGTTGCGTCCTGTTTTGCCAAGGCACAACACTGAACCGCCGGTCATATACTCGCATCCATGATCGCCCATACCCTCAACAACTGCCTGAACTCCAGAATTTCGGACACAAAACCGCTCGCCGGCAACACCGGCAATAAAAGCTTTTCCAGCCGTAGCTCCATAAAAGCATACATTCCCTGTAATAATATTTTCATGAGCGATAAAAGGAGAATCTTCAGGAGGACGAACAATGACTTTTGCCCCTGACAACCCTTTCCCACAATAGTCATTGGTATCTCCAGTAACCGTGAAAGTCATACCTTTGGGACAGAATGCGGCTAAGCTTTGGCCTGCGGACCCGGTCAGATTAATTCGGATTGTATCCTCAGGAAGCCCCTCGAATCCATGTCGGCGAGAAACTTCGGCGCCGGTTATTGTGCCCACTACCCGATCCGTATTCACAATGGGAGTATCAATGACAACCGGTTTGGATTCAACAATCGCTGGCATAGCCGCCTTGGTAATCAACCTTTGATCCAATGATTTCTCCAGCAAATGATCCTGTTTCATCTGGCAATAGGTTCCGACTTCAGGACCGATCTCAGGTTTGTGTAAGATCTTAGAATAGTCCAAGCCTTTTGCCTTCCAATGATTTAGAGCGGTATTGAGTTCCAGTTTGTCCACTTGACCAACCATTTCATTTACGGTTTTGAACCCCAATTTGGCCATGGTTTCCCTCATTTCTTCGGCAACGTACGTCATGAAATTAACCACGGCATCCGCTCCACCACCAAATTTTTCGCGAAGACGTGGATCCTGAGTGGCGATCCCAACAGGACAAGTGTTTTTGTGGCAAACTCGCATCATCAGGCACCCCAAAGTCACGAGAGGAGCGGTGGCGAACCCAAATTCTTCTGCCCCTAGCAGGCATGCAATTGCAACATCTCGACCTGTCTTCAACTGTCCATCCGTTTCCAGAACAACTCGACTGCGTAAATCATTAAGCAGCAAGGTTTGGTTTGTTTCGGCAAGACCAAGCTCCCACGGAGCTCCGGCGTGTTGAATGGAAGAACGTGGAGATGCGCCAGTTCCTCCATCGTAGCCCGAAACTAAAATGACGTCTGCCTTCGCTTTGGCCACACCAGCAGCAACCGTCCCCACACCCACCTCGGAAACCAGTTTGACATTAACGCGAGCGTGGACGTTTGAATTCTTGAGGTCATGAATCAATTCGGCCAAATCTTCGATCGAATATATGTCATGGTGTGGGGGCGGCGAAATTAAGCCTACGCCAGGTGTGGTACCGCGAGTTTTGGCAATGGGCGGAAGAACTTTATGACCAGGCAATTCTCCTCCCTCACCAGGCTTCGCGCCTTGGACGATCTTGATTTGAATCTCATCAGAATTGACCAGATAAAAACTAGTAACACCGAATCTCCCACTTGCCACTTGTTTAATGGCGGATCTACGGGAATCCCCATTTTCGTCAGGAGTGAAACGATCCATGTCTTCCCCTCCCTCTCCTGTATTCGATTTTCCGCCCAAACGGTTCATGGCAATTGCAAGGCTTTCGTGAGCCTCCTTGGAAATCGAGCCGTAAGACATGGCTCCCGTCTTGAAACGCTTAACGATTTCAGAGGCATCCTCCACTTCTTCCAATGGGATTGCGTCCTTCTCATTGAATCGGAAATCCATCAAACCGCGCAACGTGTACATTTCTCGCGATTGATCGTTCACTGCATTGGAATATTCTCGAAAAACCTCAAAATTTCCCAATCTCGTGGCTTTCTGCAATTTATGGATTGTTGTTGGATTGAAGAGGTGTTTTTCTCCAGAGGCTCTCCACTGGTATACGCCTCCCGGATCCAAAGGCAAAGCTCGCTCGTCAGGTCGCGGGGAGAATGCGAAGGAGTGACGGTGTCTCGCTTCGGATGCAATGGTGTCGATGCCTATCCCCTCCACTCGAGAGGCGGTTTTGGAAAAATACTTGTCAATGACTGATTGATTGAGGCCAATTGCCTCAAAGATCTGGGCCCCCCGATAAGATGCAATGGTGGAGATTCCCATCTTGGACATTGTCTTTATGACCCCGCTAAGATTCGCTTTGAGAAAATTTTTGCATGCAACTTCCGGAGCAAGGTCCAAATTCCCTTCTGAAATCATGTAACGAATGGTTTCCAGACTCAAATAGGGGTTAATGAGATCTGCTCCGTAGCCTAAAAGTAAGGCAAAATGTTGAACTTCTCTAGGCTCCCCGGATTCGACGATGAGGGAAACTTTTGTCCGGGTACCTTTGCGTATGAGGTGATGATGCAATCCCGCACAAGCCAACAAAGCAGGTATGGCGGCGGCATCCTTTGAAACTTGGCGGTCAGAGAGAATGAGAATATTGGTTCCACTCTCAATTTCCCTCTCCGCCTCGAGGAAAAGTTCATTCAGTGAACTAGTCAAACTATTGCCTTCAGGATCGTTGGCCGAAGGATCGAAAAGGGTATTCAAGGTTGCGGACTTAAAGCCGTCTGGTAATGGTCCTTGTAACTTCGAAACCTCAAGATCATCGATGAGAGGTGTGTCATACTTGATCATGCGGCAACTGGATGGACCTGGCTTTGTAAGGTTACCCTCCGAACCAACGAAGGATATCGAAGCAGTGACAATCTCCTCTCGGATTGGATCAATCGGTGGGTTTGTCACTTGGGCAAACAATTGCTTGAAATAATTGTAGATTAGTTGTGATTTGTCCGACAACACCGCAAGAGGGGAATCATTACCCATGGAACCAAGAGGCTGCTTGCCCGACTGGGCGCTGGGTCCTATGAGGAATCGTAAATCCTCGAAAGTGTATCCAAAGGCTTTTTGACGAGTTATAATGTCATCGAAATTGTCGGAATGCTTGAGCGGATGAACTTCAAGCTGGCTCGATTCTACGAGACTTTCTGATAGCCATTGACCGTAAGTCTCTTGAGTGGATACTTCCTGCTTCAACTCCTGATCGCCGATAATCCTACCGGCTTTCATATCAATCATGAACATCCTCCCCGGTTCGAGTCTGCCTTTTCGAACCACCGTGGAAGCGGGAATGTCTGACAAAACCCCCACTTCGGAAGCCAAGATTACTCGATCATCGGAAGTAACGTAATACCGTGAAGGACGAAGGCCGTTGCGGTCTAAAACCGCACCGATTTGCACGCCATCCGAGAAAGCGATGGATGCTGGTCCATCCCAGGGCTCCATGAGGCAGGCATGAAATTTATAAAAGTCATGTTTGGACCGATCCATATTCTGATGCTTTTCCCATGGTTCAGGGATCATCATCATCATGGAATGGGCAAGGCTTCTTCCAGACAAAATTAGGAACTCAAGGCAATTATCGAACTTTTGAGAGTCGGAACCGTCGGCGCGAATGATGGGAAATATTTTTTCTACGTCTTCCGCAAAGACTTCACTCGCCAATTGCATCTGTCTGGCATATAACCAATTCTCATTACCCCTCACAGTGTTAATCTCTCCATTGTGGCAAAGATATCGGAAAGGTTGAGCACGCGGCCAACTTGGGAAGGTATTGGTGGAAAACCTCGAATGAGTAAGAGCTAACGCAGATTCCATGTCGGGATCCGCCAAATCAGGAAAATAATCACTCAATTGCTCGGTTGTAAGCATACCTTTGTACACTAAGGTGCGAGATGAAAAAGAACTCGCATGAAATTCGCCGTCTAATACTGAAGATGAATATCGGAGTCGGTAGGAAATCATTCTCCTTGCTAGATAAAGCTTTCTTTCAAAAGCCAAACCTCTGTCGCAATTGTGCGGACGCGCGACGAAAAACTGTTGCATTCGCGGTTCGCAAGCTGCCGAAGCTTTTCCCAAAATTGAACTTTCGACTGGGACGTCTCTGATGAACAAAAGATCAAGCCGAAGTTCATCAAGGACAGCCTTAATGACAGACACTTCATGGTCATATTGCTCGGTGAGTTTCGAAAGGTAAAAGAAACCCACTCCGTAGTCTCCTTCATTGGGTAATGTGATCGAGTGGTCATCCAGAAGGACTTTAGCGAAAAACTTGTGAGGTTTTTGTATGAAGATACCTGCCCCATCTCCGGTAATGGGATCGCAACCGCAACCGCCACGGTGATCCAAATTGACGCAAATCTCAAGAGCGCCCGAAACAATATCGTGAGACTTTCTTCCTTTCATATCGACAATCAAGCCAATACCGCAATTCTCGCGTTCGTTGGAAGAATCGTAAAGACCTTGGTTTTTGGGGTAACTCATTGAGAATACTATGCTATACCTGTTCGAATAGTCTGCAAGAATGCGAATGATTTATATTGAATTAGGACTAAATGCGGTCAAGGTTATTAGGAGGATTGATATTGTTTTTCAGACAAATCATACGCGGTCAGAAATTATCACCAAGAAATTTTCTTAAAATTATCCAGTATATAACCTTCAATTGCGAATTCTTTGGTTTGCAAATGTATCGGTGCTAGGTTTACATGTAACACATGAAAATCAAAGCATATCTAAAACCACAATGCGGTTGGAGTATGGGAGTTCGCGCAATTATGGAAAAATATTCTCTCGAGTACACCGATCTTGATATAATTAATAACCCTGAAATTTATGCCGAAATGGTTGAAAAATCAGGACAACCCTTGTCTCCATGCGTTGAGATTGACGGAATTATGCTTGCTGACGTAAGTGGTGAAGAGGTTGAGAACTACATGCTCTCCAACAACCTCGTAAGCGAAAACGAAAAATCCACTGATGTCCCCACTAACGCTCCTTGTTCGGACGAAGAACATGAGAGGCAAGCATCACAATCCACCGAGAGCTCGCCTGTCAGATTCTTTTAAAAAAGAGCAACTCGCTACTTTCCTAAAAATTTCACTTCAGTTGAAAATTTAGTAGTTTTGTGTATGTTTTTTTGGATGGTAAAGCATAATATGAAACAGGATTGTGCACCATCTGCGGTATAATACGATTATTGTAAAGACATTGTTGACTAATTTACCAATTGATACAATCTTACGCGTTAACATAACCTGTAATCATTGTTTATGAAAATAAGAATCTTATCAATCGATATAGATAAAAGCGAAGGAAACGATACGATTATCGACAAATCGAAAGGGGTCAAAAATTATACCCTATACATCTTTAAATCCAATGCTTTGGCCAAGACTTCGGTTGGGCTCACGGATGTCCATGCTGGCGACATCCTCTTTCTGGGTCCGGATTTCCCTCATTATATCCGAAGCAAACAAGGGGAATGGGCATATGATGCCATTTCCTTCAAAGGCTCGGATGCCACTCGCCTAGTGTCGCAGGTCGGCATCGAGCTCAATTCACTCAACACACCTTTACAAACCTATTTTGCCGATGCCCTGCTTGAAAAGATTTCTAAGGAAATTCGTTCAACGGATATGCTTTGGGAACGGGTTGTGGCATCCTGCCTTGACGAACTTCTCACAAAGGTCGTTCGGTTTTCAAAGCAAGATTTTGTCCTATCCATGCCTGATCATTCGCAAAAGTTGAGAGATTTAAGGACCGAGGTGCACGAAAACTTTTCAAAGCCTTGGACAATTGGGCAAATGGCTTCCATGATGGGCCTTAGCGCAAGCAGGTTTGCATCGCTTTACAAACAGGAATTCACCACAAGCCCTACCGAAGATTTGATTCGAACACGAATAACTCAAGCCAAGAAAATGCTTTCAACAACTAAGGTAAGCGTGAAGCAAGTTTCTCAGGCATGTGGATTTGAAAGCGTTCATTATTTTCACCGAGCTTTTAAAAGGAGAAATAATATAACGCCCAAGCATTACCAAAATCATAAACTCTCAATGAAAGGGTCCATTCCAGTTGAAGAGAAGACGTTCACACTGGATGGACTTTCGATAGATTCCGATTTTTCAGGAACGATGGAAATTGTAGGCGGAGAAATCGTTTTCCACGGCAGCAATGCGGAGTGGGCCGAATTTCTTGGCTCTTCAGTTGAAGAAGTGCAAAACAAGCCTTTTCTAAATTTCGTCAGTCCTCAGGATCTGAACATAGCACAAGAAACTATCAATAACATTATGGAGGGAAGAAACGTTAAAGACATTTCGCTCAACCTCGTAACCAACGAAGGCAGTTTCTCCAAAATAGCATTTTCAGCGCTAACCAAAGGAAATACATGGTTTTGGTTTGCAAAGAAAGCCTTGCTTCAGGATTAATTCAATCAATTTTTATTAAGACTGCCTTGTAATTGCGAGGCTTCCTTGCAGAATGCATTTGTGCATATCAGAAAGTACTCTTCGATCTTTTACACACTCCTCCTAGTCTTTTTTCTGGAAAAAAGTTCCGGTGAAAGTTCAGGGAGGCTTCTTTCGGAAGTCCGTCAACTCACTTTTGACAGCATCAGGGCAGGTGAGGGTTATTTCTCAAGCGACGGAAATTTGCTAGTCTATCAGTGCGAGAAAGTACCTAAAAATCCTTTTTATCAGATCTTTGTCCTTAATCTTTTAACCGGTGAGGACAAACAAATTTCCTCAGGGATAGGGAAAACAACATGTGCTTGGATTCACCCTAGTGGTAAATCCGTTCTGTATTCATCGACCCATCTTGATCCAAACTCGCTGGATCTACAATCTTTCGAATATGATCAACGGGCGAGTGGGAAATCTCGCAAATACAGTTGGGATTACGATGAGAACTACGACATTTTTTCAAAATCCCTAGACACCGGTCAATTGTCTCGTCTGACGAAGCACAAAGGATACGATGCAGAAGCTTCCTATTCGCCTCAAGGTGACAAGATTCTATTCAGTTCAAATAGAGAAGCCTACTCGAAGCCACTCAGTGAAAAACACAAATTAATCCTACAAAGAGACCCCGCTTTCTTCAATGATTTGTATATCATGGAAAGCAACGGCTCCAACCCAAGAAGATTAACTTCCGCGCTCGGCTATGATGGCGGACCATTCTTTAATTCAAAAGGTGATATGATTTGCTGGAGGAGGTTTTCTTCGGACGGTCACAATGCCGAGATCTACACAATGGATTTAGATTCTGAATCCGAACAAAGACTAACGGATTTAAAGGTGATGTCATGGGCACCCTACTTTCACCCTTCGAACAAATACATTATCTTTGCGACGAACATTCACGGGTTTAACAATTTTGAGCTCTACATGGTCGATTTAAAAGGCAAACGCAAGCCCGTGCGCGTAACCGAACGGAAAGGCTTTGATGGTTTGCCAAGTTTTTCACCCGATGGACTCACCTTGTCTTGGACCAGTAACCAAACGAATTCAGGAAAGTCTCAGCTCTTTTTAGCGAAATGGAACCATAACCTCGCACTTCAGAAACTTGGCCTTACCACAGGAAATGATGACTTGCTGCTCTCGAACGTAACTCAGGGTTCATGGGATAAGACAATTCCTGACCTTTCTATCGAAGATAGTAAATTTCACATCGACTTCCTAACCGATGATAAGCTTGCAGGTAGGCTGACGGGGACCGAAGGTGCCCGAATCGCAGGAGAATTTGTCGCCAAACAATTTCAAAAAATGGGACTTGAGCCATTTGAAAATGATAAGTGGCATCAGGAATTTCCCTTTACTCATTCAGCCAAAGTCGATTCCGGCAGCACTCTCATTTGGAAAAAAATTGCACAGGAAACTCTTGTGCTGGAACAGGATTGGAATCCTTTATCCTTTAGTGAATCCGGAGTCCTTGAGGTTGATGATTTGATTTTCGCCGGATACGGACTCCGGCCGAAGCAACTCGTCAACGAGGACGAATATGATTCTTACACGCATTTGGAGGTAAAAGATAAATGCGTTATAGTTCTTGGTGGGCTTCCGGATTCTTGGAGTGAAGAGGAAAAGGAAAATCTTCGCTATGATGGCACTTATCAGAAAAAAGCTCGAATTGCCAGAGATCTTGGCGCCAAAGGAATCATTTTCATCAACCCGGAATCGGATGAGCCCGTATCCTTTTCAAAATCATTCGCCAACGAGATGATTTCCATAAAATCGCTCTCTTTAAGTAAGAATTTTGTACGGAAGGTCTTTTCATCAAATGGGAGAAACTTTGCGAGCATTCTTTCCAAAATCTCCAAAGGCGAACCTTACATGGGCTTTGCCTTACCAAAAACATACTTAAAAGGCAAAATTACAGTCATTCGAGAACGAGGCACAGGCATTAACACACTTGGGTTACTCAAAGGAAGCGGAAATAGAAATAACAACAAGCTCATTGTCATTGGAGCCCACCTTGATCATATTGGTAGGGGAAGAAGAAGTTCCAGAGCCAAGAAAACGGATTTTGGGAAAATACATCCTGGAGCTGATGACAACGCTTCCGGAATTGCCGCACTGTTGGAAATTGCCGAGTATCTCAGCGACCTAAGACAAAAGGGTCTGTTTTTTACAGAACATGATATTCTTTTTGTCACATGGTCTGGGGAAGAAATTGGTCTGATTGGCTCCAGTTACTTCGTTAAAAACTTCACATTGCCTCACGGAAAAACCATCAATGAGAAGGTAATGGCATATCTTAATATGGATATGATCGGGAGGTTTAAAGACAAACTTACGCTTCACGGAGTAGGTTCTTCCAGCAAATGGTCCGCCTTTATTCAAAAAGCAAACATATCAACCGGGATTAACTTAAACCTTCAACAGGACAGTCACATTCCAACTGACACGACCTCCTTCGTTTCGAAAAGCATTCCCATCCTAAGCGCCTTTACAGGTTTGCATGATGATTACCACTCCCCTACCGACACCGCCGACAAAATTAACCATAAGGGAATCGTTAAGTGCGCAGAACTATTCTCCAAGTTACTCATTATTCTTTCCTCGGAAGAGGATTTGGATTTCATTGAACAGACCCCCCCGAAAAAAAGGATGGGTGCGCTGAGAGCCTATTTGGGGACAATTCCCAATTATTCTCAAACCGACAAGCAGGGAGTTTTACTCAGCGGGGTCACCAAAGGTGGTCCCGCAGACAAAGCCGGTCTAATGGCGGATGATTTGATTATTTCGCTTAATCAAGTAACAGTCGAGAACATATACGACTATACTGATGCAATCGGTAGTCTTAAGCCCAACGTCACCTCTTCCATCAAAATTATTAGAGCCGACGAGAAACTGACATTAGAGATCACTCCGCTATCTCGTTAGGCGTAGGAGACCAAGAAAAATTCCCCGAGCCATTTCCAGCCACTTGTTTTTCAATTCCATCATCGACCGCAAACCTGATGTTTTCGAGAGAGGAGCTATAGCATCGGAATGACTTGGTGAATGGCAAATCATTGGTCCACCCAGATTGAACGTTCTTGAATTCATGATAAATCTTTGGATCACTTCCTTCATCACTGACAATCAGCCTTTCTATGGCACCAACAGCCTTCAGCCTTAAGGTTCGCAAGCCATTATCAAAACCTTGGTCCTCCTTGGTTACAGTTTCCTCGATATTTTGTACCTCAGGATCGTCCGCTTGAATAGGAAGGTTTTCCTCGTCCGTATCACCATTGCCAAGGAGGGCAACCGCTATGAGAATGACGACGGTCAACGCAAATAAAGTGCCTACCACTAAAAGAGGTTTCCGTATGGATTCAAAGGTTCCAGTTTCGCCATGCCGTCCCGTACCTACGGTTTGCAGATTCTGAACGTCACTACCATCCGGAACCTCCTGAGGGGCTATGGACCCCAAGGATTTCCTCATATTACGATTGGATTCGTTCCCAAGTTCAAGCTCCAGATCTGTGAGAATCGCATCTTGGTCAAGGTCCAGAAATCTTGCATAGAGGCGAACAAAACCTCTCAAATAAACCTCTGGAAGATTTATGTCGAATTGACCGGATTCGAAGGAACTCAAGTAGTCTCCACGAATTTTTGTGCTTTCAGAGGCCTCTCTCAGGGAAATGCCTTTTCGATTTCTCGCTTCTTCTAACTTTTTTCCTATAGCCATCTGTTTATACTAATCATGGGTCTTGCTACTTTTTGCAAGATGAGATTTTCAAATTCAAATCAAAGATCCATTAGGATTTCCCTCCCTTGACCTGGAGTATCAGGCCCCACCAGCCCTCTATCCTCCAAATCATCCATAATGCGGGCCGCTCGATTATACCCTATGCTCAACTTTCTTTGGAGATTTGAGGTCGAGGCTCTCTTGGTCGATCTGATGATCTCTATCGCCTTTCGAACCATTGGGTCTTCATCCGAATCCCCATCACCTTCACCCAATACGTCATCTTCACCTGCGGACTCTATTTGCTCCCTGACCTCTTCAATTATCTGTGGTGGTCCGTTGATCTTAAGATAGTCAACAATTCCATTGATTTCCTCATCACTGACAAATGCTCCCTGCGCACGGGCAAAAGTAGAGCTTCCGGGTGGAATAAATAGCATGTCCCCTCTTCCAATAAGGGCCTCCGCTCCTTTCCCATCCAGAATTGTTTGACTATCACGATAAGAAGCCACTCTAAATGATATGCGGCTTGGCAAATTAGCCTTAATCACTCCAGTTATTACGTTTACCGAAGGCCTTTGCGTGGCTATGATCAGGTGTATGCCCGCTGCCCTCGCCAATTGGGCAAGCCTTGCAATACCAGTCTCCACATCCGCTTGAGCAACCATCATAAGGTCGGCTAGTTCATCTATTATGCAAACGATGTAAGGAATCTTATTTTCAGGAATTTCCAATGCGTCGTCATCTCTTGGAACTTGAACGGAGGATAAGGCCGCTCTTTCCTCGGCAGTCATTTCAGCGTCCAAAAGTTGAGCCTTTTCCCTCTCTTCCTTGTCCTTGAGAATTTTTGCGTTGAAACCCGCAATGTTTCGAACACCAACTTTGGAAAAGATCTGATATCTCCTCTCCATTTCAACCAAGAGCCATTTCAAGGCACCAGGCACTTTCTTGGGTTCGGTAACAACCGGTATGAGCATATGAGGAAGATCATTGTAAACCTTCATCTCAACAATCTTGGGGTCCACCATAATGAACCTCACGTCTTCGGGACTGGAATGGTAGCACAAGGATGCGATAATCGCATTGATACAAACCGTCTTACCCGAACCCGTGGAACCCGCAACCAGAAGATGGGGCATCTTAGTCAAATCAGCAACCAAAGGTTTTCCGCTCGCTTCCTTGCCAAGCACAATAGGGATTTCGGAGCCGGCATCCGCCCATGCCTTTGATTGAAGGATTTCTTTCAGGCAAACGGGTGCTGGCTTTTCATTCGGAACTTCAATACCAACGCAACCCTTTCCCGGAACAGGCGCAAGGATTCTGACACTATCCGCCTTAAGAGCCATCGCCAGGTTCTTATCTAAGTTTGCGATCTTCTCCACTCGGACACCAGCAGCAGGATGAACGTCGTATCGAGTAATAACCGGTCCGGTATGGACTTCTCCAAGTTCAATTTCTATTTTAAATTCGGATAGAGTTTCCTTTAACCTCTTGGCCTTGACCATATGATCCTCATCCCCGCTTGACTCTTCTTCCGGAGGGTCCATGAGCAAATCTAGGGTTGGGAAATGGTAGTCCCCTTTCCTTTCGGGAAAAAGGTCTACTGCTTTTTCGGTTTTGGCAGCCCTAACTACCTTAAACCCGTCCATACTTACCTGCTCGGTGGATTCTTCTTCCTCAATTTCAGTCGGAGACTCTTGCGCTTGGATTTGTTCGGGAATGGCTTTCTTGGATTCGGTTGCCACTTCTTCAGGAGACGTTTTTACAGAAGAATCTTCTTTCTTCTTATGGTCTGCTTTTTCCTTATTGATCGGTTGATTTTGAGCTTTTGCCAACCCACCGTTTGGATCCGCTCCTCCTTCCTTACGTTCAGATACGTCCCCAAATAAGAAATCCTCATCAGGATCAGTGGAAAACCAAGGCAACTTCCATTTTTTTGAACTTTTAGGCTTCGATTCACTCTTGGGCTTGGGAGTTTCAGTGTCCTTCGAGCTTTCTTCGCCAGCTTGTTTCTCACTTTTCGTTCTAATATTTTTAAGGAATCCGAAAAGCAATGGAAAGGGGTTTAATGAAAAATGGGTACAGATACTGGCTATGAGAATCCCAGTCATTAGCAAGCCGGTTCCCAAACCGCCCATCCAAATCCGCAAAAAACCACCTATCGAAATTTCAGCAAGATCTGGATTTGAAAAAGGTAGGCCCGAATAAAAAAACGCACCTAAGGAGCCTCCTGCTCCATGTTCGAAATGGTTTAAATCGAACAGCGTATCGTTTTCATTCTTCAGTAAGCCGTGATCTCTGATGTTTGCCATTACACAAAGAGATGCGATGCACAAAAGAATCGTTGAGATTTTCATGATCCTTTCCTTTGCCGTCGTTCCCGTTCCCAAAACATAGCAAACCGTTCCCAGTAGCCATGGAAACAACCACGCGCAAATCCCAAAGAAACTAAAGAACGTACGCGCGCCTATCACCCCTATCCTACCCAATAATGGCGTAGACCCCTCGGAAGGAGACGAATGAAAATTACTGGACTCATAATCAAATAAGGCGATAAAAAGAATCAGGGCAAAGCACCCGAAAAGAACCGATAGCAAAGGTCTCTTTTGCGGACCTACTGCTTTTATGCCATTTTTTGATTTCTTCATCGCAGAAACCAATCAATTGGCTTATGCACTTGCATAAACTTTTTACCACACCACATTTCATACTTTTTAACTATACTTTATGGAAATTTACAAGTTTGAACCAATTTATAAGGAAAGAGTGTGGGGAGGAACCGGATTTTCCGACAAATTAAACCGAGTTGTTCCAACGAATCTAAATATTGGCGAATCATGGGAGATTGTGGATAGGAACGAAGATCAATCTAAAGTTTCCGCCGGCAAACATAAGGGAATGACTCTCAGGCAATTGATTACTGACCACTCGGAGTATCTTTTAGGGCCTAGGTGGATAAAGGGCGACCCCTTTCCAATTCTGGTCAAATGGCTTGATTGCGCAGAGAGGTTGAGCCTTCAAGTTCACCCTCCACAAAAGATTGCAAGTGAATGGGGCGGCGAACCAAAAACGGAAAATTGGTATGTCTTTTCGGCAACTCCGCAAGCGGGGTTGTTCATCGGATTGAAGAAAGGCGTTGACAAGAAAGTTTTCACTCAAGCTTTGAATCAAAATCGCGCCGAAGAATATTGTCACCGGGTTTCTTCCGAAGACGGAGATTCGGTTCTAGTAAGAAGTGGAAGAATTCATGCCATTGATGCTGGGAATTTAATTCTGGAAATTCAACAAAACTCAGATACGACCTATCGTGTATTCGACTGGCAAAGGGTCGGTCTAGATGGAAAGCCTCGAGATCTTCACATCGAGCAGTCCTTGCGATGCATTGATTTTTCGGATCATGAACCCATGCCGATGAAAACACATTCGGAAAGGGAATTCGAGTGCTTGGCTGACTCTGAATACTTCAAGCTTCTAAAGTACTCAAGCAAAGGTGGAATTACAGTTGGGATTAAAGATAAAAACGACCAGTGCGTTATCATTAGCGTCGTTAAGGGTGAAATTCAAATCGGAGAGGAAACTATTAGCGTTGGCGAACAATGCATCAGTCCCTTTGGGGAACCTTGTTCAATCCACTCGAATTGCGATTCATGCTTTTTGGTCACAAAGGATTTCAATGAACCGGCTTCTTGAGCGATTTGCTTTCAGGTTGACCATTAGCATGGGCAAAGTTTTTTTTATACCTTGGACAATTTTGTAAAACTCTAATGGACAAAGAAAAAACACAGGAAGAGCACCCTTCTCCAAATGAACCGGAAAAAGAGATTCTAGAAGAAAGTTCGGAAGATCAGATTAATCCGAAAAACTCGAGCGAAGAAAAGGAAGAATTTGATAAGGATACGGTCCTAAAGGCGAAATTGGACGAAGCTTATGGCCTTCAGGAGGATTTGAAGGGGAAATATCTTCGCTCCGTCGCAGATTTGGATAATCTCCGTAAAAGATCGATCCGTGACCGAGAGGATGCGGTTCTCAGAACGCGGGCTCAAATAATTGGCGACCTTCTTCCGGTCATCGACGCCTTTCAACTCGGTTTGTCCGAGGCCCAAAAAAATAAGGATGCCGAATCCGTCGTTGCTGGGTTTTCCATGGCAATGAAGCAAATGAATAGTGTTCTCGGCGAGTTTGGTCTTAGTGTAATCGATCCATCGAACGAGGAATTTGACCCTAAACTTCACGAAGCCATAGGCTATGAGGACAGTCCGGACCACGATGAGGGGATGGTCTTGAAATGTGTTCGGGTTGGTTATCGCATAAGGGACCAACTGTTAAGACCTGCAACCGTAATCCTATCTAAAAAGGCAAACGATGAAACCGGTTAAGTCATTGTTCGCTTAATCTAAAGAAAGAAATTTCCAAGCAAATGTCATCAAGAGACTATTATGAGATTTTGGGAGTAGGCAGAAGTGCCAGTGATGAAGAGATCAAAAAGGCATACCGCAAACTTGCGATCAAGTATCATCCCGATAAGAATCCGGACGATAAGGAGGCAGAAGAAAAGTTTAAGGAAATTTCTGCTGCCTTCGAAATTCTGAAGGATCCCGACAAAAGAAGAAAATACGATCAATTTGGGCATGATGCTTTCAGGGGCGGAGGAGGAGCATCGGGCGGTGTTGACCCATTTGATCTTTTTCGCGACGTTTTTGGCGGGGGAGGTGGCGGTGGCGCTGGCTTCGGAAGCATTTTTGATGATTTTTTTGGAGGGAGCCCTAGCCAAAGCGATGGAGCAAGAGGCTCTGACCTTAGAGTGAGCGTTACCATTACTCTTGAACAAGCATCTCAGGGAATCGAAAAGGAAATCAAATACCAACATCATGACGAATGCCAATCCTGCTCAGGATCAGGAGCAGCCTCCGGTTCAGGCAAAGTCATGTGCTCGACTTGTGGTGGAATTGGTCAAGTGGCCTCAAACCAGGGCTTCATTAGTATTCGAAGAACCTGCCCTACCTGCAAGGGTACGGGGGTTACGATTGAAAAACCGTGCAAGGAATGTCGTGGAGAAGGCCGCAAGAAAGTTCAAGGAACTGTAAAAGTCAATATTCCGAAGGGGGTTAGCGATGGAAACAGACTTTGCTCACGCGGTCGTGGAGATGCGGGTACTCAAGGAGGCCCTAGAGGTGACTTGTACGTTGACGTCAATGTTAGGAATCACAAGTTTTTCGAAAGGGACGAAGATGACTTATTCCACGAAATAATGATTCCCTTTACCTTGGCAACGCTTGGAGGAACCGTACAGGCTCCGACGCTTGATGGAAAAGTATCGCTCAAAATTCCCTCGGGAACACCTTGCAATAAAACTTTCAGAATCAAA
>CEPJ01023399.1_pt1 | contig 21325 bp, 16 predicted proteins | sample 530561 | NCBI WGS metagenome assembly CEPJ01 (sample SAMEA2620404, study PRJEB7988) | marine metagenome | biome: marine biome (ENVO:00000447); feature: surface water layer (ENVO:00002042); material: "saline water (ENVO:00002010), including plankton (ENVO:xxxxxxxx)" | depth 5 m
CGCTAAACCTGCTAAAAAAAAGAAGAAATAACAATTCTCTTACATAAGACCTGAAATCCCAAAACTTTCCATCTGATCCATTAAAATGAATAAATTATCACTGATTACTCTGACTTTTTCGCTCTCCTGCTTTTTACATTTAGTGACCCTGGCAAATCATAATCCATTGAAAGTCTTTATTCTTTGTGGTCAGTCGAACATGGAAGGGCATGCCAAGATCAGTACCTTTGAGGCAATGAAACTGGACCCGGTTACGAAGCCTGTTTACAAGCAGATGGTGGATGCTTCCGGAAGTCCGATAATTTGTCACAACGTCTGGATTTCCTATTTCACGGGTGGGCGAGATAAGATGGGCGAAGGATATGGTAAACTTACCGCCGGTTATGGCTCTCGTGGGGTGCCCTCTGAATTGGGAGAAAAAATCGGTCCTGAATTTACTTTTGGGATTTATGCCCAGAAGGCATTGAATGAGCCTATTCTGATTATCAAAACGGCATGGGGCGGGAAATCGATTCATACGGATTTTCGTCCTCCTTCCGCTGGACCCTACGTTTTCAACGAAGGGGAATTGGAAAACTTCAGACGACGCGGAAAAGACCTAAGGGAAGTAAAAGCTGAAAAGGCTGAACAAACGGGTAAATTCTATGGTTTGATGATGGACCACGTAAGGAAAGTGCTCTCTGACGTCAAGCGGGTCTATCCTGGATACAACGAAGAGAAAGGATATGAGCTTGCCGGCTTTGTCTGGTTTCAGGGTTGGAATGATATGGTGGCAAGCGGGACTTACCCGAACCGTGGTCAACCGGGTGGATATGATGCCTACACCGATTGCTTGGCGCATTTTATCAGAGATGTCCGAAAGGATCTTGAGGCGCCGAAGATGAAGTTCGTAATCGGGGTAATGGGTGTGGGCGGACCTTTGGAGCAATACGCGAGCCAGAGGTATGTCCCGATCCATGGAGCGTTTCGTGAAGCAATGGCAGCCCCCTCCTTGATGCCGGAATTTAAGGGAAACGTGTTTGCGGTGAGAACGGCCAAATTTTGGGATATGCGTCTCAAGGAGCTTGAAGACAACCAGGAGCGGGTGAAGCAGATGGCGGGCTTTCTTAAAAACAATCACAAGGATCATGCGAATCGGGATGGTTCGATGACGGTTTCTGAGCAAAAGGAATACCTAGAGAAATATCGGAGGAAGCTCATTTCTGCGGAGGATGAAGCTTATGCCAAAATTGCTCGGTCTAATGGGGGTTACCATTATTTTGGAAGTGCCAAAACCATGGCTCGGATTGGCAAGGCTTTCGCCGAGGCGACCTTGCAGACGACTCTTCCTTGAATTCCTTCCGGAGAGATGAAAAATAAAATAAAGTACCTGGATTCCCATACCGGAGGAGAGCCCACTCGCGTGATCCTTGAGGGCGGTCCGGATTTGGGCTCGGGTCCTCTTTCCGAGCGAGCCGAAAGGCTCAGGCTTCATTTTGATGGGTTTCGTCGATCGGTGATTGAGGAACCCAGAGGATGGGACGCTTTGGTGGGAGCTCTCTTGTGCAAGCCTTATGATCCATCCTGCGAGACCGGGGTCCTTTTTTTCAATAACGTCGGATACCTGGGGATGTGCGGACATGGAACGATCGGATTGGCGGTCACCCTGAAATCCATCGGTGCGATCAATCCAGGTGTATTTCGACTGGAAACCACGGTGGGCGTGGTGGAGGTCGAGCTTTTGGACGATCATCGGGCGGCCGTTCGCAACGTCCCCAGTCGCCGGTATCGAAAGGGGGTGAATCTCAGGGTTGCAGGATACGGAACTTTACAAGGGGACGTCGCATGGGGTGGGAACTGGTTTTTTGTGGTCAAGCAAAGCCCTCTTCCCTTGGAGAGAAAGGGAATCAGAGAATTGACTGAGCTAAGCCTACGGATACGCGCCGCTCTCGAGAGAGAGGGGATTACTGGAGAAGGAGAAGCTCGGATCGATCATATCGAGCTTTGCGGTCCACCGTCCACGGAAGTTGCCGATGAAAAAAATTTCGTTCTTTGCCCAGGCGGCGCCTTCGACCGATCGCCTTGCGGTACCGGGACAAGCGCAAAACTAGCCTGTCTTGCAGCGGACGGTCTTCTTGAGCCAGGTGATACCTGGGTTCAGGAAAGCATTGTAGGCAGTCTTTTTGAGGCGTCCTATGAGTATTGTGAGGAATCAAGCGTTCTTCCCACGATCGTGGGCTCGGCTTATGAGACTGCCCGGGGAGAACTGTTGTTTGCTGAGCAAGACCCCTTTGCCAAGGGTTTCCCAAAAGACCTTTAATGGGTGCCGAAGAAAAGGTTATTGTAGTGGGCGGAGGCATCGTCGGCATTGCCTGCGCCCATTATCTTTCGGAAGCGGGTTTCGCGGTGACCGTCATCGATAAGGGAAAGATTGGAGGGGCCTGTTCGCGGGCCAACTGTGGGTACGTCTGTCCGAGTCACATTCCTCCCTTGACCGAACCGGGAGCAATTGGTGTGGCTTTGAAGTCGCTTTTTAATGAGCATTCTCCCTTTCACCTTAAATTCCGCCCCAGTCCTGCCTTGTGGCAATGGATGTGGCAGTTCGCCAAGCGGTGCACCCACCGTCAGGTCCTCGAGGCAGGCAAGCACCTGCAGGCGATCCTGGACGCATCGATGGAGGAGTATCATACCCTGATGAATGAATGCGCCTTGGAGTGCGAATGGCAAGAGCGTGGATTGCTCTATGTCTTTGAGACGGAAGGGGGGCTGAAATCCTTTTCGGAGACCGACCGGATGCTAAGGGAACATTTCGGAGTCTCGGCGACATTTGTCGATGGTTCGTCTCTGACCGATTTTGATCCCGGTTTGAATGCCGGCTTGGCGGGCGCCTACCATTATCCGGACGACACCTCGTTGAATCCCGAAAAATTGAATCGAACCTGGGTCGCTCGTTTGAAGGAAAGAAAGGTAAACTTTCTTGAAGGGCGTGAACTGCAAGAGGTTGTCCGTCAATCCGACAGGATTTCTCACTTGGTGGTTTCGGGCGAAACCATGAAAGCCGATGGATTTGTATTCGCCCTCGGAGCCTGGAGCGCGCGCTGGTCTGATAGTTTGAGCTGTTCCCTGCCCATCGAGCCGGGAAAGGGTTATTCGCTCACCATGAGCAGACCGCAGTATTCTCCCAAGCACCCCATGCTTTTTCCTGAGCGAAAGATAGGCGTTTCCCCTTTTGAAGAAGGGTTCCGCCTTGGCTCGATGATGGAATTCGTTGGTTATGACGAATCGATTCCCCAACATAGGCTGCAATTGCTTCGGGATTCCGCGCGGCCTTTTCTTCGGGCCGGAGTCGATGGACCCGCGGAAGACGTGTGGTACGGTTGGCGTCCGATGACTTGGGATAGTCTGCCTATCGTGGGCCAGGTTCCCGCTTTCAGAAATGCCTACCTCGCAACGGGCCACAATATGCTTGGCTTAAGCTTGGCTCCTTCCACCGGCCGTCTCATCAAGGAGATGCTTTGCGGAGACTCTTTGCATGTGGATCCCTTGGCATTCTCTCCGACTAGGTTTTAGATTTTGCCGTTGATTGATGATGGTCGGAAAACCTAGGATCAAACTTCCATGAGCTCATCCCCCCATTCCATATTCCAAGGATGCCTGCCTGCCTTAATGACTCCCTGTCTGGAGAATCGGTCTCCTGATTACGATTGTCTGGTTGAAACGGCCAAGCGTCTTTTGAACGAAGGGATGAATGGGGTGATTTATTGCGGGTCGATGGGGGATTGGCCTTTGCTTACGGATGCCCAGAGGCAGGAGGGAGTTCGGAGATTGGTTCAGTCGGGTGTGCCCACCGTGGTGGGAACCGGAGCTCAGAATTCCGCGACTGCGGCTTCTCATGCCTCTCATGCACAAGAGGTCGGGGCTGCAGGCCTTATGGTGATTCCCCGAGTTCTTTCCCGCGGAAGCTCACCTAGTGCCCAGGCCGCTCATTTCTCCAAGGTTTTGGAGGCAGGGAGGGATTTGCCCGCGGTCATTTACAATAGCCCCTACTATGGATTTGAGACCAAGGCGGACCTGTTCTTCGAATTGCGGGCGAATCATTCGAACTTGGTTGGGTTCAAGGAATTCGGTGGTGCGGACTCACTCACTTATGCGGCCGAACGCATCACTAGTGGAGAGGGCGAACTGGCATTGATGGTGGGCGTGGACACACAGGTTTTTCATGGCTTCGTAAACTGCGGAGCGGTTGGGGCGATTACCGGAGTCGGCAATGCCTTGCCGAAGCCAACGCTTCGCTTAATCGAACTTTGCCAAGAAGCCATTCGCGGGAATTCGGAGTCGCTTCGTCTGGCGAAGGAATTGGATTCCGCTCTGGCTGTGCTTTCGAAATTCGACGAAGGCCCGGATTTGGTTCTCTATTATAAGGAGCTTATGGTTCTTGAGGGATTTCCGGCATACACGAGACAATTGAATCCATCGGATCAACTGAGCTCATCCCAACTTGCTTTTCTGCGCGCTCAGTGGAGAGTGTTCAAGGATTGGTGGGCGGATTGGCCGGGAGCTCAGGCATGAAGATTTCCAAAATCAAGGTTTGGCAGGTCGATTTGCCACTTCACGAGGGAGATTACAAGTGGTCGGGCGGTAAATCGGTAACGACCTTCGATTCCACCGTAGTGGGGATTGAGACCGATCAGGGAGTTTCCGGTTTTGGGGAAGTTTGTCCGCTTGGTCCCGTTTACCTTCCATCCTATGCCAAAGGCGTCAGGATAGGCATTGAGGAACTGGGTCCGAGCCTGATAGGCGAAAATCCTTTGCAACTGGAGAAGTTGAATCGCCGGATGGATCAGGTAATGAAAGGTCATCCGTATGTGAAATCCGCACTGGATATGGCCTGTTGGGATCTTCTGGGTAAAGCCACCGGACTTCCTGTCAGCGCCTTGTTGGGAGGAGCTTATGGGGAGGATTTCGTTCTATACCGGGCGATTTCACAGGAGAGACCCGAGGAAATGGCGCAAAAAGTCGCGGATTACCGGGCGGAAGGGTATCGTCGGTTCCAGTTAAAGGTGGGCGGTGACCCCGATACCGATATCGAGAGAATTCGTCAGGTTTCCTCGCAATTGCAACCGGGGGATAAATTGGTTGCCGATGCCAACACCGGTTGGCTCAGGCACGAGGCCATGCGTGTCGTACATGCAATCCAGGATCTTGACGTCTACGTTGAACAGCCTTGTCTGCGTTATGAGGATTGCCTGTCCGTACGGAAGCATACGGACCTGCCCTTCGTTCTTGATGAAGTGATTGATGGAATACCGGAGATCCTGCGAGCTTCGCATGATTTGGCGATGGACGTGGTCAACGTAAAGATCAGCAAATTCGGCGGACTGACTCGGGCCAAGCAGGCCCGAGACTTGTGCGTTTCCCTGGGAATCGCCATGACTCTGGAAGACACCTGGGGCGGAGATATCGTGACTGCGGCGATTTCTCACCTCGCTCATAGCACGCCCCCGGAATTTCTTTTCACGGCAACCGATTTCAACAGTTACGTTACGCAACCTCTTGCAGAAGGCGCCCCTCAACGGGTAAAGGGCAGGATGGCTTCTTCCGAGAACCCCGGTTTGGGCATTGATCCGATGATGGACGTTCTGGGAACCCCGGAACTGGTCCTTGGATAAATGCTTTTCAATGAGCAGTCCTTTCTTTTTCTCTTTCTACCCATTGTTTTCGTTGGCATCCTGCTTTTGCGGGCCGGATCACCTCACCTTTCTTCTTGGTGGATCATCTTGGCATCCTTTTTCTTTTACGGATTTCATGGGTGGGAGCACCTTCCGCTGCTAACCTTTTCCATCCTGCTCAATTTTGGGCTCGGTTCGGCAATTCAAAGAAAGGTCGGCAACCGATCCGCCGCCCATCTTCTCACTTTTGGGATAGTTTGCAATTTGGGCGTTTTGGCGGTCTTCAAATATGCCGATTTCCTGACAAGCAGTTTGGGTTTCGAACACTCGCTGAATCTTTCTCTTCCTCTAGCCATCTCCTTTTTCACTTTTCAGCAAATCGCCTACTTGGTCGATGTCAGGAAGGGAAAAATGACCAGCCCTTCCTTTACCCACTACGCTGTCTTCGTGTCTTTCTTTCCACAGTTGATTGCCGGTCCCATCGTTCGTTGCCAGCAAATCATTCCTCAGTTGCGCGAAGGTCGTTTGGGGAAACTGAGCAGTCAGGCCTTTTGGATTGGCCTTTGCCTCTTCTCCATTGGTCTTTTCAAAAAAGCCTGTATGGCAGACGGAATTCGTCCCCTGGTCGAGCCGATATTTGAATCTTCGTCAACCGGCGGCACTCTTTCCATGGTCGAGGCTTGGCTCGGAGCCACGGCGTTCGGACTCCAAATTTATTTTGATTTTTCAGCTTACTCGGACATGGCCCTTGGTCTGGGTCTGCTTCTTGGCATTCGACTGCCATTCAATTTCGATTCCCCTTACAAGGCGGTCAATGTGGTCGACTTTTGGCGTCGATGGCATGTGACTCTTTCGGAATTTCTGCGGGACTACCTGTACAAACCTCTTGGAGGAAACCGGCTTGGAATAAAAAGGAGCTTCCTTAATGCGACTTTGGTCATGCTTCTTGGGGGTTTGTGGCATGGGGCTTCATGGACCTTTGTATTCTGGGGACTCCTTCACGGACTTTTCATCGGGTTTAATCATCTTACCAGAGCCTTTGCGCAAGAGCGGGGGAAAACGGATGGTCAACCCTTTTGGCGATTGTCGGTCAACCGGTTGCTTACCTTTGCATTCGTTACCTTTGCCTGGGTCTTTTTCAGAAGTCAGGATTTCCAAGGTGCATTTTCAATGCTTCATTCCATGATTGGGTTGAACGGTATCGATTTACCTCGTTCTCTAGGCATTTCGGGCAGCAACGATCTTTTCAGGTTCAATGGATTGATTCCCAACCAGGTGACGAATTTTTCAATCCTCCCTCTTTTCCTGCTTTCCCTAATCATCGTTTGGTTCATGCCGAATTCGCTCAAGATTGTAGGCCTTGCGAAGGATGCAAACAGCCCGCTGCGCGTTCCTTCGAATATGATCATTCTTCTTTGTTCGGTTCTGCTTTTCTGGGGAATCAAGGTGTCCTTTGAGCAAACCACACATGAATTTCTCTATTTTCGCTTTTGATGAAAGTCATTGAAATCAAACGGAGCCTTTCTCTGTTGAGCGGTTTGATTTTGGCCGCGACGACCTGGGTTGTCTCTCTGGAACTAATCAGTGACCGACCGGTTCCCAATGCGATCTTCGCTCAATCGATTATTGAACGGAAGATGGAAGCGGCGGAAAAGCCGGGGAAAGCTTCGAAGACTTTGGTGGTTGGCGGTTCGAACGTTGCCTTTGGTATCGATACGGTAAGAATGAGCCGTACCATTGGAGAGGAATTCGTAAACTTCGGTTGCATTGCGGGAATCGGTCCGGAGATCATTCTTTCCGCGCTCCGGCCAAGCCTTTCCGAAGGTGACAGGATTCTCTTTTGTTGGGAATACGGGCTCTATAGTTTTAAGAGAAGGGATCAAAACATCACTTACCTCAATCTGCTTTTCGGCCCCCAAAGGGAAATCTACGAAAACTATCCCTTTCTCGATCAAGTTGTTTTGAGCTTGAGACTGCCTTTCGGCCACTTGCGTGATTCCTTGATGACCCATTTGAATCCCTACGCCGATCCAATGATTTACAAGTGTTCCTGGGATTTTGATGCCGGAGGCAACGTTCGTTCGAACGCTGGCGTCGTCACCTCGGAGGAAGAGTTACTCAAAAAGTCCTTGGACGCTCTTTGCACGGAGTTAATCGTGTCAAGCGAAGCGCGGAAAACAATAATGGACTTTCTCGGGTATTGTCGCGCCATGAACGTAGAAGTGTTGGCCTCTTGGCCCAACCTCTTCGCTCATCCGAGTTATCTGAAAAACCAAATACCAAGGGAGAATATCCAAAGGATTCGGGAGTTTTGGGAAGATTTGTCGGTTCCGGTGATTGGCAAAGCCGAGGATTCAATGCTAGGCAGTGAATTTTTTCATGATACCTATTATCACCTGAACACCAAGGGAGTGAAGAAAAGAACCGATCTTCTGATTGAGGAACTTAAGCCGTGGTACGCTGTACCAGGAGCAGAAGGGTAGGTGTCACTTTAGAAATGCGAAAGGGCGAGGGAAATCCTGTTCAATTGACCCCGAGCAACTCGCATTCGAAGATTAGCGTATCTCCGGGTTTGATCTTGCCACCAGGGCGGGGGTTGTCCCCGTAGCCAAGTTCGCTGGGTATGTAAATCCGGATCTTCCCGCCCACTTCAGTCTTGGTCAAGCCACCCGAGAATCCCTTGATCACCCCGTTCATGGGAAAGCTCGCCGGTTGTCCGCGGTCCACCGAACTGTCGAAAACGGTACCGTCAATGAGGGTGCCGTGGTAATGAAGCCGGACGGTGTCGCTCATGGTTGGGCTATCGCCTTCGCCCTTTCGTAGTATCTCATAGTAAAAACCACTCGGATCCTTGAGAACCTCCTCCCGCTTACTCAAGAGAGCGAGGAACTGTTCACCCTTGGATTTGTTCTCTTCGGCGACTTTGGCCATCTCAGCCTGTTCGGCTTGCCTGGCCAGTTGCATCTTTTCCATCATAATCGCCTGAACCTTGGGTTGCAGAGCTTCGAACTCGGGGGGCATCTTACCCAATGTGATTCCTTTTTTCATGCCTGCCAAAATCAGGTCGACTTGTTTGTCCGTGAACTGCATCTTGCCCAGACCGGAACCTTGGGCGAACATCATCCCAATGGCTTCATAGAGCTTGGCTTCCTCACTGGAGGAATCGGTTTTGCCCTTTTCCGGTTGTCCGAGAGAAAGGGAAGTCGTGAAAAGAAAACCGGCAAGCAAGGCTGTGGCGGTCAGGGTTCGTTGAATGAAGAGCATTCATGGACGCTCACTTCTTTTGGCCAAGAGTCAATGGAAATAAGGCAATCCTTTCCCGTCCCAGAGAAGAGGGAGCGGAAAGTCATCGCTGGGTGACCCAGACGGGCGAGGACCATGCCATGTTGCCGTCTCTTTGAATGACTCGAACGTAGTAACGGTTTTCGCCATCGAGCATTTTTGGGTCAAGGAAGGATTTCTCAAAGACCTTTCCATCAAAATCATTGAAGTGCTTCCAATCCTTTTCGTTACGGACGATCGTGATTCGCTTGAAATCAGAGGTTCCATCCACCTTTAACCAAAATTCGGGATTAGCCTTGGTTTGGATGAAGGAACCCAAGGGTTTTTGGTTGCAGGTGAAATTCAGGTAAATCTTGTCGGTCGCGGCGATGGTACGGCGATTGTCCATCGCCTCAATGATCCCTTCACGGGTGAATTTCTTACAGAAGACTCCACCATAGCTGGCGTGCTGCGATATGTGGTCGGAACTGGCGAAAACCCCAAGGTTATGCCCCTCGCTCAGAGCGGTCTGATAGGTTCCATTCGCATGCTTCCCAAAGTCCATGATTGGGCCGGTTGGTTTGCTTTGCGCTTTGCCGAGAGAATTCATGCTGGCTCCCGGTCTTAGGCCAACGGTTGGCTGCGGAGCTCCGGCTGCCTCGTAGGATACTCGGGCTCCCTGATAAATTTCGACGACGTTTTCGGAGCTGTAATCGAACTTTTCGTAGATTTTCCAATCCGTGCCCATGCCGGTTGCCCCAGTATGACTGAGGGCAGCCACGGGTTTACCGTATTTTTTGAGCAGATCCCAGAGTTCGTAGGGAGAGATTTCCGCCGAAGCGTTGGTTTCCACGGGGAAGGTCCTTTGCCAGGGTGATTCAAGGTAGAGAGTGCGTTTGATGTAGACGATGGGTCCACCCCTATGAGCGAAAACGATATTACGGTGTCCCCATGGCCAGCGTTGTTCACGCTCATAGACGTAGACGGTGTTGAAGTGACCGGGGCTGTGCAGGGCGTCGTGCATCCGTTGATTGTGCCACCACTCGTAGGGATGATAGGGTTTTCCGACATCGGTGTGGTCGGAGGTTCCGAGAAAATCGATCTTGGCCAAGTCATAGGCATAGCGGAAGTGATCTAAGATGCATCCGTCGAATCCCGTCCGGCAGTTGGAAACGTCGGTATGGCGGTGGACGTCTCCCCAATACAGTCCATAGGTCTGACCGTCGACGGTCCATTGGTGTCGTTCGAAGGCAGGTCGCTCGGGAGTCTTGTGAGAATGCGGCGATTCCCGAGGTTTTTGAGGAGTTGAGGGTCTGGGCAACTGAGCCTCGGGCAATGACTTGGCGGAGGGAAGGGAGGCGAGCATGATTGCGGCGGTTTGATGAGCCTTGTGGATACGTTCGTCGGATGGCCAGCAGATACGGATATCACCCTTTCCATGAGGGGGAACAAAGGAAACGGAGCGATCCTGTCCGAAGCTGCTTGAGGGTATGCGTCGACGGGAGCTCCAAGTCTTGTTTTCCTGACGAAAGGAGGTAACGGCAATTCGCCAAAGGGCGGAGTTGAAATAGCGGTAGGCGACCCAGGGATTTCCATCCTTGCCGACGCCCACCATAGGGCGGTTGGCGGGAACTCCGGCCCTGCCCGCGGCCCCCATTGGTATTTCATGGAACCTCTTGGATTCCAGGTCAAATTTTCCAAAGAGGACACGCTTGCCCGCATTGATTCCGGTGTCGTTCCCGTGTCCTCGGTAATCGAGCCCGTGTTTCTCCTTGCCCTGCTCGGCGGCGATCCAGAAACCCTCCCCCTCAGAGGTCGCGACGATCGAGGCTCGGGCTTCGTACTTCGAACTGTGACCAATGGGATATTCGGTGACTTTTCCGTCCGGTTCAACCCTCGCGAGGTAGAGATTGAATTCGTTTCCACGTGAACTGTCGTAAATGATCCATGCATTACCCCATTTGTCGAAGGCAATGCGAGGTTCCCAGTCGCCTCCCTGAGCATCGGATACTGCCAATTCCTTCGACCATTTGCCCTTTTGGTTATCGAAATAGCGCGCGAACACATCCGCTTCTCCGGCACGAAGGGATTGCCAGGTGATCCAGACCCGACCTTTGGAATCAGTTCCGGCATCAACGAAGGCCTCAGCTGCGTCGGAATCGGCGAGAGTTATGGTTTTGCCGAATCCGTTTCTCTCAGTCCATGGTCTTCCCTTCAGGTTTACCGTTGAATCCTCACTCGTTTCCGCCCAAAAGACCCAAACCGTTTCCTTTTCATCGATGGCTATGGCAGGTTGATGAAGAACTCCCTCAGCTACAAGTCCGTCTTTTCGCTTCAAGCCGGCTGTGGTTTCTCGTAAGAGAACCAAACGGTCTTTTTTCCCATCCCAAGTAAGATGGGCGATGAGGGTATGACCGGCTTCGTCGGCGACCGCATCGGGCAGGTCGTACTGAATGCCATCTTGAGAAAGCTTTTGAATTTCCCCGACCAGAGGAATCGCCGCATTGAGAAAACGAACCTGCTTTTTTCCGAAAAATTTGGTTTTGGGTTTGGCTTTCGTCGTCTCTTCTTGCGTCGCAGTCCTTTCCTTTGGCGGTGGCTTCTGCGCTTGGGCGCTGACCGGACCGGTCGAAGAAAATACAATCAGTAAGAAGAGAAAAGGGAGCGTTTTCATAGGATGGTAGGATTCCAAAAGCTGAACCGACCTAGGTCAATGAGGATCGTCCGATCCTGTTCCAAGGCGTGATCCTGTTTTGCGGTTCGCCTAAGCGGAAGATTGGAATAAAGTTTCGGAGATGAAGAAAACGCTAACCTTCGATCAGAGATGTCATGCCCTTTTGGCCCAGATTCCCAAAGGCAGGGTTTCCACTTATCGTGAACTGGCCCATGCCTTGGGGAGCAAAGCTTATCGGGCGGTGGGGCAAGCGATGAATCGAAACCCCAACTTGATGAAAGTGCCTTGTCACAGGGTGATCAAAAGCAACGGTGAGATTGGAGGCTACGCTTTGGGCGCGGATAAAAAAAGGGAATTGCTTTTGGAGGAAGGGATTCAGGTGGAGACGAATGGACGGATCCGTCTATCCAAATACCTTCACCCTTATTCCACCTGATCTCAAATACGAGCCCGGTAGCGTTTGACGACGTCCTTGAGAAGACCTCGTTGAGGCAGTTTTTCTTGAGGGATCCTGGCAAGGATCGAAAAGCTTTCCCTATCCATCCAGTCGAGAACGTTGGCCAACATTTTGTTTCCCGGATTTTCGGTGATTTCCCGGAGCATCCATTGCTTGGCAAAATCCTTCTCACCCGCCTTGAAGATCGCCCAAGCGGCAAGGGAAGGAATCTCATCCGAGTCGTTGAGAGCTTTCTTGAGTCCCGGAAGGGCAGGCTGAGCGCGCTTTTCAAGAAGCAGCAAGCCGACCACGGACCAATAGCGAATAACCGGGTCGGAGTCGTGCAGGCCCTTGGATAAAGTCTTGAGGTTGCCCTTCTTGCGGGCCAATGCAAGGTCGGCGTAGTCCAAATATCGGGGGAGTGGATAGAGTTTCGGATCACGAACGAAGGCATAAACCGTGATCTTTTTCTCCTTGGTGATCCGGTTTCTCATTTCCTCGGGCATGAGGCCCGAATCAAAGTACTTGAGTTGTTGGCGACGGAGTTCCTTCTTCAATTCCTTGATTTTGGATTGATGCAAGGGATCGTCGATCTGGTTGTCGACGTTGTGAAAGTCCTTGAAGTTGTCGTAGAACTCCTCCGAAGGCCGGGGTTCGAAAAAACGACCGGTCACGGCATTGGTCTTGCCTGCCTGATGATGCCTTTCCCACGCTCCGGTTGCCTTCATGTTATGCATGTAGGCAAGGTATTGACCGTTGGGAGCAAAGGGAGCGTAGTTTTTGTGATAGGCGAATTGTTCGTCGCGCATCACCCGCACGTTGTCGAACCGTTCGTCGGCCCGCTCGCGCCAGGAGAAATGATAATCGGCTGGTGGTTCGGTATCGGGACCAAGAAAGATCCGTCCCTGAAAGTTTTTCTTCATTGCCGCCCCAGTCAGGCTAACCCAGGTTTTCGGCATATCGATGAAACTGACGATCCGATCGATGGTGGATCCGGGCTTTTTCCCTTGCGGATAAAGGTGATTCCATTTGGCGGGGATGCGGACGATCAGCGGACAATGGATTCCACTGGAATAAAGGAATCTTTTGCTTCGGGCAAGTACCCCACCGTGGTCGGAATTGTAGATGACGATTGTATTCTCGTAAAGGTTGTCTCGCTTGAGGTTCTCGATTGCCTGACCGACCAGAGAATCCATTTTGGAGATGGCGCTTGCATATTTGGCGTAGGTGTTTCGCATTTCGGGAAGATCCGGGTGGTATGGAGCGAGGATCATTTTCTTAGGATCGACGGACTCGTCCTTATGATCGCCGAAGGCGCGTGATTCATGGCTGTCCCCGATGTTGTATACGGTGAAAAAAGGCTGTCCCTTCTCTCTTTTCTTCCAGGTGCCCGCGTAATCGCCCCCCGAATAGTTCCAGAATTCCTTTGGGTTGCGTCCATTGGATCCCCTGAGGTTGTAGTCGGTTTTGGAACAATTGCTGGTGTAGTATCCTGCTTCTTGGAGAAGCTCGTTGTAGAAGCGGATGGAATCGGGGATTTCAAAACCGCTGCGCATTGGTTGAGTGCCATTGGAAATGGCATGCATACCGGTTATCCAAGAGGATCGGGTAGGGGCGCAAACCGCTCCGTTGTCGAAACAGTAGAGATAACGAAAACCTTCCTTGGCCAATTGATCGATGTTTGGGGTCTTGGCATTTTTGCTGCCGTAGCAACCCACCCATTCGATGCTATTATCCTCGCTGGTAATCCAAAGAACGTTGGGTTGTTCCGTCTTGCCGGATAGGCAAGCGTAGGTCAGCGCGGAGACCAAGATAAATGTGAAGGATGTGAGATTCATGATTGATGAGTGAAGTTATTTGGTGCCTTTTTTCCTTTTGATGGGGTCGCCTGCCCGAGGCGGGGACGTTGATTCACCGCATGCGGACATTAGCATCTTTAGTTTTTCATGCATTGCCTCGATTCGTTGCTCATGTCTGGGTTTGGACGAAAGATCATTGGTCTCATAAGGGTCGGAGACGATATCGTAAAGCTCGATGGATTTGGGCCGAAGAACCCGTTCCACTTTGCGGGCCGCCGTTTTATTGGTCTTGGCCTTTTCCATCCATTCCGCCCATGGTTTGGCGAAGAATTTTCCCTTTGAGTGAAAGTTCCCCCAGATGTGTTCCCTTTCGGGATGTCCGGTCCAGATCAGTTTGTAGGTTTCGGTGACGATGGCCTTTTGCCAAAATGGATGGACGTTGGAAATCAGAATTTCCTTACGATGATTTTTCACATCCTCGTTCATCCATAAGCCCATAAGGGACTTTCCGTCAAGACGAGGGTCTTTACCTCCTGCGAAATCGATCAAAGTGGGGACGATGTCGCAGTACATCGCGAGAGCGGTGGTTTTGCGGGGTAGGATTCGCCCCTTCCAGTGAGCGAGGCAAAGGGCTCTCGAACCGTGCTCATACGGGGACCATTTCCCCCGGGGCATGGCAATGCCCTGCTCGCTCAGGAAGATTAGGATGGTGTCCTTTTCCAAGTCCATCTTATCCATAAGTTCGCGGGTTTCGCGAACTTGTTGATCGAGTACCTCGACTTCGGCTGCATGTTTGGCCACGGCCAATCGGGCGCTTGGCGTATCAACGTAGTGGGGGCGCAGTTCAATTTGATCGGTGGGGAAGTTCGATTCCCTTCCATGATCCCAAGGATGATGAGCGTGGGTCGCTCCGATAATCACGCAAAAGGAATGCCCATTCCGCTTTGCTTGGGAAACGTATTCCTCCACTCCGTCAAAGCTGTGAACTTGGTTGGAACCGTTTGCTCCGGAAGCAAATCCGGGAATTGCGTCAATCTCGGCGATGCCCAAACCAAAGTGTTTCTTTCCCGACAAGCCAACTTTGTAGCCCAAGGGAATCAGGTGGTCGGCGATATTTCTGACCCCTTCGCGCTTCTCCTTTCTGGCATTGGCCAGGACTCCATTGTTTTTGGGAAGTAACCCCGTGTAAAGTTCCGCGCGCAAGGGCGCACACTGCGATACGCTGCAGTAAAAGCGGGTCATCATGATGGATTCGCTGGCCAACTGATCGATGGCCGGAGTTCTTGCCTCCTTCATCCCGGTGCAACCGAAGGCATCCCAACCGACGTCGTCCCCGATGATAACGATGAAGTTAGGCCGCTCCTTTTGCGAGAAAGCGGGGAAGGACAGAAACAAAAAAACTGAAAGGGAAATGAAATGCGAAAGCTTCATGAAAGGAAGATGGTTACAGAATCTAAGTTTGCGACAAGTGGGAAACGAACTCGGAGATTCGCCTTTTCGCTTCGCCAATTGCCCGGTAACGAATCACTTGGACTTTGGGGTTACCCGACAACATGGCGGACAGACGGAATTCGCTTTGGCTTTCATCAAAGAGACACAGGATGGGTTTGCCGATTTTTTCCGCAACTCCAATTTCGTATCCTACGCCCAGCGAAGGTTGGGAAACTTCGGCGATTACGGCGTCAGCGCAGGACAACCAGTTGAGGTCTCTCCGGTAAATCTCATCGTCTTGGAGTTGTTTTTCTCCCTCACTGCCAAGTCCGGTCGAACCCACGTGCTCGGTCAATACTTCGGCTTGCTCGGAAAGAAACTCGATGATCTCGCAATACTTGTCTTTGTCTGCACGACCGCCCCGAATGGAGCCTGCGAAATAAATCTTCAAGCGATTACCTCGGTGACGACTTTCCCATGAACGTCGGTCAGTCGAAAATCCCTGCCTGCGTATCGGTAAGTCAATCGTTCGTGATCGAATCCGAGCAAGTGAAGCATGGTCGCATGCAAGTCATGCACGTGGACAGGTTTGTCGATGGCTTGGAAGCCGAACGGATCGGTTGCTCCGTGAACGTATCCGGGTTTGACTCCTCCTCCGGCCATCCAAACGGTAAACCCATGGTGATTGTGATCGCGGCCATTGATCTTTCCGGCGTTGGATCCGGGTTTGGGCAGTTCCACAGTGGGCGTTCTTCCGAACTCTCCTCCCCAAAGCACCAAGGTCTCTTCCAGAAGCCCCCGCTCCTTGAGGTCCGTGAGCAGGGCACCGATGGCTTGGTCGCATTCCTCTGCCAGTCTGCGGTGGTTCTTTTCGATTTCATCATGACTGTCCCAGGGTTGGGCTTTACCGTGCCAGAGTTGAACGAATCGGACTCCTCGTTCCACGAGTCGGCGGGCCATCAGACATTGTTTGGCATGAACGCCCTCCCCGTAGGATTCCCGAATCCTTTGAGGTTCCTTGGAAACGTCAAAGGCATCGCTTGCCTCCATTTGCATGCGGTAAGCCAATTCGAAGGAACGTATTCGCGCCTCCAAGCGGTCGTCGGTGGGCCGCAGGGCGGCATGATGCCGATTGAGTTTTGCAAGCAGTTCGAGTTGGGGGGCTTGTCGCTCGACCGGACGCGAGGGGTTGAGGTTGGGAATGATTTCGTCCTCCGCCTTGCGGGCCGGGTTTACGTAAGTCCCCTGATAAATTCCTGGTAGAAAGGCGGAGCGCCAGTTTTGGGTTTCGGTCACGGGATAGCCGTTGGGGCAGAGGACCACAAATCCGGGGAGGTTGTTGTTTTCCGTTCCCAAACCATAAGTGACCCAGGAGCCCATACTCGGCCGAACCAATTGATTTTCCCCGCAATTCATGAGCATCAGCGAAGGTTCGTGGTTGGGTACGTCCGCTTGCATGGACCGAATGACGCACAAGTCATCGGCATGCTTGGCCACATGGGGGAAGAGTTCGCTGACCGGCAGTCCCGATTGGCCATGGCGCTTGAAGGAAAAGGGGGAGCCAAAGGCGGCGCCGGTCTTGCGTTCGGTTTTGAAGCGATTCTCCTCAGGCAAAAGCTTTCCATGCCACTTATTGAGTTCGGGCTTCGGGTCGAAGGTATCCATGTGGGAGGGACCGCCGTTCATGAATAGATGGATGACTCTTTTGGCCTTGGGGGCGAAATGCGGGCCTCTTGGGGCCATGGGGTCAATGCCCTTGCCATACCCCGCGAAGGGGTCGAGCAAAGGAGCAAGGGCGGACAAACCAAAGCCCATGCCGCACTGACCCAGAAAGCCTCTGCGAGATATTTGAAAGTCGTTCAGGTGGGAATTCATTAGTCGACGAAGAAAAATTCGTTGGATACCAACAAGGTTTGACCAAGATCTTCAACCTTGGCAAGCGATGCTTTGTCTCCGAGAAAATCTTGCGCGGTTCGGAGTTCCTGCGGTTTCGGGGGGCGGGAAAGAATTCGGGCATACAGGAAACGAGAGATCGTTTCCGCTCTTTTTGCGGGATTCCGGGCCGCAAGATCGATCGAGTCTTGGGCGAGCTTTTGGGCCCGTTCGATGACAAAGGGATCATTCAAGGCAAAGAGAGCTTGTTGTGGGACCGTGGTCTCGACACGCTTGGGAGCATGAATGTTGGGGTTGGCGAAATCGAAGACACTCAAGGTGGGTTCGAGATTTTGTCGGTCCACGAACCCATATACGCCACGGCGTTTGCTGAATGGTGGCTTAAGCATCTGTTGTGGCAAGCCTCCCATGTGGAGATCCAATTCCTCGGAAACTTGCAGCATGCCGTCCCGCATCGCTTCGAAAGAAAGTCTCTTTGCATTCATCGAGGAAAGGTAGAGGTTCTCCGGGTCTTTGGGATCCAAGGTGAAGCTGGATCTTCGGTAGGTTTGGGAGAGAAGGATTTCGCGAATGAGCGACTTGATTTTCCATCCATTCTCACGAAAGCGAGTGGACAGATAGTCAAGGAGCATGGGGTGGGTGGGGTGATCACCCATCAACCCGAAATCACTGGGAGTGCGGACAATTCCCTTGCCCACCAAGTGGGCCCAAATCCGATTGACCATAACCCGGGCGGTCAAGGGGTTGTGGGGAGACAAAATGGATTCGGCCAACTCCAAGCGTCCGCTTCCCTTGGAATAATGCTTTCTTGGTTGATCCGCAGGAGAAAGGGCAACGAGAAACCTTCTCGGTACCTGATCTCCGCGGTTATTGAAGTTTCCGCGCAGAAAAATTCGAGGTTCGCTGATTTTCGCGTTATCCTGAAGGGTCATGGCTCGAGGAGGGGAACCCGGGTGTTCGGCCCGATGCTTTTCCACTTTTGCTCTCAAGGCGTTGGTTCGGTTGCGGGCCTTGGTGTCATAGTGCTTTTCCAGTTCGGCGGAAGAAAGATGGACGGGGAAGTTTGATGCGGTGACGGCATGCTCGATTCCCTTTTTCGAATCACTCGTTTTGGTTCGCCGGATGGCTTGCGACAAGGCTTCTGCATACCACTGGGTCACTTCAGTCAATCCCACGAGTTGCGGGCCTTGAAGCTTGGAGCGAAGAAAGGCAGGCAAGGACGGATTATCGTTCTTTTTCCATTGAGCGATCATCGATATTGCATCTTTTGACCGTGAAAGGGAGAGGAGTGGAGTCAGGAAGGAAACCTTTCCTTTCGATTTTACTTCGAGATAGGTTCGCCAAGCCTTGGCCAATTTGGGGAAAAGCTTTCTTTTGGCGGCCTGAGCTTCGAAGTCATTCTCATTCAGATGAGAACCCTCCAGAGTAAGTTCCAGATAAGCCATGATTCCCTTTTCGGATTGGGCGAATTGGAGTTGTTCGTCGAGATAATCGTCCACTTGATGCTGAAGTTTCTCAAGTTCGGCTTTGAATTCCAGATAAAGTTTGGAATCTTCGTTCGAAGAACCAATCAAAGGGAGTTCCTCGGGTTCGCTGGAAGCGTTGAAAATACCGTAAAGAGAATAATAGTCCTCTTGAGGGACGGGATCATGGAAATGATCATGACAACGGGCGCAGGCTACGGTAAATCCCATCAAACCACGGGTCACCAAGTCAATCCGGTCATCGATGATGAGTTGCTTGCGGTTGAGGAAGCGTGGACCTGCGGTGAGAAAACCGAGGGCCGCCAAGTCGGGGTGATTGGGAGAAGGGACAAGGGCATCGGCGGCCAGCTGTTTGCGAATGAAGTCATCGTAGGGCATGTCTTGGTTCAAAGCCTTGATCACCCAATCTCGGTAGGTGTAGGCGAAGGGATAACTTCGGCTTTCTCCTCCCGCGAGATACCCTTTGGTGTCGGCATACCTGGCGACGTCCAGCCAATGTCGTCCCCACCGTTCACCGAACCGCGGGGAAGACAAAAGACGGTCGATGAGTTCGGAGTATGCTTGAGGGTTCTTGTCTTCAACGAATTGATCGATTTCCTCAAGGGTTGGTTTTAATCCATGCAAGTCATGATATAGGCGACGAATTAAGGTTTTGCGGTTGGCGGGTGGAGCGGGAGAAAGATTCTGTTGCCTTAATCGCTCCAGGACAAACGCATCGATGGCTCGAAGGTTTTCCGAAGCCAAGGGAATGCTTGGCTGAGCGATAGGCTGAAAAGCCCAGTGAGTCTTTGAGTTTTCCAAGGCAATTTCGAAGCTCGACTTGGCCAGGATGGGAAGGCAAGCAAAGAGAGCGACTAAAAGAGTCGCGTGGGATTTCCACTCTACGTGTTTTGACAATGACATATGACCGATTCTTGCCTTGTACTCTAGCTTTGGAGCTTAACCGAGTCAATGTGCGGACAAATGGATTTCTCTTTTTTTTAGGTAGGCAACCGGGCTCCGCTCATTGCCCTTCTCGGTAAGAATCCTTTCCTGACCGAACGCGGAATTGAGGGTTGGCAGCCGGAAAAGGCATCGCTATCCTCCAGACATGGAGGGAAAGTTTGAGAAGGTCATTCTTTTCGATGGCATCTGCGGTCTTTGCAATGCATGGGTCGATTTCGTCCTTCGCCGCAAACGGGGAAAAATATTCAAGTTTGCCACGCTTCAGGGTAATTTTGCCCAAAGCAGAGTTCCGCAAGCGGTCCAAAGCTTGGACTCGGTGGTGTTGATTTCGGGAGATCGGATTTTCTACAAGTCCAGCGCCGCCATCCGCATCCTCTGCGACCTTGGTGGCTTCTGGAAACTGTCCTCTTTTTTTCTGGTCATACCTTCGTTCCTGCGGGATGGAATGTACGATCTGGTTGCGTTCAACCGATATCGACTCTTCGGAAAGCTGGAAAGTTGCCGAGTGCCCACGGCGGAAGAGAAGGAGAGTTTCCTTGACTAATTGGCTCTTGGGAGATTTCAGGGGTTGGTTAACGTCGGAATTTGAAATAGGAGAATCATAATGAGTCCCTCTTCGCTTTTGTGTCTTTTAAATCTCTGTCTTTTCGCGAGTCTCGGAATGGCAGCTCCGGACCGGATGCGGTTTGCCATGGAAGACCGTCCGATCGAGGGCGTCCCCGTGGAAGCCTTCGAACTTATCGATGAGAACCTGACCATTGAGTTGTGGGCTCGTTCACCGTTGATCTATTCTCCGGTAGCCATGGATTTTGATGCCCAAGGTAGGCTTTGGTTGACCGAGGGCATTGACTACCAGAGAGGTTTGCGAATTGAAGAGGGCCGATCCATCATGGTCCTGGAAGACCAGGATGGGGATGGGGAGGCGGACTCATCCCACGTATTCGTTACGGAGAAGGAAATTCGTCATGCTCCGTTGGGCATTGCTGTGTTTGATAATCGAATCGTTCTTTCCGCAACGCCATCGATTATCGTCTACACCGACGTGGACCGAGATGCGGTCTTTGATCCGAAGATCGATCGTCGAGAAGTTTTTTTGGATGGTTTTCAAAACAAGAACCATGATCATTCCGTTCATGGGGTTGTGGGAGGGCCCAGTGGGCAATGGCATTTCTCCTTCGGGAATTGCGGGGCCGACTTGACGACGAAGGATGGGAAGCGATTTGTGGCCGCATCGTATTACGGATACCCAGAGGCCATTGGCTCAAAAAGTTCGGATGGCGAGGTTTACGTCGGAGGGATGAGTATGCGGATCAATCCGGACGGCACGGGGCTAACGCCAACGGGAGAAAATATGCGGAATTCGCACGATATGTTCGTCACTTCTCAGGGAGATCTGCTTCAAAGTGATAACGATGACCCGGCTCATGCTCGCATAAGTTGGGTGATGGAAGGAGCCAATATGGGATATGCGGACTTGATTGATGGAAGCCGGTCATGGGAAGAGGTGGCGAAAACCTGGGAGGAACCGGCGGGATGGAGCAAGAGTCGTCGCTTCTCTCGTTCTCATTGGCGGGAGAATTATCCGGGGGCGTTTCCTCCTGGAAACGTTTACGGAGCCGGGTCACCGACAGGAAACGTTTACGTCGAAGACAACGCCCTTGGCATGGCAGGAACGTACCTGGTCGCCTGTATGGTAAGGAAGGAAGTGATGGCTTGTTTGCCCCAATGGAAGGATGGATATTTGGAAATGGGAA
>CEPJ01059533.1_pt1 | contig 21172 bp, 19 predicted proteins | sample 530561 | NCBI WGS metagenome assembly CEPJ01 (sample SAMEA2620404, study PRJEB7988) | marine metagenome | biome: marine biome (ENVO:00000447); feature: surface water layer (ENVO:00002042); material: "saline water (ENVO:00002010), including plankton (ENVO:xxxxxxxx)" | depth 5 m
TCCCCCGAGCGCCGTTCCCCAAAAGAAAATCGAAACCATCACCACGACGGGATGCAATCCGGTTTGTTGGCCCATGATCTTGGGCGTAAGGTAATAGCTTTCGACCAACTGAACCACGGCAAAGGAAAGACCGCATCCGATGAGTAGGCTCCATTGTCCGCTTTCGGCGATGCCCGATGGTTGCAGATAGGCAACCAAGACGGTGGTCACGATTCCCACGACTGACCCCAAATAAGGAACCACGTTAAGCAGACCAAAGAGCAGACCGAGCGTAATCCCGAATTTCAACCCACTGAGACTGAACCCGATTGCGTAGCCCACGCCCATGAGCAACCCAATCAATAGTTGTCCTCGAAAGAACGCCACGAGGATGCCTACGAATTCACGAATCAGAAAAACGAGATCTTCTCGGAGAGAATCGGACAAAAAGGCAAGTTCCTGATCGAGGTCATTGAAAAAATTCCGATTGGAACTAAGAAAATAAAAGAGATAAATCGGAATGACGGCCAAATAAGTGATCTTGGCGAAAAGACCCAGCAAACCGGACCATGCGCTTTTGAGAACCGCAGCGGATTTTTCCGCAATCTGCCCACCCTGTTTTTCCATCAACTCCATCGCCTGGTTTTTCATCTCAAGGTTCTTGCGGTTCAAATAGGCTTTTCTCTCAGTCAGCTTTGTGAGTTCTAGGAAATCCTCTCTCTCCTTGGAATCGAGAGAGCGAAAGGTTTCCCGATCTTCGATGCTCAGAGAGTCGTAAATTCTTTGCTGCTCGGGCTCGAGTCGCAAAACCAGGGCAGGATCCTTCGGACCAAGCAAATCCTTCCAATACTCCTTGAAAACCTTGGCCTGCTCGGAAAAAGCCTCCCACGTCTCAGGTGGCAAGGACTTCTTCGCCTTGTCTTCGAGCTTCTCTGGCCAATCCGCCGCCGTTCCCATGAATTCTCGGGTCTGAGAAATCACTTCTCCTCCAAGAAACCAAATGGCGGAACCCGATGAACCAATTACCAAAAGGTAAAGTAGGAGAATGGAAGCCATCCTACCCAAGCTCAGCTTATCCTCAAAGAAAGTGACGATAGGACGAAGCAAAATGGCGAGCATACCGGATATCGCCAACGACCAAATCACTCCTCCGAAAAAATCGAAGGCCTTGTTGAGAATCAGCACCAACACCGCAAAGAGACATCCAAGAACGAGCGCACCTCCGAAACATAGAACAAAAGCTAGAAATTTACGCTGGCGGTCACTCAAAGCGGAGGATGTTTTCGTATTTTCGTTCATTGGCCTTTTACTTTTGTTTGCTTGCCATCCGGATAATCCAAAAGGTAGGGGTAAAAATGTCCTTTGCCGATGTTGGAGTCAAACGAAACCCTTATCCGACGACGCTTTGAAGCTAATGAATATATTTCTTCCATTTTTTTTCGTCCTTTGCATCAGCCTTTCCGCGAAGGCAGAATACGAAACAGCCGATTCTTCCCTAGCTCTGAATTCCGCGGTTGATTCGGTCTATCCGGCAATCGTTCGAATCGCCGTCGTTTCCGAAAAAGGTTCCGGCGGAAGGATGATGAAGTCCAGAGCCACGGGTAGCGGAGTGATCATCGACAAAACCGGTTTGGTGGTAACCAATCATCACGTAGCGGGCAAAGCCACCCGCATTGCCTGCCGGCTTCACGACGGAGAAGAAGTCATGGCCGACTTGCTTGGAGCTGACCCGATGACGGATCTTGCCGTTTTGCGCTTACGACTTTCGGAGCGTCCTGAAAAAGCCATCCCTCTCACCGTAGCCAAATTTGGAAATTCCGACGAGGTTCGGGTTGGAGACCCATGCTTTGCCATGGGAAGTCCAGCCGGTTTGTCCCAATCGGTTACTCGCGGCATTATTTCGAACGTGGCCATGATGTCTCCGAATCGGGGCTCTTTCCGTTTGGATGGTGAAAGCGTCGGGGAATTGGTTCGGTGGCTCGGTCACGACGCTGTCATTTTCCCGGGTAATAGTGGAGGTCCTCTCGTCAATGACAAGGGCGAGATCATTGGCATAAATGAAGTCGGAATTGGTAGTTTGGGTGGTGCCATACCTGCAAATTTAGCTCAATCCGTAGCGGGGGAATTGAAGCAAAGCGGATACGTTTCCCGCTGTTGGACGGGATTGGAGTGCCAACCTATGCTTGACTCAAAACGCAGAGGAATTCTGGTTGCCGGAGTCATCGAAGACTCTCCAGCGGATAGAGCGGGTTTCGCTCCCGGAGACGTACTCACCCGATACGATGGTCATCCCGTTCACGCGACCATCCCCGAAGACCTTCCTCCCTTCAATCAATTGGCCTATGGGATGATCCCCGGCAAACGCTTCAAGGTTGTCGGACTCAGGGCGGGAAAGAAAATGGTTTGGTCACTGACCGGCATGCCCCGAGAACCCGCCTATGCCAAAGAAAAGGAACTCAAGACGTGGGGACTCACGGTTCGCGACTTCACTCTGATGTCTTCCCTGGAAGCTCGGAGGTCCGGTAAGGAAGGAGCCCAGGTTCATTCGGTCAACCGGGGCGGTCCTTCCGCAAGCGCCAAACCAGGGCTTTTCGCCGGGGACGTGATCGTTAAGGTGGGCGGACACAGCATTCGATCGGTCAAGGACTTGTTGCGAGTAACCCACGAAATCACCAAAGGCAAAAGGGAACCGGTTCCGACCCTGATCACCCTAGAGAGAGATTTGGCTCATCTTCTCACGGTGGTCAGCATCGGTCCGGAAGCGGAGGAAAACCAGCCCCTCCAAGCTTGGAAGCCCTGGCTGGGAATATCCACCCAAGTCCTCACCAAAGATCTTTCACAAGCGCTCGAATTGCCCAGAAACACAAGAGGCATCCGGATTATCCAGGTTTTCCCCGAAACCCCTGCGGAACGAGCAGGTCTTCAGTCCGGCGATCTTCTTTTTAGAATAGACGGACAAATCATCATGGCCTATCGAACGGAGGATACGGAAGTTTTCGGAAATATGATCAAAGAATACAAAACCGATGCGACGATCCGGCTCAGTGGACTTCGCGCCGGGACTCCTCTGGACTTGAACGTGACCTTGGACAAGCGCCCTCCACCGGCCAATGAACTCCACCAATATGAGGAGGAAACTTTTGAATTCACCGTTCGGGAACTTTCCTTCGGGGATCGCGTCTTCGCCCGACTGGAAAAAGATCAATCGGGTCTTTTGGTGGACAACGTCGAAGCCGCAGGTTGGGCTGCCCTTGCCGGACTTATGCAAGGCGACATCCTTCTTGAAATCGACGGAGTCTCCACAAATCAGGTCAATGATTTCGAAAAACGGATGAAGGAAATAACACGAAATAAAAGCAAGCGAATCGTTTTTTTCGTCCGCCGGGGCATTCATACCCTATTCCTCAAACTCGAACCGGATTGGGATAATGAATAATTTTTCTTTCTCCCATCGATTTTCAGCGCGGAACGCGATGATTCCATTATTGCTTGCAATGGTCGGTTCACTTTTGGGCAAGGAACCCGAACATACCTGGCGTTCCCTGCTTGAAAAACATGCGGATTGCGTAACTTGGGTTTCCGTCACGGTTCGAATCGAAGTGAGCACGGGCGGAAGAAGCATGCCCCCACAAGAGCAAAAACTGGAGGCGCTTGGTACCATCCTTTCCGAAGACGGACTCACCGTCTTATCCTTGAATACGGTGGATCCGACCTCGAATATTCTTTCTCGCCTGCGCAATCCGGGAGCATCCGTACAGGTCAAATACACCGAAGTGCTCATTCTCATGAAGGATGGCACTGAAGTCCCGGCCAAGTTGCTGCTGAAGGACGTCGATCTGGATTTGGCGTTTGTTCTACCGATTCCCGATTCCATCGAGATGCAGGATGGCATTGAATTCTCTCCGGTTCCTTTGCAAAAGAACAATAAGGCCAAATCGCTCCAAGTGTTGGATGAAGTGGTCTCGGTCAGCAAACTCGGGAGAAACTTATACCGTGAATCCACCCTGCGTCGCGGTTGGGTGAATGCGGTGATCGAAAAGCCAAGAAAATACTTTGTCATTGAGAACATTGGCTTGGGCACTCCGATCTTTTCTCGGTCTGGCGATTGGTTGGGGGTCGTCGTTTACAAGATGGATCGGGGAAGACCTTCCGGAGTGGTGACCTTGCCCTCGGATGATATTCTGGAGATTGCCGAGCAGGTGCGTTCGAGAAACCCTTAAATTTTCCATTGCGGATTGAGGGGAACGGTTCTTATGGTAGAAATCTTCTCAGATGAATAACTCAACTCAAGGGAAAACCTCCATGCTGCGCTTTCTGCCGGTTGGATTGATAATTGTTTTCAGCTCCTGCTCCGAAAGGACACTCAACCCCGATGACGTCGAATACCGAAGAGATGAAAACGGATCGGAGATACTCTATCAATTGGGAGCGGACGAACCCTACGGATCGAAAAGACAGGCATTCGTCAGCGATGATCACCCCAATGGTAAGAAACACTTTAAGATTAGTTTCAGAGACGGTCGTAAGGATGGATCTTTTATCTTTTGGCAAAACAATGGGCTGAAGCTTTTGTCCGGTTTCTTCAAAGAAGGCAAGAGGGACGGTCTCTTCACGGCCTATGGTCGGACCGGTGAATTGGTCTACGAAAAGAACTACAAGGACGGAGAACTCGATGGAAACTTCACCCTGTACTATCCCGCTTCGAACAGCGACGTCTACCGCTATTTTGAAAAGCTCAAGGAAGAGGGCCTCAAGCACGGTGAACTCGACGTAAAAAGCCATTTGCGGATGAAGGTTGCCTTTGCAAACGGAAATCCAAGCGGTCCATACAAAGCCTATTTTCACCCTGGTGGCAAAAAGGTGAGTTTGGCGGATTTGATCCGCGAAGAAGGTTCGTTTGATGAAAACGGTAAGCTCAACGAGAAACAACTGCGATATTTTCCCAGAACCTATGGACTCTCCGTGGAACTCCCGGACAAGGTTCGACTTGAAACGATTCACCCTCCTACCCCGGACGGCTTGTCCAGGGCAATCGACGAAGCGGCCAAAGAGATCAATGCCATTCCCGCCTATCGAAACCCCGATCATTTGCCGGCCAAGGTCTTCACCGTGGACGATCGTGGAAATGAAATCGTCCCCATTTGGTCATCCCATATCGTACAATTGGGTATCCGGAACATGGATGGTTATCTTCTTCCCGAAAGGTTTGAGGCAAACTACGAAATTTACAGCCAAACCGTCCGGCCAGCCGCAGAAAAAGTACTGCTTGCCTTGGATTTGAGAAATGACCCAAACTTACCCTTCTACGAAAAACGAGGCGGGGCCGTTGAAATCGTTGGCTTGAACGCTCAGGGGGTAATAATTGACGTTCTTTGGAGTAGCAGCGCCACAAGCAAAGTGATCGCCTTGGAAGAGCGCATTTTCGCAAAAAGAACCAAAATTCGCAGAGAATGGAAAGATGGATTTTCATCCGAGGCCAATTGGCTTCTCAAAAACGGATCCACTCTTAATCTCCGAGGGAATAAGCCTTTTTCGGAGCTTGGTATTCTGCGATAATCGCAGAATGGGGTTCTACTTCCCCGTTGCGTCGAATGGATTATTGGGCAAAGGCAAATTCTCAAAAGGATTGTCGGGCTTTTTATCTTCAAGGGAATCAAAGGGATTGGTTGGATTTTGAGGCTTCTTCTCAGTGGCTGAATCAAACGGATTGATCGGCGCAGCCTTTTTTTCTGATTGCTCAAAAGGATTTGAACTCGGAACCGAATCAAAAGGATTATCAGTGGCAGCGGGAACGGAATCAAAGGGATTCGCGCCTGATGGGGAGCTGACCTGATCGAATGGATTAATCAGGTCAGGCTTTGGCGGTTTTTTTATTTCAAAGGGCGTCGGCAAGGCCAGCCAAGGCGGAACTTCGTCCAAGTCATAAAAAGCCCGCCGTTCGAGTTCCTCGAAAGTGAGCACCTGATCAATTCTTGGTCTCAAGTCAAAACTCCACTGAAAGCGTATCGGATTGGTGGGTTGATGATTCTTCAATTTATCCAAGACCGTCAAATCATAGCCACCGCCATTCTCAGGGTATCCCCCGTTCCATCTCAAATAGAAACGCCAAGGTTTGCCCTCTTCTTTGTTTTGGGCGTCAATCCATCGATCTCCCACTTCCAAAATGTAACCTTCGAAAACTCCCCCCATGTCCTTGGGAATTTCATGCTCCACCGCAGCAAGCCTCAGATGACCATCCCAAAACCAAGCCAAATTCACTCGGTTGCCAACCACCAATTCTTCAATGAGTTCTAAAGTTTCTGCATCAAAACCACCACCCTTGCTGGGAGCATCTCCGTTCCAGGGAGCCAAGTAACGGTGGAGGTATCCGTTATCATCCTTCACTTCCACCCAAGCCTCTCCCTTTGAGGTGAGGATGCCTCGGAGCATTCCCTGCTCAACCTTTCCAGCCAAAAGCGAAAAGAACGAAAAAACCAGTAAAAGACAAATGCTAGCTCTCACTTCTGGTAATACCCAAGGGGTTGGCTTCCCTCAACGCTTCCGGTAGGAGATCATCGGGGAATCCCTGGTAACATACGGGGCGAACAAAACGAAGAATGGCACCCTCTCCAACTGAAGTCGAACGCCCGTCGGTCGTGGCAGGATAAGGTCCGCCGTGCACGATCGCTCCGCAAACCTCGACACCTGTGGGAAACTGATTGAAGATCAAGCGCCCGGCTTTGGTTTCAAGACTTTCCACTAAGTCCGCATGAGCATTCAAGTCTTCGATGGTTCCGAAAAAAGAGGCGGTCAACTGCCCCTCCAACTTCTCCGCTACCTTCATCAATTCGTTTGCATCCTCGTACTCGACCATGAGCGTTGCAGGACCGAAAACCTCCTCATGCATCGTTGCGTCCGTCAAAAAATCCTCAAGTTTCGTTTTCAGGATGCAGGGACCTGCAAGGCATCCTTGCGTATCTATCTCCGAACGGAGAACCACGGCAATGTCCTTGGAAGCCTCCATTCGGTTCAATCCCTGGTCGAAGGATTCTCGAATACCCGAATGCAACATCGGACCGGCTTCCACCTTTTTCATTTTGCCTAGATAAAGATCAATCAGTCGAGATCCGAAATCCCCACCGGGATGAAAGACAATTCCGGGATTCGTACAAAACTGACCAACCCCAAGGGTCGCGGAGGCCGACAAGTCGGAGACGAACTCCTCCAATTGACTTTCGGCTAAATTCGGCAGAACGAAGACCGGGTTGATGCTGCTCATTTCAGCGAAAACGGGAATCGGTTCCGGACGGGCATTAGCCAAGTCAAACAAAGCTCGTCCGCCACTTCGGGAACCGGTAAACCCGACCGCCCGAATGGCCGGATCCGTAACCAAGGATTTTCCCACCGTACTTCCACTACCGTAAAGCATGGAAAAGGCGCCCTCCGGCAGGTTGCACTCCCGAACCGCTTCGCTCACCGCCCGCCCAACGAGCAAAGCCGTACCCGGATGAGCGTGATGAGCCTTTACGATTACAGGGCAACCGGCGGCCCAGGCGGAAGCCGAATCTCCTCCTGCAACCGAGAAAGCGAGTGGAAAGTTACTGGCGCAAAAAACCGCAACCGGCCCGACCGGCCTGAGCATTGCCCGCAGATCGGGTTTGGGCATGGGCTGACGCTCGGGTTGAGCCCGGTCGATGCGAGCATCCACCCAATTGCCAGTTTCGAGAAGGCGGGCAAACATCCGAAGCTGTCCGCTCGTCCTACCCGTCTCAGCCCGCACGCGCGGCTCAGGCAAGCCAGTTTCGAGAGGCATGATTGCAACCAGTTCCTCCACCAGTGAATCCAAACGATCCGCGAGGTTACGCAAAAACTTTGCCTTCTCCATACCGCCGAGAGATGCCATGGGCAGGGAAGCTTTTTCCGCCAATTCACAAGCTTTGGAAATTTCGCTTTCGGAGGCGTGAGCGTAGGCGGTTTCCAACTGATCGCCGGTTCGAGGATCCTTCGAATGAAAGAGCAGGTTCCCTTTTTCTCCTCTCGCAAATCCTAAAATTGAAGTTTCTACTTTGGACATGGGCATATTCTAAGGTTTCAATCGCGCGCAACGGCGACTCGGTTGGCAAGTTCGCCTATTCCATCAATTGTGATCTTGACCAAATCGTCAACTTGCAAAGTGAAGTCAGCCCCGGGAACAATCCCCGTCCCCGTCATCAGAAAAACCCCGGAGGCAAAACTTGTCTCTCGAAAAAGATAGTCCACCAACTCCTGAAGCTCACGCTTCATTTCCGAAATGGTAGTCGATCCCGCAAAGACCGCAATGCCGTCCCGCTCGACACTCATTCGAATCCCCGTGCGAGGATCAATGGGTCGATCGGGGACGTAAAGACAGGGTCCCAAGCATGCGCAATCGTCAAAAGTCTTGGCTTGAGGAAGGTACAATGGATTTTCCCCCTCGATACTTCGGGAAGAAACGTCATTGCCAACCGAATAGCCGACGATTTTACCCGAAGTAGTGGCAAAGAGGGTAAGTTCCGGTTCGGGCACGTCCCAAGTCGAATCCCTGCGAATCCGAAAGCTTTTGCCGGGCCCGACCACTCGACTCGGCGTGGCCTTGAAGAAAATCTCGGGGCGATCGGCTCCGTAGACGCGACTGTAGAAGTCCCCCCCACCCGCATCCTTGGATTCCTCCATGCGGGCCAACCGGCTCGAGTAATAGGTCACGCCCGATGCCCAGACTTCCTGAGTTCCTATCGGAGCCAAACATTCGTTGAGAACCACATCGGATGAAACGGTTTCGCCAAGTCGCTCTTCCCCATTCAGATACGCGTGCAGATCATCCCGATTGATCAATTCGTCCCAAGCCGGAACATCCACAAGCTTATGAAATTCGTTTTCCTTTTTGAGGATTGATCCGTTGGGCAATTTGTACAGTCGCATGGCTTTGAAAGATGGTGGAGCCGAGCGGGATCGAACCGCCGACCTCGTCATTGCGAACGACGCGCTCTTCCAGCTGAGCTACGGCCCCTTCGGCACTTATTGAATCAAAGAATTCCGATGGAATGTCAAAATCTATTCTTTTGCAAAAGAACCAAATCATTCGCAATGGAATGCAGGCATGGACTTGATAATCATTCCTTGTCATTTACTTCTTGGCTTGAAATCGGCCATTCCTCACCCAATCATTCCAAAATGAAATTTGCCTATCCACTGATCTTCCTGTGTTGCATCTCATGCGAACGGTCGAACACCTCTCCAACGGAAGGGAACACTGTCCCACCTCCATCCAGCCCAGCCGAAGAGTACCCTGACTTTCTTGCCTCCTTTCTCAAGGATTGGGGAGAATCCAATGAATTGTTCTTCATGAAACCCGAGGAGGTTGACTTCAACTTGGCCGAATCCAACGGATCGGCCGAAGAATTGATTTCCAGTTTCAGCTTCCCCATGAATTGGACTGAGATTCAATACCGTGAGGAAACCGAGTTCTCTCAAGAGTACGATGTCACCATCAAAGTCCGATCGCAAGTGGAGGTGCGCCACCTGTACAAGGAAGGACTTTGGCGTTTTGATTCGGGCAGACACTATGACTTCAATGCCACGATCGTTAAATCCTATTCCGAATACAGCACAACGATTGGCAAGGCATGGATTGGCAGATTACCCAAGGAAATGATTTTTGAGGAAGCTGAGAAACTCTTCAGAAAAGTGCCTCCCCCCCGATACGACTGAACTTTGAATGATCTTAGAAATCGGCTCGTCAGGATTTATTCGAATCAATCCGATTGCTGAAATCTTAGGCAACCTTTAATCCCTTTCATCGGGTAATTCCCAGCGAATCAACTGACGGTCGTCCCGCACGTAGGTGCTTTTTTTCGAGAAAGCGGGATGAGCCCAGGTCTTACCCACTACCTGCTCCCGCCAATACTCTTGGTATTGCCTTGGGTTGAGATTCAAAAAGACCAATTCGCCCTCGGCATTCAAAGCCAAGGCATCTCCCCTCTTCAGATCCGACCAAACCAGACTACAATGGGGATTACGACCCGCTTCGGTGAGCTGATGTCGGTCGCGCCAGAGGATTTTTCCGGTTTTCAGTTCAAAAGCAGTCAAACCATGAGTCCGGTCGAGCAAGTAACAAACGCCTTCCCGGTAAAGCGGCTGAGACATTAGGCCTCGAAGTCGATCTTCCTCCGACCACAGCAAGTCCGCATCTCCCGTTCCTGGCTTGAGGCGGATTGCCCGGGAACCGTTCCAATACCCACAAACCAAAACGATACCTTCCCGATAAAGCGGCTGGGCGATCGAGACACCGTACTTGACCTCATATGGAACGCTCCACAACTCCCTCCCTCCCCCCACCGGCAAACCCATGACCTTATTGGGTCCCCAGCACACCAACTGAGTTTGGCCATCAGCCTTGAGAAGCAAAGGTGATGCATAGCCCGCCATCCCATCCTTACCCACTTTCCAGGTCGTTTCCCCATCTCTTTTACGGAGAGCGACCACTGCTCCGAGCGGTTGAGCGCCAACATGGTAAAGAATCTCATCATCAAGTGAAAGGGGCGTTGCGGCAAAGCCCCAAATCGGAGGCTTGCAGTTTTCCTCTTCGGCTAAGTTCCGTAACCAAACCACCTCGCCGGTTTTTGCCTCAAGGCAAAAGGCATGCCCCATTGCCCCCAAGCCATAGGCGAATCCATCGACAAGGCAAAGACTCGCTCGAGGTCCTTTCCCATACTCGAGCGATCCGTATCGGACGGGAAAGGAAAAGCCCCAAATCCTTTCACCGGTTTCCGCGTCGAAACACAAGACTCTTTCCCTCTCTCTATCACCGGATGGACGATCCATGGTGTACACTTTCCCCTTCGAAACCGTTACCCCCGAATAACCGGGCTCAAGGTTCGCTTTCCATTTCATGATCAGGCCTTGGTCAGGCAAAACCCGAGAAACCGTAGCCTGCCAAGAGCCATCGCCCTTGGCTCCTCTCCAGGTTGGCCAATCCTCCCCGAAGACGAAGGATGGGCAAAGCTGCAATAGGATTAGACCGACTTTGAGCTTCATGAACTTTTTCCAGTTTGTAGAAAATGGTGAAGTCGGTCGGCTAGTTTTGGGCCAATCCCATCGACTTTCGCCAGTTCCTCGGACGATGCCCTACGCATTCTTTCAAGGGATCCGAAGCTTTCTCGCAAAGCCGCCCTTCGGATCTTACCCAAGCCGGGAAAATCGTCCAGAATGGACTCTCTGATTTTCTTGCTTCTCAAATCGGCGTTGAACTGGTTGGCAAAGCGGTGTGCCTCATCCCGCACTCTTTGCAGGAGCCGCAAGGCTGGATCTCTTGCCTTGAGCTTCAATTCCTTGCGCTTATCCGGAAAAACCACGGTTTCCTCCCGCTTCGCCAGACCAATGATTGGGGGCGCATCGAGATTAAGAATAAGGAAGGCTTTCAAGGCCGCGGAAACCTGACCGGCTCCTCCGTCAACCACGACCAGGTCAGGAAAGCCCTCTCCTTTTTCATGCAATCGCGCATACCGTCTTCCGACCACTTCCTCCATCGCCCGAAAATCGTCATTCCCCTCAAAGGCTCGAACCTTGAATCTTCGGTAGGCTCTCTTATCCGGCTTTCCCGAACGAAAGCGAACCATCGAAGCGACCACGAAAGTTCCGGAAACATGCGAAACGTCAAAGCATTCGATGATTGCCGGGGGAGAATCCAAAGCGAGCTTCTCTGCAAGTCTCTCCAAACTGTCGAATCCGCCATCCTCGGCCCGAGGCCAGTTTCGGGTAAACCGCCGATTCCGGCCTATGGTTTTATTGAGCGCATCGCTCAAGTCGCGCAGCTCGGCCGCCTTTTCAAAATCCATCGCCTCCGCTCGCCGCAACATTTGCTCCCGCAATTCGGCAAGCCAGCTTTTGGCTCGACCCTCGAGAAAGGAACAAGCCTCTTCCACGCGAATATGATATTCTTCCAGGGTTGGTTCGTTGTGTCCGGCAAAGATTTCAGCTCTTGCGTCATCATACAGACGATAACGACCATTTCCCAACCGAACGGGCTTGGCATCGGCAAGAAGGATTCCGAACTTCTTCCGCATTTCGGCCAAGGTGGAGCGCAACATGCCGGCTTGGGCGAATGGTCCGTAATAGTGAGCTCCATCCTCCTTTTTGTTCCGGCAAAGCCGAAACTTGGGCAAATCGTTCTGCAAATCCACTCGAACCAGGAGAAATTGCTTATCGTCCGTAAAGTCAGTGTTGTAACGCGGCTTGTACTCCTTGATTAATTTCCCCTCCAAAAGAAGAGCTTCAGTCTCGTTTTTGGTTTCGACGTAGGAAATCTCACGAACCATTTCCACCATCGCTCCAATCTTGGGCTGGGCCCAAATGAATTTGCGTGAGCCTTGAAAGTAACTCCCCACCCGCTTCCTGAGATCCTTGGCCTTTCCCACGTAAATGACATGACCCAAGCGGTCCTTCATCAGGTAAACCCCTGACTTCCGAGGAAGTTCACGGGCAACCTTACGCATGTCATTTATCCTATTTTGCATTGGCAATAACAAGATTCTTGCGTACCTTAGCTTTTGCAAGAACACAAACAACTATCTCTCCACACTTTCCTCCATCGAAGTTCGCCATGAGTTTGCCCATTCGCGTTGAAACCATCACCCTCGGAGACGAATTGCTCTTGGGCATTCGCGAAAACGCACACCTTTCCTACCTTGGAACTCAACTTGCCCATCATGGGATCGAACCATTCGCCAACCTCGTGGTTCGTGATCAGGTTGATGAGATCAGGACCTTTTTCTCCGATTCCTGGAAGCGCTCCGACTTGGTCATCACCACGGGTGGACTGGGACCGACCAGCGATGACCTGACGCGCGAAACCATCGCCGAGATTCTTCACGAGGAACTCGTTTTCGATCCATCGATCGAGCATGCCCTGAGAGAGCGATTCTCAAACCTCGGACGCCCCATGCCGGAGAGCAACCTTCGCCAGTGCTACCGTCCCAAAGGAGCTGAAGTGTTGGCCAATCCCTACGGAACCGCCCCCGGACTCCTCATTAAAAAAGAGGGGAAAATTCTGGTCATGCTACCCGGACCCGCCCGGGAGATGCATCCCATGTTCGAACAGGTGGTGATTCCTAGGTTACAGGCGGAAGGTCTGTTTCCGGAAATCGATTGCTACCTGCAAATTCGCACTGCGGGAATTGGGGAATCCGACTTGGCCGAAAAAGTTGGCCACCTGTTCGAAGGTAAGGAGGGACTGGTGGTTGGATATTGTGCCCATGCCGGGATGGTGGATCTGCGTCTCAGTTCCATGGACGGCGAAATTCTTTCGGAAGAGGATCTCCATGCGATTGCCGATCAATGCAGGGAAGCCTTGGGTGAAGATTTCGTATGCCTCGGAGACCGCACCTTGGCGGAGGTGATTTTCCGAGAACTTCGCTCTTTGGACAAAACTCTTGCGGTTGCGGAATCCTGCACCGGAGGTTTGCTCTCATCTCAATTTACGGAAGTGGCTGGTATTTCAAAAGTGTTTCATGGGGGAGCGGTTTGCTACCATAACGACGCCAAGGTTCAAATGGTGGACGTACCCGAAAGCATGCTCGAGCAACACGGTGCGGTGAGTGAGGAAATTGCCATCGCCATGGCTACCGGGGCTTCGGAAAAATTCGGAGCGGACTATGGATTGAGCGTGACGGGATTTGCAGGACCAGCAGGAGGTACTCAAGTCCTCCCTGTCGGATCCATCTTTCTCGGATATTCGTCTCCGGTCGGAGTCTGGGCAAAAAAGATTCAACTGCGCGGTGACCGGGCATCCAATCGCAGAAGAGCGGCCACAGCCGCCTTGGATTGGATGCGTCGCAAACTTCGTAAATATAAAATCGAGGAAGTCTTCGCAGCGGCGGACTCTGGGCATTTGGAGCTCTGATTTATCGATAATCCGCTGAACCGATCCATGTCCTCAAATTCTCTCTTTGCCGTTTTGGGGGATGATGATTACCTCGTTCGCCAACGGGCCAAGGAAATCTTCGAAGGCTTTTTCGAAGAATTTCCGGATGACCTCTCCAGGGAGATCGTTGACGGACGGGCGGACCGCGTCGATGACGTCGAAAGAATTCTGCAGGAAGCGAAGTCAGCCGGAGAAACTCTTTCCCTATTCGGTGGTGGCAAGCTCGTTTGGATTAATGAAGCCAATTTCATAAACCAGACCAAAACCGGCGCCGCTCAAGGCTCCAAGGCCGCTCTCGAGGCATTCAAACCTTTTTTGGAGAACCTGGGAGAAACCAAATTGATTCTCTCCGTCTGCCCGGTACATCGCAATCATTCCTTCGTCAAGTGGTTGCAGAAGAACTCACAGTACGAAGACCTCGCCAAAAACGAAAAGGAAGACTTCTCCTTTCGGCGTTTGGTACAGGAGACCGCCGAGGAATTGGGAGTTAGTTTCGAACCGGGTGCCTTGGAGTACCTGGCCGGGAAAATTGGGGCTCACCCCCGCTTGGGAGTCGAAGAAACCCATAAGCTTGCCTGTTTTTTGGGACGCGAAGGAGGGGTTATCACCGAGCAACTGGTCATGGAAATGGTTCCTGATTTTGGAGAAAGTGATTTTTTCGAAGCGTCCGAAGCTTTCTTTTCCGGTAAGCTCGATTGGGCGACCGATGCGATTGACCGTCATTTTTTCCACGGAAAGGATGCCCGCCCTCTGCTCGCAACCCTGCAGAACCGAAACCGTTTGCTGATTCAGCTAAGAGTTCTCATGGATGGCGGAGAATTATCTCCAGGACAAAGGCTTGGCAAGGATCAACTGGAAAGTTTGGGCCGCAAGCATGCCCATCATTTTGCGGACCCTTCAGAAAAGACCACGCTCAATCTCTTTTCCCAAAACCCTTGGTTTTTGGGCCGATTGCTCCCTTTGGTTCAAAAGTTCTCCGCCCGCCGACTGATCGATTTGCAAGCCGGTTTGATCGAAGCCTTCGAACAGGTTCTTGCCCAACCCAAGGAACAACACGCAGCCATTTTCAAGAACCTTGCGGTGCGGGCTCATTCCAAGAGTTAATAGAGGGCACGCCGGAATCTTTTCGAAAATCGCAGGCAAGAACCGAATTCCGGAATCGAGAGCCTACGAATGGAGTTAAATTTGCGAATGCTCCAAAAGACAACTTGCCACCTTGGGTCGAATCATTCAAAAACCTCTTTCATGAAACCATTACTTTTTTTCATTTCCTTCTGCCCAATTATCCTGTTCGGCGAAATTCAGGTAAGCAACGCCGATTTGTCACGAAAATTGGACCTCATTCTGGAAAAGGTCAGCGGACTGGAAAAAAGAGTGACCGCGTTGGAATCCGAAAACGCTTCGGTTCAACAAGTGGTCAAGGAGGTGGCTCAAACCGCGGAAGAAGCGAAGACCGCCAGCAAAGGCTTGGCAATTCCCAACGACCCCAAGGAAAAGGAATCTTTTTACAAGCGGATGAAGAATGAAATTAACAGCCAAACCGCCAAGGATTCCGGTCCCTGGGCAAAGCAATCATCATGGGCGTTGATCAAGAGGAACCTCACCCGAGCCGAGGTTCGCCGAATCTTGGGGAACCCCCATAAGGTGAAGATCAACAACAACCCCAGAGTCGATCAAATCTACCACTATTCAGGAGACCTGGATGCGGATGGGGAGGAAAACCATGGCTTGGTGCAGTTCTTCAAGGACCGGGTCGTCTCCTTTCAATCTCCCTTCGAAGGCTGAGGGCGTAATTCGTCCTCGAAAATCGGTACTTTTGCCTCATTTGCAAAAGTTCACCTTCTTGGGGTTGAGGTATTGACTTTTTAGGCAAATCACTCATTATAATAATTAGTTTCATTCATTGTATGAAACCTAACAAACAAACAAACTAGATTATTATGAAAAACAAACTATTGGCCTTCTTGGCTGCTTTTGGTTTGGTTGCTACGGTTCACGCCGTGGAAATCAACGATAATATCTCCATTAATGGATTCATTGATGGTTCGTGGACTAATACTGATGATAACACCAACACCAATGACGACAATGATCTCGACATCGACGAAGTGGAATTGAATTTCATCGTCAACGCAGGAAACGTGTCCGGGGAAATTCACATCGACGATAATGATGATGGAGGAAACCTCGGTAACATAGAGCAAGCTCATTTCAGCTACTCTTTGGAAAACGGATTGAGCATCACGGTAGGTCGTTTCGGTTCCGCTCTCGGATTCGAAGGACAAGACCCTGCTGGTCTTTACACCTTCAGCCGTGCCTACGATGACGGTACCAGCATCTATAATATTGGTAACATCGACGGCGGGAACGGTCAACAGGTTGAAGGTCTCAGTCTTGGGTATTCCGCTGATGCGTTCAGCATCGCCGTTTCAGCAGTGAATGGTGTTGATGCAGCGGAAGAAGGTAATGGTTTCGAAGATGATTTGAATGTTGAAATCGCCTTAACCTACACTGGTATTGAAAATCTTGTTCTTGGTGGCGGAATGCATTCCACAAGCGGTCGTACTGGTGCAGCTCCAGTGGCTAACGATGTTGATATTACAAATCTCCACGCAGCATACACCATGGACAAGCTCATGCTTGGTGGTGAATACATCAATGTGGACGAAGACGGTGCAGCCGACGATTTGTCCGCTTACCTGATCCTTGCTGATTATGACATTAACGACAAGATGGGTATCGCCGTTCGTTACAGTGAGTGGGAAACCGCCGCCAACGCAGAGTCGGACCGCATCACGATTGCTCCCAACTATGCGATCACCGATAGCTTGGGCGCAATTCTTGAGTACAGCAGCGCTGAAGATAATGCAGGAAATGAAGACGACACGCTCGCAATTGAGCTTACCTTCACTTTCTAATTCCATTACTTAAGTAAAGTCTTTAAGGGCCGTCCGTTTGGACGGCCCTTTTATTTGCTCTGATTGACATTCATTCTTTGGGCTTTGCCAAAGAACCAAATACGCTCTATTTCACTGATGTTAAGATTTTTAGCTCTCATGATCAACTTAAGCGATGGTTACGAACCGCAGTCGAATTCCCCTCTTTTTGCAGTTGGTGAAGTGGTGGTTCATCGAATCTACCATTATCGTGCGGTGGTGGTGGCATTGGATCCGACCTGTCAGGCGGATGAGGAATGGTATCAATCGAACCAAACCCAACCGAGCAAGGACCAAGCTTGGTATCATTTGTTGGTGGATGGGGCCCAACACGTTACCTATTCCGCCGAATCCAACCTGCAAAGGGATGGCTCAGGCGCTCCCATCGTTCATCCCATGCTGAATTTGTTTTTCTTTGGCTTGAACGAGGAAACCAATCAATATCTGAGGAACGAAGTTCCATGGAATCCTGGAGAACCTCCGGATGCGCCCCCTTCTTCCCCTCCGGACTTCACTCCCCAACCACCTGCCTAAACTCGCGGGTGCCTCGAAGAAGAAGGCAGCTGCCTATGCTTTCGCCAAGAGGCAAGTTCGATTTCTCGATCAATAAACGTCCTTAAGGTAGCGTCTCTCCCTTTGCATGCCTTTAACCCAAGCCAAGGCATCTTCCTCGCTCATCGATCCTTCCTCGGCGACAATGCGCTTAAGAGCCTGATCGACGTCCTTGGCCATTCGATGGGCGTCTCCGCAAACGTAAAAGATCGCTCCATCCTGCAACCAGCTCCAGAGGTCCGCTTTTTTTTCCATCATTTTGTTTTGGACGTAAATTTTTTCTTCCTGATCCCGGGACCAGGCCAAATCCAATTCGTTCAGCACCCCATCCCTTTTGTACGCATCGAGTTCCTCCCCGTACAAATAATCGGTGCTCTGGCTACGGTCCCCGAAGAATAGCCAATTCCTGCCACTAGCCCCATTGATCTTTCTTTCCTCGATGAACGCCCGGAAGGGAGCGATTCCAGTTCCCGGTCCAACCATAATGATCGGAAGGTTACCATCCTCCGGCAATTTGAAGTTTTTGTTCGGATGCAAGTAACAGGGAATGGATTCTCCCACCCTTTCAGCCAAGTAGGACGAACAAACTCCTTTGCGCTTTCGCCCGTTTCCCTCGTACCGAACCACCGCAACCGTCAAGTGCACCTCATCGGGATGAGCCGAGAGACTGGAGGCAATCGAATAGAGACGGGGCGCCATCGGTCTAAGAAAGCTGATGAACGTTTCGGCATCCATTCCGGATTGGGGAAACTCCAGAAACAAATCAATCAGTTCCCTGCCCCACATGAATTCCATCAGAGCTTCCTTGTTGGCAACCTCAAGAAGTTTTCCAAGTTGATCGGATTGGGCGATCTGATTGAATTTCTTGATTTGCATCTTACTCAGAACGGTGCAGGCGAAATAACCGGATAACGCATCGGACAAACTCATCGACCGGTCGCCCGCTTCCACCTGCTCCTCTCCGGTAAGTCCAACCGCATTCAGCAGACCGGCAACCACTTCCGAACAATTCGTGGGAAGGACGCCAAGAGAGTCACCCGGCAGGTATTCCATCCCACTATCCTTGAGACAGAACTCGAAATGGCGGGTTTCCTTACCCGAGCCTTCGGTCAAAAGCCGATTGACCAGCAGGGGAGATGAAAAGGGGTTCGCTTTGGAGGGAGAATTTTCGTTGGGCAAATTCGACATAGGCAATCAGGTATAGGTACAGTTCTGACAAAACATTTCCGAGAATCCAAGCGAAATGATTGCCGATTATCGGGTTGCGATAGAAACCTTTTCCCCTATCCATGGAGAGCTTATGGATTGGCTTGAGCAAATGAAACCCAGAGAAAGTGAAAAATGGGAGCGAATCATGGCCCATCATCCCTTTTCGCAGGAAGATTGGGAGAGTGCGAGAAAGCGACTCGTCAGCTTGCTGACCAAAGAGGAGAGAATGGTTGATGATTCCAGTCTGCTATCCTATTTGGATTGTTGCGCGGAATCCGTAGGTTCCGTTCATCCCCTGCCTGATTTCGCTGATTTGGTTGAGGAATTTTTCCAAAAGTACGGAATGGATTCCTAAATCCGAAGGCAACTCCGATCGAATTTTACATTTCCGCAAGAGCTTTTTGAATCAAGTGAGCTTTCGATGGGCTTCCTTGACCGTGAGGTATTTTTCAGCCCAACGTTTCAAACCCGCGCGTTTCTCCAAAGACAATGGACTCTTTATGATAGCGGGAACTCCGGCAACGAGTGATCCTTCGGGCACTTCCATGCCCATCGGAACGACCGTGCCCGCCGCGATAATAGATTGATTTCCGATCTTGGCTCCATCCAGGATGGTGGCGCCCATCCCGATCAGGCACTCGTCGCCGATCTCGCAGGCATGAAGCACGGCACCATGCCCTACGGTTACGTAATCGCCCACAAGCAGAGGATGATCATCCGCAAGATGCCCAACCACTCCATCCTGAACGTTGGTGCAGCTTCCAATGGATATGAAGTTGATGTCTCCTCGCAAAACAGCCCCGTACCATACGCTTGAGCGTTCGCCTATTCTGACGTCACCCAAGACGGTTGCCGATGGGGCAATGAAAACATCCTTTTCCAAACGGGGTGATTTGCCAAGGAAGGCAGCCAGCCTGTCAGCCGTATTCACGCTCCTCCCTGCCCTCTTGTCAGGAAAATGGGCAGAGCGAGGCTTTCACTTAAGGAACGGAACTATTGGCAAGCTTCGCATTCCTCACCATTCATCATTGCCTCGATGCTGCATGCCTTTTGTTCCGCTTCCGTGTATTCTTTCTTTGCGGAAGGCGCATCCGCTACGTTGCCCAATGGCTTGCCTTGCCCTTGGCTCATACTGACCGTAGCTTTCTCAATGTTCGATGCTCCCAAGGTACGGAGATAATAAGTGGTTTTCAACCCCTGCCGCCAAGCGGCGCGGTACATATGAGAGAGACTCTTGAGGTCTGGAGTTCCCAGAAAAAGGTTAACCGATTGGGACTGATCGATCCATTTCTGCCTGCGGGCCGCGGAGGCAATGACGAATTCATAGGATACGTCGAAGGCAGTCAGGTACTTTTTCTTGATCCAATCGGGAACTTGATCGATGGAAGCTAACTCACCGTCAAAATACTTGAGTTGATCGGACATTTCCCTGCCCCACAGACCTTCCTTTTTGAGATCTTCGACGAGATATCGGTTGAGAACCATAAAATCTCCGGAAAGATTGCTTTTGACAAAGAGGTTTTTGTAGGTTGGCTCGATGCAGGGCGAGGAGCCCATGATGTTTGAAATGGTGGCTGTGGGCGCGATGGCGATGACGTTGCTGTTTCTCATGCCATGCTTGGCAATCTTTTCCCGAACGACCGACCAGTCCATCTTACTTTCCTTGGAAACGTCAATCGGTTCTCCCCTTTCTTCTTCCAGCATTTTGATGGAGTCTTGTGGGAGGATTCCACGATCCCACTTGGACCCGCGGTAACTGGAGTAGGTTCCGCGCTCCTTGGCCAAATCGCTGGATGCCTCGTAGGCATAGTAGCAGATGGCTTCCATAAACTCGTCGTTGAATTCAACTGCTTCCTGCGATGCGAAGGAGATGTTTTTGGCAAAGAGCGCGTTTTGCAAACCCATCACTCCCATTCCAATCGGACGATGCCTCATGTTGGAGGTCTTCGCTGCATCGGTTGGGTAGAAGTTCACGTCGATTACGTTGTCCAGGGCGCGAACGGCAATGCGGATGGTATCCCGTAATTTTTCGTGATCAAGTGATCCATCGGACTGTAGATGAGAATCGAGCACTACGGAACCAAGGTTGCAGACAGCGGTTTCGTCCGCACCGGTGTTCAGAGTGATTTCCGTGCATAAGTTCGAACTGTGAATGACGCCAACATGGTCTTGGGGGCTTCTGATGTTGCAGGTGTCTTTGAAGGTAATCCAAGGATGGCCGGTTTCAAAAAGCATCTTCAGCATTTGCTTCCAAAGTTCGATGGCCTGGATGGTGTGCCCCCAAACTTCGCCTTTCTCGGCCTTGGCTTCGTATTCCACGTATTTCTCTTCGAATGCCTTACCGTACAAATCATGCAACTCGGGAACTTCGTTGCTGCGGAAAAGAGTCCACTTTTCTCTGGACTCCATTCTTTTCATGAAGAGATCCGGAATCCAATTCGCGGTGTTCATGTCGTGTGTCCGGCGACGATCGTCACCCGTGTTCTTTCTGAGTTCCAAGAATTCCGTTAGATCGCAGTGCCACGATTCCAAGTAGGCGCAACCGGAACCTTTGCGCTTGCCGCCTTGGTTCACCGCGCAA
>CEPJ01022353.1_pt1 | contig 21134 bp, 24 predicted proteins | sample 530561 | NCBI WGS metagenome assembly CEPJ01 (sample SAMEA2620404, study PRJEB7988) | marine metagenome | biome: marine biome (ENVO:00000447); feature: surface water layer (ENVO:00002042); material: "saline water (ENVO:00002010), including plankton (ENVO:xxxxxxxx)" | depth 5 m
CAAGGAGAAACTTTTGGTCCTCTAGAGGCACCAATTAAGCATTACGTTCAAGCTCAGTGTAAAGATGGAATTTTATTTGCATCGGATCAAACAGGAACAAGATTTCAAGGATTTGGTGGTTCTAATGGAAATTATCATGGCCTAGACTTTGCTCTTTTTTATATGGATATCCGTGAAAATGCCATACTTAAAGTTAACACTTATTTAGAAGCTTTTGATTAATTAGGAACATAAAAAAACCACCAAAAGGTGGTTTTTTATTTTTATTAGGTTTTATCTTTGAAGTGTATTACCATCAGCATCAGTAAACGATCCTGTGATTATGGTAATTAAATCAATTAATGTACCAATACCAAATAGACCAATAGTAAATAGATATAGAACACCCGTTCCAGTTTTACCAACATAAAATCTGTGAGCTCCTATGCCTCCAAGAAATAAACAGAGCAATAATGCTGTGATAAATGATTTATCTCCCATAATATCCTCCTATTAATTATAGGTTTCTATTATACATATATTTGAATATATAATTAAAATTGTAGATAAAAATTTTATTTATAATTTTTAGATTGAATATGAAACTTATTAAGATAAAAGTTCTTTCTTCTTCTTTTTGAACTCTTGTTCTGTAATTATTCCTTCATCTCTTAACGAAGATAGCTCTCTTAACTCGGATGCAACGTTAACATTAAAGTTTTGATCAACGTTATTAGATTTATTATTATTGTTTGCAGATGCAGGACTAATTAATGGAGTGTTATTATAAGGAATTTGCCTGCCTTCCTTATCTCTGAAAGATGCTGTAGCAATCATGATCAAATCAATAAACCACCATATTCCTAAGCCACCAAAAGTAAATATCATTAGTATTCCGGTCCCGATCTTACGGACATAAAATCTATGGACTCCCCAAAAACCAAGAAAAATGACCAATATAAAACAAACTACCCAATCATTTGGACTTGTATTTATTGCATCAATTTGTTTTGGAGTTAAGTTTGTTTCTGACATAATTCGATTATATATCTCATTTGCAAATTAATAAATCAATGAATTCAAAAAAGATTACTTCTTTACTTAAAAAAGTTAAAACAATTGCGATTGTAGGAGCTAGCACAAATCCACAAAGAGATAGTTATAAAGTTATGGAATTTCTTATTGGTTATGGATATAAAGTTTTTCCAGTTAATCCTAATGAATCTAATAATATGATATTAAACCAAAAGTGCTATTCAAATTTGCATGATATTAAAGAAAAGATCGATATGGTTGATGTTTTTAGATCAAGCAAATATGTTTTTAATATAGCAAAAGAAGCAATATCCATTAATGCAAATATTCTTTGGACGCAAGAAGGTGTGGTTGATGACGATGCTGCAGATTTTGCAAAAAAAGAAGGCCTTATTGTTATAATGAATGAGTGTCCAAAAAAAATTCTAGAAAAAAGTTTTAAATGACAAATACTTCATCAAATATCTTAATCAAAGAAAAACATCCTAATGGAATAATGAGGCTTATTCTAAATGATTGTGATAATAAGAATGCTTTATCTGAGAATATGTTAACAAGCTTAGTTGATGCAATTAAAGATATTTCAAATCAACAAGATATAAAAGTGATAATCATAGCATCAACAGGAAATGTTTTTAGCTCAGGTCATAATCTTAAAGAAATATCTTCTGCAAGAGATAAAAATGATAACGGAGAATCCTATTTTATAAATTTATTTAATTTATGCTCATCAATGATGCAAATGATGGTGAACTGTCCAAAGCCAATAATTGCAGAGATTAATGGAATTGCAACAGCGGCAGGTTGTCAGCTTGTTGCTAGTTGTGATTTAGCATTAGCCTCAAGTTCATCAAAATTTGCTACGCCTGGTGTAAACATTGGTCTCTTTTGTTCTACTCCAATGGTTGCCTTAACAAGAAATGTAAATAAGAAAGATGCTATGAAAATGTTATTAACAGGAGAAATGATTGATGCAGTTGAAGCCAAAAGAATATCTTTAATCAATGATTATTTTAATGAAGATGAATTATCAAAAGAAGTAATGGAATTAGCTAATAAAATATCTTCAAAACCAATGATGACTGTGCATAACGGTAAACATGCTTTTTATAAGCAATACGAAATGAATTTATCTGATGCGTATAAATATACTTCAAAAGTAATGGCAAGCAACGCTTTGAGTGAAGATGCAAAAGAAGGGATAGGATCTTTTCTTGAGAAGCGCACACCAAATTGGAAAAATAAAAATGAATGATCATTTAGACTTGAAGAGATTTATTAGAACAGTTAATGACTTTCCAATTAAAGGTATAAAGTTCAGAGATATTACTAGTTTAATAGAGCATCCTATTGCTTTTCAGAGAACTTGTAACGAATTGACAAAAATTACAAAGAAGTTTGATGGAAATATTGTTGCAAGCATTGAAAGTAGGGGGTTTATTTTTGCTGGAACTATCGCAAGAGATTTAGGTTTGCCTTTTGTGCTCGCTAGGAAACCGGGTAAGCTACCTAATGAGACATATAAGAAAAGTTTTGATCTTGAGTATGGAAGCACTTCAATAGAAATACAGAAAAATACTCAGATAAAATCAAATGATAAAATAGTTATTGTAGATGACTTGGTTGCAACTGGTGGCACAGCTATAGCATGTGCAGAGTTATTGACCGAAAACTTTAATGTTAAAAATTCGAATATATTAATTTTAAGCGTTATTAATCTTGAGGATTTAGGCGGTAGAAAGCTAATACAAGAAAAAGGTTTTCTAATCGAGACTATCGTAGATTATTAATTTCTTTTAGTAATCTTTTTCCATACATTAATTGCAGATTCAAACTTTAGAAAAGGTTTTGTAATTTTGTATACTTTCCCTGGAATGATTTCTGCCTTACCTGCTTGTGAGGCTTTTTCAGTCTCTTTAACTACATCTTCTGCATTCATCCACATCCAACCAGGCACCTTTTTTTCTAAATGATCTAATCCAGCTCGTTTGTGCGCTGACGTTCTTACATATCCAGGCATACTTACAGTAACACTAATGCCACTATCTTTTAATTCAGCAGAAATAGATCTTCCATAAGCATGGACACCTGACTTAATGCTTGAGTAAATAGAAGATTTTGGCATTGCTGTTATGGCTCCTATGCTTGAAATAATAACTATTCTTCCTGAGCCTTTATCAATCATTCTTGGAACAAAACCTTCAATTAAATCAATGACTCCTCCACACATTAAGTAATATGCATCTTCTTTTTCAGCTCTAGTTAATTTTCCAATCGAGCCATTGATAGCTATACCTGCATTAGCCACAATTAAATCCGGCGTTTCAAAATTATCGACAATATTTTTTATTGATTCAATCTTTGATAAATCAGCTATGAAGAATGATGCTTTTTTATAGTTGAGTTCAATTTCAGATCTTTCAGATCTTGTGTTGTCATATGAAATAAGATCAAGATTCCAGCCCTTTTTACTCAGATATCTAGCGTAAGCCAAACCAATACCTGATGAGGAACCTGTGATAAGAGCTCTGTTGTTCATATTTGACTTATTTTATCAGTATATTTTTATTAGATACCATCCAAACACAACTCGAATCAATTTTCTTTGTTATTATTAAAAGCATGATTAATGAATTTGGCAGAATAATGCTTGATATTGAAGGCACTTCTCTTACAGATGAGGATAAGTTTGTCATTACAAATGAGCATGTTGGAGGAATTATATTTTTTTCAAGGAATTTTGAATCATATGAACAGATTAAGAACTTAATAATTGAAATTAAAAACATAAAAGAAAATATTATTTTTGCTGTAGACCATGAAGGTGGCAGAGTACAAAGATTCAAAAATGAATTCACTAAAATTCCCTCGATGCAGGAAATTTCTCTTTATGCAAAAAAAAATAGTAATAGTAAAATATTTAAAGAGGTCGCATGGCTTTCTTCCAGTGAATTAATATCTGCAGGAATTGATATAAATTTTGCACCTGTTCTTGATCTTGATAAAAACTCTTCATCAATAATTGGGGATAGAGCTTTTTCAAATGAAGCTCAAGAAGTTATTAAAAATGCATCTTTTTTTATTGATGGAATGAATGAAGCTGGAATGAGTTCAACAGGTAAGCATTTTCCTGGGCATGGCGGAGTTGTTGAAGATAGTCATAAAGAGATGCCAACTGATAACAGATCCTTTGATGAGCTAGATTCAGAAAATAATGACTTAGAGCCATTTAGAAGGCTGTCTAAAAAATTGGATGCTGTAATGTGCGCGCATATATTATTCCCTAAGATAGATGAATATATTCCAAGTTTTTCAAATTATTGGTTAAAAGATTTTCTTAGGAATGAATTAAATTATAGGGGGTTAGTTCTATCAGATGATTTAACAATGCTTGGTGCCGGCAATGATTCATGTCATGAAAAAGTAGAAAAGTCACTTAATGCAGGGTGTGACATGGTTTTGATATGTAATGACAGAAATGGTGCAAAGCAGGCTATTGATTTTATGGGAAAAAAAGATATTGATAAGTCTGTTGAAATAGCAAAATTAAAAAGTAGCTCAAAATGCGAATGGAGCGATTTAGATTCTTGCTTAAGAGCAAAGGAAATAAAGAGTATTATTAAAGAAATAGGAGATAAACATGAGAAGAATAGTAACGGGTCATAACAGTGAAGGAAAATCAGTGATAACTTTAGATGGCCCTCCAGCAAGGTCTATCGGCGAAGATGTCGGAGGTCTTTTTGAGTTATGGAATACGGATGGATTAGAAATAATATCAACTGATAATATTGATAGGGCAGATAATGAAATTATTTTGTCACCTCCAAAAAATGGAACAAAGTTTAGATATTTTCAAATAAATCCTTTACCTGAAGGTGTTCCTGAGGAAATGCTTCAAGAAATTGCTGCAGATGCTTTTGAAAAAGTTGGTGCTGGACATCACCGCATTGATACTTCTAAGCATCCTGCAATGCATAAAACAGAGACCATTGATTACATTGTTTTATTAAAAGGCGATGTAACATTAATTCTTGATGAAGAAGAAGTTAATTTGAAGCCATTTGATGTAGTTATTCAAAGGGGAACAAATCATGCTTGGGTTAATAATGGAACGGAGCCAGCTCTTTTAATTGCAGTATTAATAGATAGCAATATAAAGTAGCTTTTTAAAAGCCAGCTTGACCCTCTTGGATTACATTATAAAAATCTTCATTTAAGAGCGTGTAAGTTTTGTCTCCCGGTTTTTTAACAAAAATCTGATCTCCATCAACTTTATCAAGATGATATGCCTCTTCTCTCAAATCATTCTTTTTTAATTTAAATGTTCCTGTTGTTTCAAGCTCTTCAATAATTCTTATAAACACGGGCTGCGCATAGCTAGGTAGCTTTTCAGAGACAAATTCAGAGAATTTATCCCACTGGAAATTATTAAGATTACAGTTGAAAGCGACCATTCCAGCTCTACCTTCACTTTGAGGTACTTTTACTCCAAAGACGTTAGCCATATTCACTTGATCGAAAGCATTAAGTATTTCTGCAACTTCATTTGTAGATACATTTTCAGATTTCCATCTAAAAGTATCTCCAACTCTATCAACAAACTGATAATGTTGTCTTCCCAGCGCAAAACCAACATCCATAGTTTTCAAAAGGTCTCCCGTATCAAACCAACGATCTCCTTCTTCAACGACATCTCTTATTATCTTTTTCTCACTTGCTTGAGCATCTGTATAACCGTTATATATTGCATTAGGCCCAATTTTCATTAAAGCTAGTCCAGGTGAGTGATCTGTTATCTCAATATATTTACCATCCTCATCAACTTTTAATTTATCCTCTGCAACGTCATATGCGAATAGTTTAATATCGACATTTGTCATTCCTATTGTCTGATCTTTATTTAAAAGATTCATGAACATACCATTTGCTTCACTAGCTCCGTATATTTCACAGATTCTCTCAACTTTGAATCTATTTCTAAAGGTGTCCCAAAGGTCAGGTCTAAGACCATTACCGACCATTTTTGAAATAGGATTATTTTTTTCATCATCGCATGGATCTTGAAAGCTTAGATATCTACATAATTCACCAACATATACAAATGCAGTTGTATTAAATTTTTGAACTTCACCCCAAAAAGAGGACGCAGAAAACTTTCTTTTAATAAATGTAGATGCACCTACCTGAATGCATGCGCATAGACCTAAAATCAGTCCAGTTGAGTGATATAAAGGTAAACAATTATACATACAGTCATCACTTGTTAATCTGTATCCTGCCTTAGTAATGTTAGTTGAGCCTGCAACAATCTTTACATTAGGAAATAAAGCTGCCTTTGGTACACCAGTTGTGCCAGAAGTAAATATATAAAATGCAGTATCGCCAGCTACTACCTTATCTGTTTCATCAAGATTTAAGAGGCATTTTTCATCAAGATTTTCTTTAATATTTGATGCCCACTCTGGACAATTATTTGGTGCACCATCATCAACCCATAATAAATCAGAGGATTTAGTAATATTGATTTCTGAGAGCACACCTTCCAAAGAGCCAGATAGCTCATCACCAAAAATGCATTTTTTGGAATCGGATGTATTTATGCAGTGAACAAGAGGGTTTCCGGTAAGACTTGTATTAATTAAAACTCCAATTGCTCCTAATTTATTAATAGCTAAAAGAGAGATAACAAAATCCGGTCTATTTTCCATAAAAAGAACAATTCTATCGCCATGCTCTATACCTTCATTTGATAGTTTATTTGCAAGTATATTTGCAGCCTCATTTGTTTGTTTGTATGTCCAAACCTCATCTTCAAAATATAAAAATTCTTTCTCACCAAATTTTTGAACAGTTTCTTGAAAGGAGTGGGCAAGAGAAGCATTATCTTCAAGATCGGGCCATTTATATCTCATCAAAGGAATTATGTATTTGAGTTCACCTATTACTCTGAAGAATTCTTTAATTTTTTTTAACATTTAATTAATATATATATTTTAATATTATAATGCCTAATCTTTTATGTAGGAATTAATATGAGTAACTTAAATAAATATGACTTTGTAATTTATGGAGCCACAGGTTTCACTGGAAAATTAGTTGTTGAGTATGCAATAAATCAATACGAAAGTAATAATGAGATCTCATGGGCCATCGCTGGAAGAAATAATGAAAAGTTAGAACATGTTCAAGAAAAATACAATCTTCCTTCGAACATTGGAAAAATTGTAGTGGATAGTAATGACCAAAATTCTATAGATGAAATGGTTAGTCAAACAAAATGTGTTTTGACAACAGTTGGTCCATATCAGTTGTATGGTGAAAAAATTGTAAAAACATGCATCTCTACTGGCACCGATTATGTAGATTTATGTGGTGAACCTGGCTTCATGCATAAAATTATTTCTGAATGTTCTGCAGAGGCAAAAGAAACAGGTGCAAGAATAGTTTTTTCTTGTGGGTTTGACAGCATTCCTTTTGACCTTGGAGTTTTATTTGTTCAAGAAGAGGTAATGGCTAAGCTAAATAAATATGCATCATCTGTGAGAGGAAGAGTAAGAGCTATGAATGGAGAATTTTCCGGCGGAACAGCTGCATCAATGAAAGCTACAATGGCTGCTCTTCAATCAAACCCTGAACTTATTAATATTCTAGTAAATCCACATGCATTATGTGATGGTATGCAAGGCGTACAGCAGGATGATGATTCAAAGCCAGTATATGACGAAGAACTAGATACTTGGGTAGCTCCATTTTTTATGGCTCCAATCAATACAAAAAATATCCATCGTTCTAATAAATTAATGAATCATATTTATGGTGAAAACTTTAAATATAATGAAATGTGGATACAAGGTCCTGGAGAAGAGGGCAAGGCAGCTGCAGAATTTATATCTACTATGAATCCTCTTGGAGATGCACCTGAGCCAGGTGACGGACCCTCAAGAGAATCCAGAGAAAATGGAAATTATGATGTACTTTTTTGTGCAGATGTTGATGGTGAAACTATTAAAGCTTCTGTTAGTGGAGACATGGATCCAGGATATGGTTCTACATCAAAAATGATAACTGAAAGTGCAGTCTGTCTTGTTAAAGATTGTGAAAATCTTGCTGGCGGAATATACACGCCTGCTGCATCAATGGGCAAAAAATTAATAAAAAGATTAGAAAGTAGTGCTGGATTAACTTTTAAATTGGAGTAGTTTAGAGTTTACCTTTTTCTCTAAGTTCCGATCTTATTTTTGTAGCACTTATAGAGGATATCTCCTCATTAAAAGTCTCTTCCTCAAATACATAACCAACTCCTCTTCCATATGTGATGTTAGTTATGTTAGGCACTAGCATTATTTCATAATCTATACCTCTTTTATAACCATCTTTCAAAAGATTAGACTCAATATTTTTGCAAACATCTTCCCAGCAAAATGGATTATCATCTTGACCTTCGCCACCGGATGCACCTTCCACATCTCTAACTTGAATAATAACTTGACCAGTCTTTTTGATACATCTTTTAAAAAGTTCTTGATGACCCATATGCCATGGTTGCCATCTGCCTAGCATTTGAACAGTAGGTTTCTTCCAGTCAAACATTTCTTAGTATCTCATTAGCAATTTTTTCATGATTATGATCATTCATTTCATTTACTTCATAATCAACCTCCATTGGAGATTCAAACATCCTATTGGTATCTTCATATCTTCCAGATTTTATTGTGTTCATCCAAATAGTAATGTCTGGATTAAAATTTCTTTTTGTTTCATGTGTAGGACATACAAAATCGCATATAACGATTCTTCCATGTTTTTTTTCGAAGTCAGCTAAGCTTTTCATTCTTAAACTTTGTCTTATTCTACCTTCAGGAGAAAAGTCCCAATCGTTCGCCATCTCTCTAACTATGTCTGCGTTATACCAGGCAGCGTTAAGTATAGGTTGCATTCGCTTTGCTAGATATGTTTTCCCACTTCCTGGTAACCCCATCACTAGTATTTTCATTATCTTACCTTTGTGATTGCAAAAATTTCATTTTTAAATTCAATGACAGCAGTCTTATCTATCATTCTCTTTACTCTATTATAAAGCTTTGTATTTTTTTCTAATTTTTGTATATCTTTTTCAGGTATTTGGCCTACATATAGTATATTTGCCCACTTGGCATCAGTGTTATGTCCAAATAATTCAGTGACTGTCTGATCAGGCGTTTTTTTAAATTGAAAATTATAATTTTTAGGTTTGGAGAAAGTATATATATTATTCTCACCAAAAGGATTGTTTTTCAAAAAATCTATAATGTCCTTGGCTTGATTTGGAAAAGCTTCAATATCTTTAAAGCCTACCTTGAGAATTTTTTGAACATTTTCTCCACCCAAAGAGTGTGTTATTAAGAGCCTACCTGATTTATTAAGTAGTCTCATTAATGGACCTATAACATTACTAACTTTTAATTTGACTGGAGAAGCAGCTCTATATGCTTGAGAAGCAATTATCAAATCATAATTATTATTTTCATAATCATTGTTAAGAAATTGTTTGAGTTGTCTTTTATTATCTTCCCTATAGATTCTTATAATGCATGGATTTGAATATGAAGTTCTTCCTTTGTTATCAATTTCAATGCCCCAATTTTTTTTAATAAAGTTTGATATGCGATTTCCTGAAATTTGTTGATTAAAGTCAAACGAGTTATCACTCTTAAGTATTAAATTAAATTCACATATTTTTTTATTTTTAATTTTTTTTGCGCTCTCAACAAGTCCTAACTCAGAAAATTTTACATTAGTCATTGTAATAAGTAAGTTTGGATGTTCAACAAATCTATCAGGCATTTTTTCTAAGGTATTTTTTAGATCTTCATAGCTTATTTCTTTTCCTGTCATTAACAATGATGTGTAGGGATGATATCTATGAAAACTCTTAATAATATTTGAATTAATTGTTCCATCACCTGTTCCGGCGTCAAGAAGTCTTAAATAGGATTTATTTTGTGACAAGTTTGCAATATAAGAATAGATTTCTTTTGATATTGCTTTTTTTTCACCTGTATTTTGAATAAATGATAGGTACTTTAGCCTATCGTCAAAAAATCTTTTTTTCCCCATATAATCTCTAGAAATTGCTTTATAAATAATAATCTAATTATCAAGATAATGCATTTACTCTTAAGATATTTTGAGATTAAAATATCATTAATTTTAGGAGATAAAATGTCACAATCACAATTACCATTACTCATTGGAATAGGATCAAGAATTAGAAAATCTCCTTATTATGAGTCAGATTTAAAGTATGGTGTAACCGGCTTTACTGTTTATAATAAAATGTATCTGCCTACAGGTTTTTCTGGTCCAGAAAAAGAATACGAAAGCTTAATCAATGATGTTACCTTTGGTGATTTTGCTGCAGAACGACAAATTGAAATTAGCGGACCTGATGCATATGATTTTATAAGATATGTTCAACCAAGAAATTTAGAAAAGTGTGAAATAGGTTTTTGCAAATATATTTTACTAACTGATATGAACGGAGGCATTATTAATGATGCATGTCTGTTGAGGCTAGAAGAGAATAGGTTCTGGATATCTCCTGGGGATGGCGATGTAATTCTTTGGTTACAAGGAATTGCTATTAATTCTGGAATGGATGTCTCTATACGTGAGCCTGATGTGTCACCTCTTCAAATTAGCGGTCCAAAGTCTGGGAAATTGATTCAAAAACTTTTTAATGGTGAGCATGATGATTTAGGATATTACAAGGCAAGACAGACATCGTTAGAAGAAATTCCAATGGTTATTGCAAGAACTGGCTGGAGTGGTGAGTTAAGCTATGAGCTGTATCTTCAGGATGGAAAGCTTGGAAATAAATTATTTGAGTTAGTTTATAAAGCTGCTCAGGAATTTAAAGGTAGAGTTATAGCACCAAACACAATTAGAACCATTGAAGGAGGAATACTTTCTTATGGGAGTGATTTTGGAAGAGAACACAACCCTTTTACTATTGGCCTTGGAAGACTTGTTGACGTAGATCAAGAAATTGATTTTATTGGTAAGTCTGCTTTAAAAGAAATTAAAGAGAAAGGACTAACAGAAAAATTAGTTGGCATTGAACTAGAGGGTGACCCAATAATTAAAGTACCTGAAAACTTTTGGTCAGTTAAAAAGAATGATAAAAAAGTTGGAAGAGTTTCTAGAGCATTTTTCTCACCAAGATTACAAAAAAATATTGCACTTGCTATTGTAGATATAGAATATGCTGAAGAAGAAACTCATGTAGTTGTAGAATCATCTAATGGCGATTTAAAATCTAAAGTTGTGTCTCTACCTTGGTTTAAAGCTGATAAAGAGACTCACCTAGATTAAATATGTTTATTAAATACAACATAGCATTTTTACTTTTAATTTTATCTTTAAATCTAATGTCTAATATTTCAAATGATCCATCAAATTGGTATGTCGTAACTGATCAGGTAATGGGTGGAAAATCAGAACTTGAGGCAGACTATAACGATGGTATTTTTAGTTTGAGTGGATTCGTTACTACTGAAAATAATGGCGGTTTTGTAAGATTGGCACACAGACCAAAAAATGTTGATCAATCAGTTAAAGGTATTCGTTTTATGGCAAAAGGAAACGATGAAACATATGAGATACATGTGACCATGCAAGGCATGAGAATGCCTCCATGGGCTTACCATAGTTCAAAATTTGATGTAAGTGATGAATGGCAGATGTTTGAAATAAATTTTGCTAACTTTGAAAAAAAATCGGGCATGTCTCCTAAGCTGCGTCCAAATAATATTAGAGATATTAGCTTTGCAGGATATGGAAGAAATTTCAACGTTGAGCTTCATGTCAAAGAGATCAGCTTCTATTAATGTTTTCTTCTAAAGATAAGCTTTTCATGGAAAGAGCTTTTGAGTTAGCTGTAGAATCTTTTGATGACGAGGAAGTGCCTGTTGGAGCTGTTATAGTTAAGGATGGAAAGATAATAGGCGAGGGAAGAAACAAAGTAATATCTAAAAATGATGTGACTTCGCATGCTGAAATTAATGCGCTAAGGAATGCATCTAAAAATACCAATAACTATAGGCTTAATGACTGTTTAATGTACGTAACGCTTGAGCCATGTCATATGTGTGCAAAAGCTGCATTAGATGCAAGACTAAGTTCAATAGTTTTTGCAGCTAAAGAGCCAAAAACTGGCAGCATAGTATCTGTAGATAATTTTTTAGATAAAAAACTATTTAATCACACCATTACATATCGCTATGGTCTTATGGAAGATAGAAGCTCAAAGTTACTAAAAGAGTTTTTTAAATTAAGGAGATAACTAAATATCCTTAGTCATTGTAGTGTGAGGTATTCCGGTATCGGATCCATGATATTTCTCTAAAATTTTATATTTAGCAGCTGTGTAAAATTTTATTGCATGATCTCTAGCATTAAGAATGATTTTATCTGCGTTATTATCTTTAGCATGACTTTCTAGTGCTGCAAGCATTGATGTCCCAAGACCTCTTCTTTGATATTCCTCATCGACCGCCATGTATCTTATTTGAGCTTTTGAATCATCAATAAAATGCAATCTTCCACATGCGACTATCTGGTTATCGATAACTCCAATTAAGTGAAAACTGTTGTCTTCATATTCATCTTTTAAAGATTCAATTGTTTTTCCAATAGGTTTTCTGAGTAATCGCCATCTAAACAAATCATATTCATTAAATTCTTTTTCATCTTTAGGAACTCTAAATTCTAGATTATTCATTGAGCTCTAACCATACAGGACAATGATCTGATGGTTTCTCCATAGCTCGAGCATCATAATCAATGCCAACAAGATTGATGGAGCTTTTTAGATTTTCTGATAATAATATGTGGTCTATTCTTAACCCTCGTTTTGGATTTTGATCAAACATTCTTGATCTATAATCGAACCAAGAGTAAATTGAAGATTCATTAGGATTTATAACCCTCCATGAATCCACGAAGCCTAAGTTCTTAATAGTATTCCACATTTCTCTTTCTTGTGGTTGGAAAGATGTTTTTCCCTCTCTTAGCCATCTTTTTGCGTTTTGTTCGCCGATTCCAATATCAATATCTTCAGGAGATACATTAAAATCACCCATGACAATTAAATTCTTTGAATCTTTTTGTAACTCCTTTATATGGATATATAAATCATTATAAAATTTAACTTTTTTTGGAAATTTTGTTTCATGGTTAATATTTTCACCCTGTGGAAAATATCCATTCATGATGACAATACTTGAATTCCCAAATTTATATTTACATTGTATAAATCTTTTTTGCTCTTCTTCTGTATCACTAACAAAACCTTTAGAAGTATCTAATGGCTTTTCTTTACTCAGCAATGCAACACCGTAGTGACCTTTTTGGCCCCAATACTCTGCGTGATAACCAATTTCATTTATGACTTCAATTGGAAATTCTGGATCATTAACTTTGGTTTCTTGTAGACCAATAACATCAGGATTTATTGTGTCTCTTATGTGTTCAAGCTGATGAGGCCTTGCTCTTACACTATTGATATTAAAGGATACAATTTTCATTTTAGTCCACAGAAGATATCATTTTTTTCTTACTAAAGTTTAAAAAATCATTAATAATTTTTGTTGACTCTATCAATAAGTAATCATCCTCTAAGTTAATAGAATTTTGGTTTAGACTATCTTTATCATCTTTGAAGTTTTCCATTTCCTCAAAAGAATTAAATACATCTAATCCAATCTCAGACCTTCTTTCATTCTCAATATCTAATAACCAACTTCTTCTCAATTCCTTTTGAATTGTTCTTTTATTAATATTAAGGCTCAATAGCTTTTTGTTTTTATTCAAGTCGTATCTATTTCTTACCTTTTGAAGATAATTTAGATTAGGCTCAAAAGTTAATCGTGATTCATGTTGGTTCAAAACTTTTTCAACTAAATGTGGCTCCAGTTTAAATTTTTTATGTCTGTATGGTCTGATAGTGTCCCATTTTAAAGCAGTTGGATAGGAACTTTCTCCGACAGTATCAATATCCCATGTTGACGGCAGCTCAATATCAGGGATTACTCCTTTATTTTGTGTGCTTGTCCCATTGACTCTGTAATATTTAGATTCAGTAATTTTTATTTGACCTTCAGATAAATTTTCTAAGCTTTGAACAGTACCTTTGCCAAAAGTTCTTTGGCCAACAACAATACCTCTTTTATAGTCTTGAATTGCTCCAGCTACTATTTCAGAAGCTGATGCTGAATAACGATTTACCAATATCAATACTGGCTTTTCCCAAATTTGAACAGCTCTTGAATCTCCATATGGCTGAACAAATCCTCTGCTTTGTTTAACTTGAACAGTGGGACCGGATGATACAAATAAACCAATAATTTTATTTGCTTCAATTAAAGCTCCGCCTCCATTATTTCTTAGATCAAGCACAACAGCATCAACCTCATCTTCATTAAATGTTTTAAGAATACTTCTTATATCTTTGCTGCTACTTCTGTAATTTTTATTTCCTTTTTGAAATTCATCAAAATCAATATAAAAGGAGGGCAGGTCAATTATTCCAATCTTGTTATTTTCAAACTGAATAATCTCTGATTTAGCCGCTCTGTCTTCCAACTTTACTTCTTCTCTTTTGAGAGTTACTAATTTTGTAGTATCGCTATCTGCTTCAAATGAAATAAATTCTATTTCAACCTCAGTTCCTGCTTCGCCTCTAATCAGATCAACAACTTCGTCAATTCTCCAACCAACCACATCAGTAAAATCATCTGAACCTTTTTGCCTAATTTTTGAAATCCTATCCTCCGGCTTTATTTTTCCTGATTTTTGAGCAGGACCTCCGGGCACTAAACTTATAATTTTTGTATAGTCTTCCTCAACGCCTAGTAGCGCACCAATACCACTTAATTTAAGGCTCATATTCATATCAAAATCCTCAGCTGATCTTGGAGAAAGATATGACGAATGAGGATCAAATTGATTAGTTAAAATATTTATTGCTAGAGAAAAAATATCTTCTTCCTTTTGTTGATTTATTCTTCTTACTCTATTTGCATATCTTTTCTTTAAATCCTCCTTTGGATTTGAGCTAGCAGAGTCCGACATATTTGCAACAAGTAAATCATTTTTAGTTTCAAGTCTCCATAATTCTTTTAAGCTTTTATTACTGGAAACCCATTGATTATCTTCATAGAAGATATCCAGGTATTCTTCTTTGCTAAAATCGAATTCAAATTCGTCTAACAAATAAATTTGATAATCTGAAAAATCAATTAATTTTTTATAATAGAGATTTATAAGGTTGTATGCCAATTCGATATCAAAATAATCTGAATTATTCTGCATAGATTTTGATAAGAAAAATTCAACCTCCTCTTTTGTAAAATAAGTTTTATTCTTATCAAGCTTTTCAAAGATTGCTTTTATATATCTTTCATTAAAATTATCTTTGTTTATTTTTTTTAAATAATGCTCTTTTTCAAGTTTTTTAAAGATTTCTTTACTAAGGCCTTTCTTAGAATCACTTAATTCAATGTTTACATATTCATTTGCAAAGACAAATGTACATAAAAAGAGAAATAAAAATTTGTACTTCATCATAATATTTATAGATTTTGAGCAAGAGCTGCTTCTTCTCTAACTATCTCGGGTGAACCTAATAAATGCCTATTCAATCCTATTCTTTTGAACCAAAAATGAAGTCCTAAAAGATCAGTAAAACCCATGCCGCCATGAACTTCTGTTGCTTTTTTTGAAATCATTTTTGAAACATCTGATACATGTGATTTAGCATGACATGCCATAAGCTTTTTGTTTTCTTCATTATTATCAAATGAATGAGCTGCATGCCACACTAACGAATAACAAGGTTCTAACTCTGAGGCCATTTCTGCACACATATGCTTAACTGCTTGGAAAGATCCTATAACTCTATTAAATTGTTTCCTTTCTTTCGAGTATTCTACGGCTTTGTCGAGCATGGCTTTAGATGCACCTAATGAGTCTGCAGCTGTGACAATTCTTCCTGCATCAATAGCATTACTGATACTTTCTGAAGATTTTATCGTTTTTTCTAAGATATCTATATCAGTATTTTTAAAGCTCATTTCTTTAAATATTCTTGTTTTATCAACTGTAATTAAATCAGTCATTTCTATTCCAGAAGACTCTAAAGAAACTATTCCTATTTGACCTTTGCTATCAGATAGCATTATGTGAGAGGCATAATCAGTATCTATAACAAAATAGGTTTTTCCGGTGACTGTATTTTTTGAGAAAACAATATTTGATTCATCTCGTGATCCAAAAAATTCAGAAAAACCAATTCCAAAATTAATTGTATTTTTTGACATCGCATCTAAATAAAGGTTTTTTTGTTTATCATTTGCTCCATATCTAATTGATATTGGAGCCATCACATAAGAACCTGTAAAGGGCAGGGTAGCTATTCCTTCTCCAAGACTTTGAGCTACAGCAGTTGCAAATAACAAGTCCAACCCAAGACCGCCATTCTCTTCAGGAATTAAAATATTATTTATACCAAGATTTACTATACCTTTATGTAAATCACTTTTAATGATTGAGTCATCACTATTAGATATTTCTTTTATGATATCTAAGGGTGCGTTATCTTCAAGGAATTTTTTTACATTATCTTGAAAGAAAATTTGATCATCTGATAATCCAAAATGCATATTATGCTCCCTGTTGCACTTTTGGTTCTTTGGGCATACCTAAACCTCTTTCAGAAATAATATTCTTTTGTATTTGACTTGTACCGCCTCCAATAATAAGCCCTAAAAAATACATATATGCAATTTGCCATGATCCACCATCTCTAAGATTAGGACTATTTTGATATAAAGTTCCTAATTCACCCATAATATCAATTGCAAACCCCTCAAGCTCATGTCTCAACTCAGTTCCAACATATTTTTGAATCATTCCTGCAATTTTTACATCTTGATTTTTATTCAATTTTGCAGATAAAACTCTAAGAGAATTTGATTGGAATGCAATTACTTTGCCTTGGATTTTCATAAGTTTATCTCTGTAGACTGGGTTATCGATAACTTTTTGTCCATTGATAGTTTCGTTCTTCATCCTTTCAATTAGAGCATTAAGTCTATTCATCATTGCGTTTGGATTTGATAGCGAACCTCTTTCATGACTAAGTGTTGCATTTGCAACTGACCAACCTTCTCCTCTTTTTCCAACAATATTATTTTCAGGAATAGTTACGTCTGTAAAAAAGACTTCATTGAACCCAGCATTAAGAGTCATATCAACCAATGGCCTTATTTCAATACCAGGAGTATCCATTGGAATTAATAAATAACTTATTCCTGCATGTTTCGGAGCATCATGCTCTGTTCTGACTAAACAGAACATCATTTGTGAGTATTGAGCAGTACTTGTCCATATTTTTTGACCATTTATAACCCAATTTCCATCAATCAATTCTGCTTTAGTTTGCAAACTAGCAAGGTCACTTCCAGCATTTGGTTCAGAATATCCCTGACACCAAATAATATCACCATGTAATGTTGGCTCAATATATTCTTTTTTTTGATCTTCTGTTCCAAGCTCCAGAAGTGTAGGAACAAGCATATCTATACCTTGACCACCCATTGGTGGAGGGGTATTGTTTTTTGCAAATTCTTCAGCAATGATTCTGTTTTTAATTATGTCAGTTTTTCCACCGTAGCCACCATATTCTTTTGGAATTGATCTTGCAAAATAACCTTTTTCAATTAGCAGCTTTTGCCAATCAGATCTTTTCATTTTAATTTGACCAGATGAAAGTTCATCTGACAGAGGTATTTTTGAGGATTCTAGAAGAACACCAGAATATTCCTTACAAAAATCATTCACCTCTTCTCTAAATTTAGTATATTCAGGTCCAAAATTTAAATCCATAATATTTCCTTATTAGTCCCAATTAGGTTTTCTTTTCTCAAGAAATGCAGATATTCCTTCTTTTGCATCTTTACCCTCGAAACATTTTGCAATTTGTTCTCTTAAATATGGCAGAGCTTCATCAAAGCTTCTTGAATCTTGTTTTTCATATGCCTCAAGGCCAAATTGCATTGTTTCAGGAGCCAAGCTTGCAAGCTCATCAGCTAGTTTATCAACTTTTTTATCAAGTTCCTCTTTTTTTACTGATTCATTTATTAATCCCCATTTCATAGCTTTTTGAGAATTAATTGGCTTACCTCTCATAATAAAATCTAGTCCTGCTCTTTTAGGCATAACTCTAAACAAACCTGCCATAACCATAAATGGCCATAATCCTCTATGAATCTCTGGTGCAGAAAAAGTTGCCTCATCAACTGCAATTGCATGTGTTGCATTTGATACAATTAAAAGAGCACCTGCAAGAACAGGACCTTGGATTTTACAAATGACTGGTTTGTATAAATGTCTTAATGAAAGGCTAATATCGTCTGAATTTTCAAGCCTTGGTACATTAGATTTTGACTCTGTTCTTGATAAATCTGCACCAGCACAAAAAATATCACCATTAGCTGCAAACACAACCACTCTTATATCTTTTTCTTGTTTTGCATATGCTAATAAATAATTAATCTCATTCATCATCACATTATTCATAGCATTCTTTTTCTCAGGCCTATCCAATGTGATAGTCATAATCTTATTTTTTATATTTATTTCAGTTGTTGAGAAATTCAAACCTTCTAAAGAGAGTTTTTTCATTTTATAAATCTCCAATAATACTTTCGGGAACTTTAATTTTTTTTGATCTTAAATATTCACCTAATGATTTTGCTTGACCATCCTTTCTATTATTAGATGATACGCCGTCCTGCAATATGTCATGAATATAGAAATTAAGTGAATTTATATTTGCAAGTTCAAACCTTTCAATTTTGAATTTTTGCAAATCTGGTAACAAATCCTTAAGTTTATCTACTGTCAAAAAGTCATATAAAAATGCAAAAGCACGAGAGTTTTTAGCCCATACTCCTAGATTTGCACATCCACCTTTATCACCAGACCTTGTTCCAAATAATTCACCAAAATATAGCTCCCTTTCAGCTTTGATTTCAACTTTTTCTAGTTTAACTGGATCTTTTTGGTAATAAATTTCTTCAAGATTTAATTGGCTAGTTGGCTCAACTTCTATCTCTTTTCCATCAACATGAACTATTTCCTTAATATATTTACTTTTTACTAAAGCTGGCCAATATACAATTACTGGACCACTAGTTTTAACTCCACTTTGTGCAAAAAATCCAGGAATATTGGCTAAAGCAAGCTCAATAATTTTTGCACTAAAAAGTCTACCTACTAAATTGGGATCTTTAGATTTTACTGAAATTACTAATGAAGCCATCGCTTCTTCATTGGTATAAGCATCATCTTTATCTGTTCTATGTAACTGAATCGAAACCTCATCAAATTGCTCTCTACCACCCACAGAATTAAATAATGTATTTGTAAATACATTTGCTTTTTCTTCTATATCTAGACCAGTCAATATAATTTCCATTCCATTTCTAAATCCACCAGATAAATTGACACAGACCTTATGTTCTTTTGGAGGTGAGCTACCTCTACAGCCCGATACAAAAACTTTATCTTTTTCTACATCAACAATTTTTAATGTATCAAAATGTGCCACCACATCTGGATTGATGTATGCAGGAGAGCTTATTTCATACAATAGCTGAGCTGTAACAGTACCTTTTGAAACCAATCCTCCGGTATTAGGATGTTTTGTAATGAAGAAACTCCCGTCTTCTTGAATTTCAGCAATTGGGTAACCTACGTTATCAAAGCTGTCAATTTCTTTAAAAAACGAATAATTTCCGCCAGTAGCTTGACATCCACATTCTATAATATGACCAGCAGCTAAGGCTCCTGCTAGAGCGTCGTAATTATTTCTATTCCATTTAAATTTCCATGCAGCTGGACCTATTACTAGTGCTGCATCAGTAACCCTTGGACAAACTATAATATCCGCACCATTATCAAGAGCTTCTTTTATCCCCCAAGCACCTAAGTATGCATTTGCAGTTAAAGGTTCACATCCAGACTCATCAAGCGGTATATTTTTTTCAATATTTGAGAATTCTTCTCCATTTTTTTTGAGTTCAGATATTCTTGGTATTAGATCATCTCCATCAATATAGGCAACTTTTAAATCAATAGATAATTCATCTAAAATTTTTTCAATCTCACCAGCCATTGATTTTGGATTGAGTCCACCAGCATTACTTACAATTTTTATTTTTTTTTCTTTGCAGCTTGCTGCAACTTCCTTGATTTGTTTTAGAAAAGTTCCAACATAACCTTTATCATCTCCTCTTTGAATTCTTTGACCATATAATATCGCCATTGTTAGCTCTGCTAGATAATCTCCGGTTAGAACATCAATTGGACCTCCATCAACTAACTCTTTGGCGGCAGACAACTTGTCGCCATAATAGCCACTACAATTAGCAATTTTTATAACTTTTTTATCCATTTAATCTTTTAATTTAATTCCATTAAGAATAATACTGGTTATTGAATTTGCAGACTCTTCTGGCGATGTGTTTATTAAGTACCTATTTTTTTCTTTGAGAAATTCTCTTCCAATACCACCTAACAATATTGAAAAAGCTTTTGTATCGATATTTTCTATTTCATTCATCTTAATAGCATCATTTAATAATTTTTGGGTATAGTTAGAAATAAAATTTTCATGGTAGTCTGCCATTTTTTGTGAGCCATTAATTTTCTCAATGTCTTTAAGGAAAGTATTGAATTTAGGACCAACAGCTTGATTTACTATAAATAAATATTGTTCTAATTTTTCTATTGGAGATTGAATTTCTGATACTGAATCAAGAGCATGCTTACCCAGCTTGACTAAAATTTTATCCATTGTCATTAAAATAAGCTGATCTTTGCTTGGAGCTATTTCGTACAAAGTTCTTAATGATATTTTTAACTTTGAAGCAATTTCAGACATTGTTAAGTCTGGAACTCCTTTTTCAAGCAATTTCTCAAGATCTTGAATAGTATCTTGATGCTTTTTTGTATAAATTTTTTTTATTTTGTTGGCTACGTTGTTTTGATATTCGACTTTCTGCATAAGCTAATTA
>CEPJ01051945.1_pt1 | contig 20820 bp, 18 predicted proteins | sample 530561 | NCBI WGS metagenome assembly CEPJ01 (sample SAMEA2620404, study PRJEB7988) | marine metagenome | biome: marine biome (ENVO:00000447); feature: surface water layer (ENVO:00002042); material: "saline water (ENVO:00002010), including plankton (ENVO:xxxxxxxx)" | depth 5 m
AATATCTATTAAGTAACAATCTTGCTTCAAATATGATTTTATTAAATATAAAAAAAAATGATTCAAAGCTAACTTTAATAAAGGGTCATCATCAGGAAAATATAATATTTTTCCACTGTCAATATCTCCACCGATATAGTCTTTTATATATGACTTAGTTTGAATCTTTCCTACTCTTCTCTTGGTAGATTCTATATGATTATATAAATTTGAAATTTCGTATTTTGAAATAATCTCAGACAAATCTATACATGATATTCCATCATCATTTATTTCTTTTAAGCACTCTAACTTTAATTTTTTTAAATTATCATTAGCTATGTAGTTTGGGATTTTTTTTTGAAGAAATCTTAGAGGATATATATCAAATCTTCTAATTATATATAAAATTGATTTAATATAAATTCTTAATTTGTTCATATATTAAATTTCAAAAAATAAACAAAATTATGGTAAAAGATCTAAGTAAATCAGATTTGAGGTGAAAATTTATTTGTAATAGATTGTAATAAGCATTATTTTTTACTCCTTAATGGTTTCTAGCTTATTAATTATAGGTAATTTTTTATTAAGAAAATATTTATTAAAAGCTGGAATAATAAACAATAATACAAAGAATGATTTACCTGAACTTGCAAGTAAAAAGAAATAAGCAGGGAAATATTTTATTTGTAAACCGCTAAAGATATATATTAAATAAAGAATCAAACCAACAAATCCTCCCATAAAAAATATACCAATTAGTGCATTTGCTGAGGTAATAGTTATTTCTCTAGTCTTATCTCCAATCAAAAATTGGAAATTACCTAAATCTATATTATTTAGGATATTTGATCCCAAACCTAAGCCAATTAGGGGAGAATTTTGATAGACATATTTTGCAAGAGGAAAAATACCAATCGTTCTACCTAGCATAGAAGAATCCTCAAGAGGATTAACAAGTCTCCTAATCATCCAACCTTTCTCAATAAGTGATAGAGGTATCAATAAAAATATTAATAATGGAATAATTAAAATAATCTTTTTATTAAATTTTCCTTTAAGCATTATATTTTTTAAAATCTTTGTAAAAACAAAGCTATAGTTTGTTATTACTATCACTAGTGAACATAAAAATCCCGAAAGACTTGTCGAAAGAAGATTTGTGGATAATACTAATAAGCAATCGTAACTAGAGCATTTCCTTATAATTGTCAAAATTAATAACAAGCAATTAACTGTCAAGCCATAATAACTTGGCTCCCCAAATAAGCCCTGCGCTCTATAAAAATCTGGTCTATTAAAACCAATAAAAAAATAACCATCAGGATCCCAGCCCCATGGAGTTTCGAATAAAAAATCAAAAATAAGAAATAGTGAATGAAATAGAATTATTTTTTTAATTGAATCAGCCCATGCTTGAGAGCTAATCTCCAAATAAGGTAAAGAATACGCTAAAAGAACTGATATCCAAATTCTTAGTAAATTACCAATTATTGAATCACCAATAAAGAAAGATGTAAATGTGAAAAACAACCCCAAGAATAAAAGAGAATTCAAATATATTGAATTTATAATTATTCTTTTTGATGAAACTATTATGCTCAATAAAAAAATAAAACTCCCAATCAGAGAAAGAGACAAAGCTCCTAATGAAGTTCTGAAAAGTAAACCCTCTAAGCTCATAAATAAAAAAAATATATCTAGAGATTTTAATTTTTTAATTGTCATAAATAAAATTTTAATAATTCGGACGAAACTTCTAAAATCATTAGTTATTTATCAATTTTTTTATATCTAATTTGAGTAAGTTTCCCTTCACTTAATTCAAAAACTTTATCACAATTTTTAAGCGTATTTAATCTATGAGCAATAATAATTATTGTTAAATCGGAGGACAACCCATCCAACAAATCAATTATCTGATTTTCAGTATTTATGTCTAGTGAGCTAGTTATCTCATCAAGAATTAATAAATCTTTTTTTTGATAAAGTGCTCTTGCAATACCCAACCTTTGCAATTGTCCTCCGCTTAGATTACCACCTCTTTCTCCCACAAATGTTTTGTACTTCAATGGCATTTTCTCAATATCATTAGAAAAACATGCATTATTAGCCGCCTCAATAACTCTTGATTTTTTTATTAAATTAGGTTCTATTCCAAAAGCTATATTATTTAATATAGAGTCATTTGAAAGAAAAATATTCTGTGGAACATGAGCAATATTTTTTTGCCACATTTTTAAATTATTATCATCTTTCTCTCCATAAATTTTTTTATTATCAATAATTAAATCTCCTGATATAGGTCTCAACAATCCATTTATGATATCTAATAGAGTACTTTTACCGGAACCAGTTTTTCCTATAATTCCAATCATTTCACCTTTATTGATAATCAGATCAATTCCATTTAGTATTGCAGAGTTCTGATTTTCGTGTTTAAAAACGACCTTATCTAAGACAATTTTTTTATTTATTTTTAATGGTTTTGTTTCAACTTTTAAATCTTTTCTTGGTTTGAGACTTAAAGTCTCAAGTACAGCCAATACAGAGCTATTTAATGAGCAAATTGAGGACCAACCTCCATAAATATTTTGTGATGATGTAAGCAACTTTTGAAAAGAAAACGCTATAAAGCCTAAAAGTGGAATTATATTTTCATTCTTTTGAACAATGACAATAAAAATACTTGCAATAATTAGTAAAATAATACCTAAAGCCTCAATAAAATACTTTGGTGATTTTTTGTAAAACTTGCTGGTTTCTAATCTTTCTCTCATAAAATAATCCTCTTTTACAAAGAGTTTGATGAAATAATTTTGATTATTATTAATTAAAATCTCCCTAATTCCTCCAAAACTTTCTTGAAGCATTTTTATTAAATTTGTGTTTGATTGACTTATTATTTTTGAATTTTTAAGAAGTTTCGATTGAATATTCTTTACTATTAGTAGGTAGATAATAAATATACTCAGAAAAATTATTAATGTTAATTGTGGATTTAATATTAAAAGACTAACTAAAATTAAAAATGCAAGAACTGAGGCCGATAATATAACAAAAAGTGACTCTAAGGAATTTTGAGTTTTTATCATCTCAATAGTTAAGGTATTAATAAAGTTGCTACTATTATTTTTGAGATAAAATTCATAGTATTGATTTATAAAGTTTATATAACCTTTCGAAGCCAAATAATTTGCAGACGAGGCACAGAAGTTACATGTAATTTTGATCGTCAATAATCTTATAAATGTAGAAAATAATACAAATATTGCAAATATAAAGGAAAATAAAATGACTATGTTTACATTGGACAAATCAAAAAAATTTGAGAGTAAATTTATAAAAATATTATTTATATTATTGGGATTTGTTAATGCAAATAAAAATGGAATTACTGCGCTTATTGAAAGCAATTCTGTAATTGAATTAAATATTATTAGAATTGATAATAGTAAAAATTTGATTTTTAACTTTTTATTGAAGTAATTTATCAGTCTAAAAGTATTTCTGATTGGATTTTCCTTTCTTTTGCTCATAAAAGATTATTGACTTTAAATATTTACAACTGGTAAATGTTTAGGACAAATACCTTTAATATCAAAAATAATACCATCGTCTTTGAGCATTTTTTTCCAATTTTCAATAGTTATAGCTTTAAATTCATCATGCCCAACAGCAGCAATTATCGCTGAATAACGATAATTAGGAATTTCTCTCAATATTTCAATTGAATAATCTCTCTTGCAAGCTTCTGCATCGACATAAGGATCAATAATTTCATTCTCTAATCCATAAACTTTTAATGCATTAATCATGTCGAATACTCTTGAATTTCTATGATCTGCGCAATTTTCTTTATAGGAATAACCTAGAATCAATACTTTTGTTCCACCAATTACTAGTCTTCTTTTAGCCATTTCAATAATTAATTGATCTACAATCCATTTAGCCATCCCATTATTTATTTGTCGGACTGATGATACTAATCTTGGAGAAATACCCATTTGCTTGGATTTGAACTTTAAGTAGTAAGGATCTATACCAATGCAATGACCTCCAACCAATCCAGGTCTAAAATCCAAAAAATTCCATTTAGTCTTCGCTGCTTCCAATACCTCTAAAGTAGGTATATTAAGAGTCTTGAATATCATAGAAAGTTCATTTACAAAAGCGATATTTAAATCTCTTTGAGTATTTTCAATTACTTTTGAAGCTTCAGCAATTTTTATAGAAGAGGCATTATGAGTACCAGCCTTTATTATTGATTTATAAAGATAGTCTACTTTTCTTGAAGCTTCTTCATTTGAACCGCTTGTTACCTTTATGATCGAAGTAAGCGTATTTTTCCTATCACCAGGATTAATTCTTTCAGGACTATAACCAACTAAAAAATCCTGATTTATTTTTTTATTTGTAATCTTTTCAATTATTGGTATACAGATATCGTCAGTAACTCCTGGATAAAAAGTACTTTCATAAATAATTAGTGGTTTAATATTTGAATTTTTTTGTTCTAAGAAATTTTTGTTAATAGTTTCTCCCACAATTTCAGTAGCTTTTTTTATAAAAGTTAAATCAGGATCTTTATTTTCATTAATAGGAGTTGGAACGGTAATTATAAAAATATTTGCTTCACTAATTTCATTTTTATTACAAGTAAAAATTAAATTATTTCTGCATTCTGCAATTTCACTATCTTCAACTGAATTTGTTCTATCTCTATGGCTTTTTAATTCTTTTACCCTAGATTGGTTTATGTCAAAACCAATAACTTTTCTATTAAGAGGTTTATTAGTTAAAACACATGATTTGGTCTTTGCAAAGGTTATTAATAGAGGCAACCCAACATATCCCAAACCAATTACCGCAATTGAACATTGAGAAAATATTCTATATTCATCTTCATATCTATCTGCAGACATTATTTGAATTTAAAAAAATATTAAAAATCAATCTTAATAGATTTATTGTTTAAAATAAAGGAATTCATTATAAATTAATAGCTTTATTTATCTTATTCTGAAGAAAATCAACAATAAATTATTTGAAGTAAACATAATACAAGATATTATAAATTATTAAATATAGAATACTATAATTTATATCTACAAAATCTAATTAAATAAACCTTTAAAAAACCAAATCATGCATGAGATTGATTTCCTTAGTCCGTTACATAAGAGTACAAAAAGAGACTATATATCTCGTGTTATTGATAAATCTTACCCTAAAGCAAAAGCTGCAGAGCTAGCCAAAAAATTTGATTATGATTATTGGGATGGAGATAGAAAGATTTGCTATGGAGGTTATCATTACATAGAGGGAAGATGGGAAAAAGTCGCTTTTGAAATTTGCAGTCATTATAAATTACCTAAAAAGCCAAAAATATTAGACGTTGGATGTGGAAAAGGTTACCTTTTGTATGACTTTAAGAAAGTTTTACCCAATGCTGAAGTTTACGGATTAGATATTTCAAAATATGCGATAGCAAATTCAAAAAAAGAAATTAAAAAAAATTTAACTTTGGGTTCTGCAACTAATTTGCCTTGGCCAGATAATTATTTTGATCTTGTTATTTCAATTAATACAATTCATTGTCTTCATTTACCTGATTTAAATAGATCAATTCAAGAAATACAGCGAGTTGGAAAGTTAAATAAATATATCTGTGTTGAAAGTTTCAGAAATGAATCCGAAAAGGCAAATTTACTTTATTGGCAAGTTACATGCGAAGCATTTCATAATCCAGAATCATGGAAGTGGATATTTGAATCGAATGGGTATAATGGTGATTATTCTTTTATTTACTTTGAATAGTAGGTGATTTATTAAGGAAAATTATTTTGAGCCTATAGGTTTTGATAAACTTCTTAATATGGAAATTAATTTAAGTCAGGAAGAGAATCTAATCCGGCAAAAAGGATGTGTACTAACTTATGGCCATTTCAGTACTATTCATCCAGGACATATCAGATATTTAAAGCACGCTAAAGGTCTTGGAGAAAAACTAGTTATAGCCTTAATAGGTGATTCTGAGAAAAAAGTTTTTCCTTTTAGCCAAAAAGAGCGAGCAGAAGCCTTAGAAATAATTGGAATAGCAGATGAAATAATTTGCTTAGAAGGAGATAATCTATGTGAATTAATTAAGAAAATTCGTCCTTCAATTATTGTCTTAGGGAATGAGCATCAAAAAAGCGATTCCCTAATTGAGGCTACTGATTTGCAAAAATCTTTAGGGGGATTAGTACACTTCCATGCTGGAGAAGTTAATTATGCTTCTACATATTTACTTGATGGCTTTCAACAAGATATTGCTCAAAAAAGAAAAACCCAGTTTCTCGAAGCTTGTACAAGACAAAAGATTAATCTTGAGAACCTCTTAAAAGGTATTGATGAATGGGAACGAAATAGATTAATAGTTATTGGTGATACTATTGTTGATCAATACGCTGCTTGCGAAGCGATTGGGATGAGCGCAGAAGCTCCAGTTGTAGTTGTTAGAGAATTAGAAAAAAGAAATTTTATTGGAGGTGCAGCAATAGTTGCTTCTCACATAAAAGCTTTAGGTGCAAATTGCGATTTGGTGTCTGTTGTTGGGAATGATCAAACAGCTAAATTAGTTAAGAATGAGCTAGAAAATCAAAAAATTGGTAATGGATTAATTACAGATCCATCGAGACCTACTACATTTAAAAAAAGATATGTAGTAGAAAACCAAAAATTATTTCGTGTAACTCGTATGGAAGATAATAATCTTTCAAAAGATAAAGAGGATGAAGTTATTTCTCGTTTAGAATCATTAGCACCAAATGCGAAAGGGATTGTAGTCTCAGATTTTGTATATGGAGTAGTAACCCAAAATATATTGGTAAAGCTTGAAGAACTCGCACGCAGACACAACTTAATGCTTTTTGGAGATCTACAGTGCAGTAGTCAAGTTGGCTCAGTATTAAGATTTAGAAATTTTCATTTATTATGCCCAAATGAGAGAGAAGCAAGAGTTGCTTTACAGGATAAAGATAGCGGTTTAGAACAATTGAGTAACAAAATTTTAAATACAACTAACTGCAATGGACTGATAATGAAACTTGGGTCAGAAGGATTTATTGCCTACGATAAACAATTAAACGGTTATACAAATAGCCAATCTTTTCCAGCTTTATCAGTAAATCCCGTTGACGTTGCAGGTGCAGGCGATTCATTACTAGCTCTGTTAGCAACTGCTCTTTCATGCGGACAGAATTTAATGCCCACTGCTGCATTAGGCTGCTGTATTGCGTCAATAGCAGTTGAAACCATGGGGAATTCCTCAATTGGTAGTGATTTAATTAGAGCCAAGATTAATGATTTGTTGAATTAGCATTAAATTTAATTATTAAAAATAAACTTATAAATTGAAAAATTAAATTTACTAAATCAGGGGATCAAAAAGGTCCTTTAAACCAATCTCCAGGGACGTCATGTGGAACAGGTTCCGGTAGGATTTCAGATTCATTATCAGTTTTATGATCAAAGATATCAAGACATTTTCTAGCTATGTCTCCTGCTCTAACATAAAAGCCTTTTGTAAGGCCAAAACTTGTAGGTTCAGGAACATCAGGCATTGCTAATCTAAGCGGTTTTGCTTTTAATTTATCAAATAGTTCAATAGATACTCTTGCAATTATTTCTCCAGCAACCGAACAAGTAGTAAATCCAGTATCGCATGCCAATATTCTTCCTGTTTTTTTAACTGATTTAAAAATAGAATCCCAATCAATTGGTTTTATTGAACTTAAATCAATGACCTCACATGAAATACCTTTACCTTCTAGGTAATTTGAAGCTTTCATAGCTTCGATCGTTAAATAGGACATGCAAATAATTGTTATATCTTTACCGCTTTTAAGGACATTGCATTCTCCTATTTTCTTTTTAATTAAACCTTTTTTAACTTCTCCAAGACTATTATGCAGCCAGCGATGCTCAAGGAAAACAACAGGGTTAGGATCGAATATTGAAGATATCAATAAACTTTTCGCATCAGATGGTGTAGACGGCATTACAACCTTCAATCCTGGTATGTGGGCAAACCAAGCCTGAAGATTTTGTGAATGAGTAGGTCCTTGCCCCCAACCTCTTCCAATTATAAGTCTTATAGTTATTGGTATTGAAAGTGCACCACCAAACATATAATGAGCTTTAGCAGCATTATTCACTAATTGATCCATTGCAAGTAAAAAGAAATCTAATCTTTGATGAGTCATTATTGCTTTTACTCCATTCATAGATGCTCCTATCGCAACTCCCGTCATTGCATTTTCAGAAGTAGGCATATCAAATACTCTTTCAGAACCGAATTTTCCTTCTAAACCAACTGTTGTGTTGAAAATTGCCTTTGGGTCAGTAGTACCTAGACCAAAACAAATTATACTTTTGTCATAATTCATAGCTTCATAAATTCCCTCATTTATTGCCTCTGAATATTTTATTAATCTCATATTTTATTAACTATAAACTCCTCGAAAAGCCTCAGATTTGGGCGGAAAATTTGAGTTGGCAGCAAATTCAAATGCATCCTCAATTTCATCATCAATTTGCTCCGCAAAATATTTAAAATCTTTGTTACTGCAAATACCCTTTTTTAAAAGTAGATTTTGATAGTTAGAAATAGGATCTTTTAATTTCCAAGTTTCAAATTCCTTTAATGTTCTATATCCAATCTCGTTATCGAAGTTTGGGCCGCAATGTTCTCTATGACGATAGGTAGCAAACTCAAGAAAAAAAGGACCTCCTTCACTACGAATAGTATTAATAGCATGGGTGCAAACTTTTACACATTCTTCTACATTGTTTCCATCACCGTGTTCAGCTTTAGCTCCAATTCCTTTAGCCATTGAGACTATGTCTCTATCTTTAGGTTGCCTAACATCTAAAGAACTGTATACAGAGTAAAGATTGTTTTCACAAACAAATAAAACTCTAAGGTCTTTAAGAATTGCAAAATTTAGAGATTCATAAAATACCCCTTCTTCAAGAGCTCCATCACCTAAATATACAACGCTAATTTGATCTGATTTTTTTAGCTTGCATGATAGAGCTAATCCAACTCCTACAGGAATACTGTTGCCAACTATTGCGGATGTACCCATAAATCCTACTTTTGTATCAATTAAATGCATTGATCCTCCTTTCCCTTTTGAGCATCCAGTTTCCTTCCCATATATTTCGGCAATCATTGCTTTTAAGTCACCACCCTTGGCTAAATAATGAGCATGGCCTCTATGAGTGCTTACAGCAAAGTCATTTTTGTTAATACAAAATGAAATAGCAGAGGGTACAGCTTCTTGGCCTATGGAAAGATGTGTTGGGCAACGCATCTTCTGTTGACTATATTCTTTAGCAATTTTTTCTTCTACAGCTCTTATTCTCATCATCGTTTTTAATAATTTTTTTTTATCAATAATTGCTTCCATATTTTTTATGATTCCCTAAATTCAAATCTTTTGGTCAAGATTTAATTTTTTCATCCATTTTACAGTATAAAATTTTTCTTTATTTTTTAAATCCCCCTTTAAAAAAGAATCCTTTATTTCTGTAATAGCATTTTCAACAGAGTATTTTTTCTTAAATCCTGTATTTAGTAATTTAGATGAATCTTGTCTATAAGATCTTGGATCATTGGATTCAGTCACTATAATTTCTGCATCGATATGTTTTTTTACAAGTTCAGCTATTTCTAATATTGAAATATTTTCAAACCCTGCATTAAAACATCCAGAATCAATATCAGGATTTTCTAATAAGTGTCTATATACATTAGCCATATCTTTGATATGGATATTTGGCCTTGTCTGAGAGCCTCCAAAAACAGTAATCTTTTTATTTGTTAAGGCTTGAAAAGTAAGCATATTAACGCTTACATCCAATCGCATCCTTGGAGACAAACCGCAAACAGTTGCTGGTCTAATACAATGCACCTTTAATTTATCCCGATAAGAAAGAAAAGCTCTTTCTGCAACCATTTTTGTTTTGTTATAAACAGATATTGGAACCAAAGGAAGATCCTCAGTAACTTTTTCTTCCTCTTTTATGCCATATACACTTCCAGAACTTGCAAAAATGAAATGACCCACCCCATTTCTTACTGCTTTATCCATAAGCTGTTGTCCAGCTAATACGTTAATTTCCCAGCTCAAAGTTGGATTGAGTTCTACCGCTGGATCATTTGCAATGTTAGCAAGATGAATAACTTTGTCTATGCCTTGCATGGGAATTGAAGAAGTATCTCGTACATCAATCTTTAGGTTTATCAAATTAGGGCTTTCTTTTAGATAATTACCAAACCATTGAGTATCTATATTTATAATTTCATGCCCATCATTAAGTAGTTTCGGTATAAGAACTGAGCCTTTATAGCCACAACCGCCAGTAATTAAAATTTTCATGTTTTGTGATGATATTCCCAAGAAGTATTAGAAAAATAATCTAAATTCTTCTCAACCCATGAAATCGTATCTTTTAGGCCTTCTAAAAGTGATACCTTATCTTCCCAATTGAAACAATTTCTAATATTTTCACTATTCAAAAGATAATTCTTATCTTTTCCTAATCTTTCATCTTCAATCTCAACTATTTCATCAAATTTAGCATCTGTTAAATCACATATTTTTTTTACAAGGTCATAAATACTTATTGCATGATTAGTTGAGATATGGAACGTATTACCGGGTTTTGCTTCAAGCGCTATTTTTAATGTTGCACTTGTAACATCTTCAATATGAATAAAGGATCTTTTAGAAACGCCACCCCCATGTAAAAACAACTTCTTGCCAGTTAAGCAACTGAGAATGGTTCTCGGAATTATTCTGTAAAGTTGCTGACCTGGACCGTAAACATTTGCGGCTCTAGTAAAGATCACAGGGAAATTATAAGTTTTAAAAAAACTTAATAGATGTAAATCACATGCTGCTCTACTTACCGCATAAGGGGTGCTTGGCATGAAATTATAGTTTTCTTTAATCCACCCTTCATCTGTACTCCCATAAACTTCTGGAGTTGTTACGTGGACATATTTCTTTAAGAAATCTCTTTTTCTTAACTCATCATGGAATGCAACTTGGGATAAAATATTAGTCCTGTACCAATGAGTTGGATTTAACCAACTTTCTGCAACCATTCCTTGAGCAGCAAAATTTACTATATATTGTGGTTTAAAATTATCTATTAATGAAATTAATTTATTTAAGTCTTTATTTAAATCAACTTGTTCGAATATAAATTTATCTTTTAAAGAGTTTTTATTTTGCTTATCCCAAAGGTAAGGCAAAAAGTTGGCATGTAAATCTTTAGATCTGCTTACGCCAATTACTTTCAAATTATTCTTAAGAAGATAATTAACAAAGTTTGAGCCACTAAAACTATTACTTCCAATTACTAAAAAAATCATAATTCTTTTTAAACATAAGAATTCTACTTTATAACTTATTTTTGAATAAAATATTTGAATATTTCTCCATAATGAACCCTCTAAGAAAACAGCACAAAGAGAGATTCAGCGAGAGAGATAGATCACGAAGATATGTTTTTAAAACCATTTTTAAATGTTTTTGAATTTTAGATAAATCCACTATTTTCCAAGTTTGGTTGTTCACATTACTAAATTTCTACTCTTAGGTTCAGCCAATATCTATTCTATTTTTCTTCAGTATTTTATCTGTGTGCAGTATTTTGTTCAATCATTACAAAATTAATTTGTCAGAGAGATTTATTATTTTGTTTAGAGGAAATAGATTTTTTATCTCTTCCTTTTGAGAATGAAAGTACTTTTTATTTTAAAACGAAAGATAAATAACATGTATAGATATTGTCTTAAAAACCTCCAAAAAATTTAAGTAAAAAACTCGAAACTAATTATGATAATTTGATGCATCATGTCATTCCAGGAGAATGGTCTAAAGGTCCTTTTTAAATAGCTTTTATAAAAATTTGAAGTTTTCTTATTAGTTTAAAAATATATCAAATATATAATATTAAATTAGCTTATTAAATTTTGACTTATAAAGTTTTATAATTTGATTCTACTTGAAATATCAAAAATTTCATTATTGATGAAAGTAAAAATAGCAAAAGCAGCAATATTAATTAAACAAAAAAGTGAGTTGGTCGTTGATAACATTCAACTACCCTCAAATTTAGAAGTTGGGCAGGTCCTTGTTAAGGTATTCGTAAGTGGAATATGCGGTTCTCAAATTGGTGAAATTGAAGGAGTTAAAGGAGAAGATAAATTTTTACCACACCTTATGGGTCATGAAGGATGCGGAGAAATTATAGAAATTGGACCAGGAGTAAAGACAATTAATGTAGGAGATAGAGTTTGTCTACATTGGAGGAAAGGCATTGGGATACAATCTGATCCTCCTAAATATATATGGAAGGACAAAGTTCTTAATGCAGGGTGGATAACCACATTTAATAACTATGCTGTAATAAGTGAAAATAGATGCACAAAGGTTTCTGATGACATTTCTAATGATGATGTTGCCTTGTTCGGATGTGCAGTTACTACTGGTTTTGGGGTTATAGAAAATAATGCAGAATTGAGAATGGGTGAATCTATTGTAGTGTTCGGTTCGGGGGGATTAGGATTAAATATTATTCAAGCTGCGAAACTGAGATCAGCTTGGCCAATAATAGCAGTTGACTTATACGAAAACAGATTAAAACTAGCTAAAGAATTAGGCGCTCACTACTGCATAAATAGTAATTTGCATAACGCAAAAGACAAAATTGAAACTATACTTGGTAAAAATAAATTAGATGTTTTTATCGATAACACAGGCATTCCAGAAATAATAGAAATGGGTTACGAATTAACTAATTCATCAGGAAAAGTTATATTAGTAGGAGTACCTAGATTCGGTAGTAAAACCAATATATATACACTTCCACTTCATTTTGGCAAAACCATATTAGGATCACATGGTGGAGAATCTAATCCTGAATTAGATATCCCAAGATACATGAATCTTCTAAGAATGAATTTCTGGAATCTAAATAAATTTATTTCAAAAAGATATAATCTAGATCAAATTAATGAGGCAATAAGTGATATGAGAAATGGTTCATCAGCTGGCAGAATAATGATAGATATGAAATTTGAAAATAGTTAGACTTTAAGATAATAATGATTTTTATTGTTGGAAGCGATAGTAAAATAGCTCAAAATTTTTTTAAAAAATATAAAAACAATTTCTCATTTATTCTTAGTTCAAGAAGAAATAAAGAATTTTTTGAATTAGATTTAAACAAATATGATAACCTTGATGACTTACCAAAAGAAGTAAAAATTGCAATCATTTTTGCGGGTATAACCGGAATAGAATTTTGCAGTAAAAATATAGAATTAGTAAAACGAATAAACTATGAAGTTACTTTGAAATTAATCAAAGACTTGAACAAACGTAATATTAAGTGTCTTTTTTTATCAACCAATTGTGTCTTTTCTAAAGAAACAACCTCTACTAGCGAATATTCAGAAAGGGAACCAAGCAATATTTATGGATACTATAAAAAGTTATTAGAGGATAAGATTCTAGAATCTAATATGAATTCGATATTAAGATTAACAAAAGTAATAGATCCAAAGGCGAGTTTAATTGTTGACTGGATTTATAAAATCAAAAATAATAAAAAATTAGAGACCTTCAAGAATGTTAAGATTTCACCAATTTCTCAAGATTTTGTCTCTGAATTTCTTAACGAATGGTGTATTAAAAATTTTGAGCAAAAAATATTTCATTTAAGTGGTAGCATTGAAATTACTTATTATCAATTTGCAAGATCGATTTCGAAGATTATATCTAAGAATAATAAAAATATTATTGGAATAGATGCAAACCTTACAGAAGAAAAATATTTCTCTCCAAATAAATCAATGCTTGAGTGTAAACTCAAACATAGTAGATATCAAAATTTTGATCAATTAATAAATCACGTAACAAGATCTGAATAAAAACCTATATTAATAAAAAATTAATTTTATCAAAATTCAATTAATCCAAAAATTTAAGTCAATTTTTTTTTTGATTTAAGGGAGACAAGGCATCATATTGTTTTTCATAACAAGAATTAGCTATCTGACAATAACCGTATGTATTGTAAACATTCTTTGGAATATCATCGCCCCAATCCAAGTTAATCTTATAATCATCTTTTTCAAATCCTAAATTTATATTTTCAAGTCTAGATTTTAACTCTTGGTAGAGTTCAACAATATCATCTGAAGAATTTGGTGTAAAAATAATTTCTTTATTTTCAATTATCTTATTTACATTTTTCAATTTTAAACCTATCAACTTTTCTATCCTTACAGGTGAACCATTATTGTAATGGGCTTTTTTGAGAGATATTATTGTCTTTGTTCCACAAAAATTAATTGTATATGGGTATGAAACATCATAAACAATTAAGGGTTTTTTAAATATATGCAAAGGAATAGTACCCCCATTCTGTCCACAAATTGCAAATTTACAATTTAGATCTAAATAGAATACAAACTTCTCTCTAATTAACTGATTTTTTATATCTCTCAAGTCGATTACGCCATGATGTTTGAAATTAGTATTCCCATATAAAAGACCAAATACAATTCCTCCTTCATCATATATTTTGTCAAATAGTTGCCTACAAGATTCTAAGGAGGAATATCTCAATGGACTAAAAAGGCTATATTTGTCATCCCTATGACATTTTGGTTTCCACATGACTACAAACCTATTGTTAGGATTTAGCTTTTTAAATAGATCATTAATTTCTTTATCTTTCTGCAATTGACTATGATCAAAAACATCTAAATTATTCCTATATTTAAAGTGCGCTTCAAAAAAAATATCTAATTGTTCTTTATATTTTGTAGATCTTGATAAACCACAATACTTACTTCTTGCAAGCCAATAATATATGTTTAAAAAAGAGTATTTTTCTATAATTTGAAATTTTTGTTTTAAGAGAGTATTTGTATATTTAACATATGCTTTTTCTTGATTAGCTAAAAGAATTAATTTTTTCTGATCACGTTTATTTTTAGACATATTTAAAACTGCTACGGCTATGGGTTCAAACAAATGATGTCCAAAAGATCTTGTTTTTGCCTCAAAAACATTAATTCCCCTTCGATCATATAAAATTGCTATTGGAATTATTATTAGATCAATTAATTGAGCAAATAATTGCGATAAATTAATCAAAAATTGAAATAAAAAACGATTTTTTTTAATATATGCTTTTATTAACTTATTTGATAAAAAATTTACTTGATTATTAAACCTCATAGAGTCATGTCTTGATTTAATTATTTTACATTAATTTTGGAATTTATTTTGATCTTATATTTAATAATAACTAGAAGATTTTTATGAAAATATCAAGTATACCGGTATACTAATAGGTGAGATAATATAAAAAAAATTACTAGAGATGTTAGTTTTTTGTAGTGGAATGCTTCGCTCAGGATCTGCGTTTCAATTTAATCTTGTTTGTTCATTATTAGAAAAAACTTCCTCATGCATTAGACATGGAAGATGGGAAAGGGGATATGAAAAATATACTAATGAACAGATAGAACAATGGGCCAATGATAAAAAAACTTTTCACGTAATAAAAAGTGGAAGACATCCAGAAGAATTCTTCTATGCAAAGAAAAATTTAGCCAAAATTTTATATATTAATAGAGATATAAGAGATATAGCAGTAGCAGCTAAATTTAAATGGGGTCTTACAGGTTCAGATCTTATAGTAATGCTTGATAGAGCACAATCAAGTTATCAGGACATGATTGAAAATAAAGCTTTTGAAAATGATTGGTGTCTACATCAGAAATACGAAAATGTTTTTCGCAATAATTATTTAGCTGTTAAGCAGATGGCAAAGTTTCTCGAGGTTAAACCAACTAAAGAAATAATTAAAGAAGTTATTGAAGAATGCTCTATCGATAATATGTTAAAAATAAGCAAATCAAAAACTCTCAGATTGAAAGAAATTATCCTACGTTTTCTGGGAAAAGTAGCAAATATTATTAAAAAGTTTCTTCCGCCTCCTTACAACAAGACATGGAAATTAAGAAAATATTACTTATGGTTGCTTCCAAAAGTAGATGAGAGAACAGTTATTGCTCCAAACCATATTGAGCCAACAAAAGGAGTTCCAGGAGCATGGAAAGATATTCTTACAAAAGAAGAAATTAGAAAGTTTAATGCAAGATATGGTGAATACTTAAAAAAGGAGAACTACTCTATTTAGATAATAAAACCTAAACCGTGATAATATTGTCCAATTAAATTTTAAATAATGAAAAAAGTTGAAATAGTAAAAAAAATAAATAGTTTTTCTGATTGGATGTATGAATTTGAACTAGAAGGTAATTTTACTCCCGTAGAAAGTAAACATGCAGTTGAAGTAGCAGCTCAAAGGGTAAGTTATTGTATTGAACCACTTATAAAGTATTATGGTGGATCTTTAAAAGGCAAAAAAATTCTTGATATTGGATGTAATGCTGGTTTTTTTGCTTTGAAATTGATCGAAGCAGGATGTGACTATATTTTCGGAGTTGATGGTAGACAAAGTCATATTCATAAAGCAAACTTTGTTTTTGAAGTTAAAGGAATAGATAAAAAAAGGTATGACTTTAAATGCGGTAATATTTATGATCTTGATTTCAAAAGTTTTGGAGAATTTGATATTGTTATTTGCTTAGGTTTTTTTCATCATGTAAACAAACAAATAGAACTTCTTGAAAAAATTTCTGAAGTAAACTCAGACTTGTTAGTTTTAGAGACAAGATTGACAAAGATCCCTGGTAATTTTATACATCTACAAAATGATGTAGATACAAATCATTATGCTAATAGTATTGATTATTCACTAAATATGTTCCCATCAAAAAAAGCTGTTCTAAGCATGACTAATGCGTTTAACTATAATTCAATTATATTAAATCCACAAAGAGACCATAAAAAAGTTTTAAAGAATTATAGGTTGAATAGAAGACTCGCCTTTATTTGTTCAAAGAAATCAAATTTATCAATTTTTCCTGCCGAGAAGCAAAAAATAACATTTTTTTCAGAATTAAAAGAATTATTTTCTATGTCAATAAACTTTTTTTTAGGGAAATTAAGGAAATTTTTTCTAAATTGAATTTTATCTGGGAGGGTTCTTTATTAACCACTGCTTGCAAATATTAAATATGATCATTTGAATATCTTCTGAAATTTCCATATCATTTATCGAACAATGAATATTTTTTTTTGCAAGTTTTTTACATTTACCGCCATCAAATCCCACAATTGCAAATGTTTTTAATTTTTTTTGATTACCAACCTCGATTGCCTTTAGTATATTTGGCGAATTTCCGCTCCCCGATAGCACTATTAACAAATCATCAACATTTCCTTTGATCTCTATCTGTTTAGCAAATATATTTTCATAATTGATATCATTAGACAAGCATGTAATTACTGCTGGATTTGATACTAATGACTCTACACGCATTCCTAGTTTATGAGAGCCAGTTTCTCTATTAAAACCAACACCATATAGCAAATCGTTAGCAATGTGATTAGCATTAGCACCGCTTCCACCATTACCACAAATAAAAATATTTTTTTTATTTATCCATGCATTTTTTAGTTCAACTTTTAATTCAAATATAGAATCTATAAATTCATCATTAAAACAAAACTTTAATTTATCTAAATAGGAAGTTACAAATTTATTAAATTCAATATTCTGCATATTTATTCTTTTTACTAAATTCTCTTGCTAATTTTAATGACTTTGGAGTTCCAATATCAATAAAAAAACAATTAGTGAAATATGTCTGAAGTTTGCCCTTTAAAAGTGGGACTATATCAGCGCAGAAATTATTATAGCTAACGGGTAATGACAAAAAATATTCAATAAAAGGATCCTCAAAAGCAAAAATAGCGCCATTAGCGATATTCGAAGGAGGATTTTCCACTTTTTCGTAATAATTAATCATTACATTATCATTATCAACTTCAACTACTCCACATTCTTTGGGATTTTTTGTTTCGAAGGTTATCATCGAAATAATAGATTCTTTTTTTCTTTTGAAATGAAAATTCAAAAATTCATCAAGATCAATATTAGTAAAGTTATCTGCGTGAATTAATAATACAACTGAATTTTTAAAAAAATCAGAATTTTGCCTTAATGTCCCTGCTGTTCCAAGTAGCTCTTTTTCATAAACAGTTTTACATTTTAATTTTGTCGATTGCCAATTCTCCAAAACTTCTTCAACTTGTTGAGATAAATAATGAGTATTAATTAATACTTCATTACATCCAGATTTTTCAAGTTTATTTAACCAATTTATCAATAGTTTCTCACCATTTATATCTACAAGACATTTTGGTATTTTTTCAGTTAATGGCCTTAATCTTGTCCCAAATCCAGCAGAAAGTAGCAAAGCTTTAATTTTTTTTTTCATTAAAAATTAAAATTTATAATTAAATTTTAGATAGATATTTTGTGGGAAATTCACATAAATTTTTAATCTTTATAAATTTTAATTCGTTAGAAACTTTATTCAAAGTTGAATCCTCTGATATTAATTTTTTTTCATTTTTCCCATGACCAGTTTCAGTATGAACTAGAAATTTAATGCCAGCATTTAAACCTGATAAAAGATCTGATAATCTATCTCCAATCATAATTGATTTATCTTTATCAATATTTAGAATTTTAGTTGCCCTTAAAATCATATTTGGACTAGGCTTTCTCCAATATTTTAATTTTGAATTTGGTCCTTGAGAATTTGCATAAATAGCGCTAAATGGATTTGGGTTTCCAAATAAAGTGATCATTTTATTTGTTACTTGGAAATAATCATACCAAGATATTTTATTTCGAGATATCCCAGATTGATTAGAAACTACAATTATATGCCACCCACAATCATATCCAAATCTTACTAATTCTCGTGCACCATTTTCAATTTCTACTTGATTTACATTAGAAATATAATGACAATCTTTTATAAGAACACCATCTCTATCCAAAAACAAGGCGGGTCTTTTAGGATTATGATAAGACTTTGAGAAAACTATCTCTGATAAATCATTTTCTTTCGATTCAATCAAATGTTTTTAGTAAAGTTTCAAAAAACATTTTAATATTAAAAACTAATAAAAAAAGAATTAATTTGATAAAAATTAGAAATATTCTTTACACCAACTAGCAAACTTATTTACTCCATCACTCAAATTTGTATTTGGTTTAAAGTTAATGTAATTTTCCAATTTTGAACAATCTGCAAAAGTAGACTTAACATCTCCAGGTTGAATTTCTAAAAATTTTTTATCTGCCTTTACATTAAAAGATTTCTCTAATTCTTCAATAAAGTCCATAAGCTTAATTTTCTTACTATTGCCAATATTAAAAATTTGATGTGGAGCATTATTTAAATTATCTTTTACATCAATTAATTTATTTTCTAAGTTTTTATTTGGAACTCGATTAATTAATCTATATAGACTTTCTATAATGTCATCAATATAAGTGAAATCTCTTTGCATATCACCATAATTAAAAATATTGATTGTTTTTTTATGCAACATCGCTTCAGCAAAAATCATTGGTGCCATATCTGGTCTACCCCATGGACCATAGACTGTAAAGAAACGTAGACCAGTTGAAGGAATGTTATACAAATGACTATAGGAATTAGCCATTAATTCATTTGCTTTTTTTGTGGCGGCATAAAAGCTTACAGGATTATCAACAAAATCAGTTTCGCAAAATGGTAATTTTTGATTGCCTCCATAAACTGAACTGCTACTAGCATAAATGAGATGTTTAATACTAAAATTTCTACAGCATTCAAGTATATTCAAAAATCCAATTAAGTTTGAATATCCATAAGAATGAGGGTTATCTATTGAGTACCTAACGCCCGCTTGAGCTGCTAAGTTTATAACTATCTTTGGCTTTTGAGATTTAAAAATATTCTCAACACATTTCAAATCGGATATATCTACTTTATAAAATGAATAATTAGTTTGCCTTTCTATGGATAATTCTTTTAAGATTTGATTTCTTGATTCCTTTAATGAAACATCATAATAATCGTTTAGATTATCTAAACCTATAACTTCAAAATTTTCTTTAATTAACCTATTACATAGGTGGTAACCAATGAATCCAGCGCTACCAGTAACTAAAATTTTCTCTCTCATGAAAACTAATATTAAACATTCTTAATCAAGATAAATACATATTAAACTCTACTATCTTAATTTGAAGTATTAACAATATTTTCTAAAGATTTATTAATTAAGAAATTAGTTTTGAGTACCATCGCCAATACGCCATAAATTAAGTTTTTTATTTTCTAACTTATCTTTTGAGATAACTGATCTAGCATCAAAAATCCATGCTGGAGCTCTCATCAAATTTGAAATTTTATCCCAGTCCATTTCAAAATAATCTTCCCACTCAGTAAGAATAATAACAGCATCAGAATTCTTAAAATTTTTTAATGAGTTATTTATAAAACACCACTCTCCTTCTACTGATGAATTCGAAAAATCCTCAATTTTTATTAGTTCTTTGTTCTCTTCTTTCTCTAAATCAATTTTTATTTGGTTAGATGATACTTTTGGATCATTAATATATAGAATAGCCCCTTCATTAAGCAAATCTTTACAGATATTTATAGCAGCTGATTCTCTAGTATCATTTGTATTTGCTTTAAAAGCGAATCCTAAAATAACTATTTTTTTCCCAGTTACTGTTCCATAAAGTTTTTTTACCACAAGAGCAGATATTCGATGTTGA